>OWIW01001656.1_pt1 | contig 11307 bp, 7 predicted proteins | sample 2433821 | NCBI WGS metagenome assembly OWIW01 (sample SAMN05065751, study PRJEB22554) | human gut metagenome | biome: ENVO:2100002; feature: ENVO:00000062; material: ENVO:00002003 | host: Homo sapiens | place: USA | reverse complement strand
CGAGATTAGCGAGTGTCTCGTGGGCTCGGAGATGTGTATAAGAGACAGGTTATCGATATGGCTGTCGGTGTTATCATTGGCGGCGCGTTTGGTAAAATAGTATCATCGGTGGTTGCTGATGTGATAATGCCTCCTCTCGGTCTATTGGTGGGCGGAGTGAACTTTACGGATTTGAAATGGGTGATGAAGCCGGCCGAAGTGGTGGATGGAAAAGAAATCGCTGCCGTAACCTTGAATTATGGTAACTTCTTGCAGGCTACTTTTGATTTCTTGATCATTGCCTTTTCCATATTCTTATTTATACGTTTGCTGACAAAACTGACCACAAAGAAAGAGGCTGCTGCGCCTGCAACCCCTCCCGCACCACCGGCTCCGACGAAAGAAGAAGTGCTGTTGACCGAGATACGTGACCTGCTGAAAGAGCAAAAAGGAAAATAAATAGACGATTGTTCAAGTAGATTGCATAGTTTTTTATACTTTTGCAGATAATTTATTCAAAATCCAACCATTTATATGCAGGAAAAAATAATAATCCTTGATTTCGGGTCGCAGACTACGCAGCTTATCGGTCGTCGTGTACGCGAGCTGGATACGTATTGTGAAATTGTTCCCTACAACAAATTTCCCAAAGGAGATGAAAGTGTAAAAGGTGTGATTCTTTCCGGAAGTCCTTTCTCGGTATATGATGAAAGCGCGTTCAAGGTAGATTTGAGCGAGATACGGGGTAAATATCCTATTTTGGGTATTTGCTACGGTGCGCAGTTTATGGCCTATACCAATGGCGGGAAAGTAGAACCGGCTGGTACGCGTGAGTATGGCCGTGCACATCTGACTTCTTTCTGTAAGGACAATGTTTTGTTCAAAGGGGTGAAAGAAAATACTCAGGTGTGGATGAGCCATGGAGATACGATTACGGCTATTCCTTCAAACTTCAAGAAGATCGCTTCTACCGACAAAGTGGAAATTGCTGCTTATCAGATTGAGGGTGAACAGGTGTGGGGCGTGCAGTTCCATCCGGAGGTATACCACAGTGAAGACGGTACGCAGATTCTGAAAAATTTCGTAGTGGATGTTTGCGGTTGCAAACAGGACTGGTCTCCGGCTTCGTTCATCGAAAGTACGGTTGCCGAGCTGAAGGCACAGTTGGGTGATGACAAGGTTGTGTTGGGTTTGAGCGGCGGAGTGGATTCTTCGGTAGCTGCTGTTTTGCTGAATAAGGCGATCGGTAAGAATCTGACTTGTATCTTTGTGGATCACGGTATGCTTCGTAAAAACGAGTTCAAGAATGTGATGCACGATTATGAGTGTCTCGGTTTGAATGTAATCGGTGTGGATGCCAGTGCTAAGTTTTTTGCGGAATTGGAAGGTATTACCGAGCCGGAACGTAAACGCAAGATAATAGGTAAAGGTTTTATCGATGTATTTGATGCGGAAGCTCATAAATTGAAAGATGTGAAATGGTTGGCACAAGGAACTATTTATCCCGATTGCATCGAGTCGTTGTCTATCACGGGTACGGTGATCAAGAGTCATCACAATGTAGGCGGATTGCCCGAAAAGATGCATCTTAAACTGTGCGAACCGCTTCGCTTGTTGTTTAAGGATGAAGTTCGCCGTGTAGGTCGTGAGTTGGGGATGCCCGAACATTTGATTACGCGTCATCCGTTCCCGGGTCCAGGATTGGCAGTACGTATTTTGGGGGATATTACTCCGGAAAAAGTACGTATCCTGCAAGATGCCGATGATATTTTTATTCAGGGATTGAGAGATTGGGGATTGTATGACCAGGTATGGCAGGCAGGTGTAATCTTGCTGCCGGTTCAGTCTGTGGGTGTGATGGGAGATGAGCGTACTTATGAAAGAGCTGTTGCTTTGCGTGCCGTGACATCTACCGATGCGATGACTGCCGATTGGGCACATTTACCTTACGACTTTTTGGGTAAAGTTTCCAACGATATAATAAATAAAGTAAAAGGGGTGAATCGTGTAACCTATGATATCAGTTCCAAACCGCCTGCAACTATTGAGTGGGAATAAGAAAACTTTTGATTATCAATATAATCTCTCTTCAGAGCATGAAAAATCAGCTGTTTGCAAAAGTGAATAGCTGATTTTTTTGTATAACTGATTTTATTTTTTGGATGGTAACTTAAATATTTTATATCCTATGGCGAACAGAAAGTTTCTGCTTGTTCTGGACGACATGTTATCTTTGTCTATTGAGGTAAGCCCGTTGCTGTATCTGGCAGATAACATGATTCCATTTTTGAAATCATATCCTATACCTCCGGTTAATGAAAGACTGATACGATGATAGCCAGGATAATACCCTTTGCCATTCTGACCTTCATTGACAACTTCTTCTCCTTCTTTTACTGCAATCTTTCTATTTAAACACAAGTCTAACTGGGGGCCTATACTGATATTAAAATTCTGACCGATGAAGAATTTGAATAATGCAGGAATTTCAATGAAATTGTATTTGAAATTTATTCTTATCTTTTTGGAAATATCATTAGGGAAGGTTGTGTAGTCGATGCTCCATTTATAGCCTTTTTGTGCATAATTTATTTCGGGTTGAAAATCGATGATGTTATTTATTCTGTAATTCATAAAAACACCAAGATGTAATCCGCAGAGATAAGGCGAATTATCTGTCAGTTCCTTAATTTCCGAAAAGGTAGAGTAATTTAATCCCGTGTGAACTCCAAAACAGGTTTGTGCTTTTATTATGAAAGACAGGCTTGTCAGTGCAACAAGCAGAATGATTTTTTTCATATTGTATTTATTTAAAGAATGCGATTGTCGTTTTGTCGTGTCGGCTTTATTGGAAACCGCCTTTATTTCTGTCTTTCTTCATTCCACATGGCAAGCTTTGCAACATCCGGGATAATGATTTCTTTCCGGTGCAGTTTCAACAGTTCCTGTTCTTGCAAGGTGTTTAGAGTTCTGGATACATTTAACCGTGCATCATCGACACAACGGGCGAAATCGTCCATCTTGATTTTCATAATCTTTTCACCTATCGGTTTTTCCGTATGGGTAAGTATGAACCGGATAATTTTATCTTCAATATCCACAGGTGCTTTTTCCCATAAGCGGGCGTGCATGTTTTGTGCCCGATTACTGATAATATTCATGTAATTAAGGCGGAATATATCATATTTGAGCAGATTGGAAAGAACAAAAGATTTGCTGATACTTATGGAATGTGCTTCTGTACGGGCTACATAAGAAGATACATAACTCAGATTCATACCGAATAAAGCATGGGGCTCAATGACATAAGGAGCTTCTACATGTTCTATAAAAGTAAGAAATCCATCTTTCGAAGTGGTTTGCAAGGATATTTCCCCTTTTAGTAAAAAGATTAATTTATCACACGGAGTTCCGCTTTTTACAATCACATCTCCGGCTTTATGCTTAGTGAAATGCAGTTTTACTTTCTCCAGTATATTTGTAAAATCTTCATGGCAAAGCCCTTGGAATAAAGGCAATTGCAGCAAAGTGTCAAACATCGTCTCCATATAGTGTAATCTTCTAAATTTGAGACAAATGTAACTATAATCAAAGCTTGCTGTAACCATTCCGGTGCTCTTTTTGTTTTTTTTATTATTTCTTAATTGAACGTACTGAGAAACTGTTTTGATTTTATAGGATTTCTTTTTTTGAATCAAAACTGTTTCTGATTCAAGAAAAGAAATATTGCGAAATGCATAAAAATAGATTATCTTTGCAAAAAAGAAAGGAGGAAATATGTTTGCAGATTTTAATTTTCAACAGATGATCAGTGCGTTTATCGTATTGTTTGCTGTAATCGATATTATAGGCTCTATTCCAATCATAATCAATTTGAAGGAGAAAGGAAAAGATGTAAACGCAATGAAGGCAACCGTAATTTCATTCGTTCTGCTGATCGGATTCTTTTATGCCGGCGATATGATGTTGAAGCTTTTTCATGTAGATATCGAGTCTTTTGCTGTGGCCGGTGCTTTCGTCATATTCCTGATGTCTTTGGAGATGATTCTCGATGTCGAAATATTCAAGAATCAGGGACCCATTAAAGAAGCTACATTGGTGCCGCTTGTCTTTCCGCTTTTGGCCGGTGCCGGTGCTTTTACTACTCTGTTGTCATTGCGTGCGGAATATGCCAGTGTTAATATCATCATAGCCTTGGTGCTGAATATGATTTGGGTGTATTTTGTGGTGAGTATGACAGGGCGGGTAGAGCGTTTTCTTGGAAAAGGCGGTATTTATATCATTCGTAAGTTTTTCGGGATTATTTTGTTAGCTATTTCCGTAAAGCTGTTTATGAGTAATATAACCTTGATGGTAGAGGCGTTGCAGAAGCATTTGCCATAAAAAGGAATCTTTCCGAAGAATCTTTCGTTTTAGAAAACAGAGTCTTGTTTAAGAGGAAAATAGAACTTTTAAATAAGCATTTGGAAATATTTTGTCAGTAAAACGTATGCTCTTGTCTGCAAAACAAGAGCATACGTTTTTTTATGGGCTTTTATGCCAGACTGAGATTATAGTTGACAATTGATTACTTCATTGAATGTTTTTGAATAATCCGTATTCAACATTGCTTTATATTCATTGCAGAATGTGTCGAATGTGGTTTTGGCCAAGCTGGTTCTGCCATTTTTATACAGTGCCTGGCATTTGAGAATTAACGCATATTCGTCTGTTTTATCATGCGCAAACATGCTGTTGGCTATCTGAATTAGTAATTCATTGTTTTCCTTTATATAGTCTTGTTTGGATAGGCTGATTGCCGCGTCCAATACGGAATTGGCATAATTGGACTTGAAAGAATCCAGCCAGTCTGTTTGAACGTATGGTAATAATTGCCCTGATAGCAAGTTTAAAGGCAGATCATGGATGTTGGCTGCTGTGATCGGCTCATTGTTTTTTACTCTGTCTATAAAGTTACATACTTCTATATAGTCGCAGTAAGTTTGAGTAAACTTGACAGACCAATAGGTACTTTCTTTCACAAGTTCGGCACCATCCAGTTTTTCCAGTAAGAGTTTTAGTTTCCGAATGTTCACCCGTCGGTTGTTTTGGGCACTTTCATCCATTTTATCAAACCAAAGCAGTTCCCGCAGAGTGACGTTCGAAATACCTTTCTTATTATTCACGCTGTATAATATGATGAGAATCAGCAACTGTTTCAAGATGGGAGTGAATGATTTGGTGATATCTGTTCCATCTTTGTCCCATACTTGAAATCCGTCCAGAAAAAGAATAGATGATTTTTTGTGAGCTGTTGGCTGGGGCTTGTAACTTTCTTCTTCCGAAGTTTCTTCGTGGAGACCGTCTGTGGCTGTAGTGGTTGGAGAATCGGGAGAAAAACTTCCTTTTTTTCTTCTTTTCCGGTAACAGAAGTAGATACAACCCATACCTGCAATCATGCAGATTCCCAGCCCTATAAAGAATTTTGTTAATGCAGAATATGCTTTACGTTCTGTATCTGCTTGCAGCGTATCTTCTATTTTTAAAGGCGGGTAAGCCAATGAATAAATGTCAATGTTTGATTGATTGTTGTGATTATAATTGGTCACTGCATACAGTTGTGACTGTAATGAATCGTAATAAAGTGTGCAGAATGAATTTACATCGTTAAAGGAGAAAGGAATGGTATCTGCATAGTTCGTGCTGTTCTTTCCGCTATCCAGGTCGAAAGATCTTAATAGGATGTAGCTGTTCGAGCAGTCGTTCGGAAAACATAAGGCATACAGCTTATTGTTTTTCTCATCTACAACAATGTTATTACCGATAACGAAATTTTTTGCATCGCCGGGAATAGACCATAATTTATTGGTTTTGAATGTATTGATGTCTATTGCATAGAGATCGTAGTAATTGACGACCCCTAACTCCTGTTTCCCTTGTGGGTTGCCGCATCCACCGAATATCAGCAACGTATCTTTGTTTTTATAGCCTGATCCGCTCAGATAACGCGGAGGTATTTCTTCACTATACGACACTGTTTTCCAATTATCCTGTATACGGTTCTTTTTGCGTATCTGGTTCTTATACCGATAGTTGCCGTATCCGCCAAAGATATACAGGCAGGAATCATAGGGGGATATAAAAGCATTGTGTTGCGAATACTCCGGATTCTTTATTACACGGTCATCGTTTGTCCATGTTTTGTTCTCAAAATTGAAAATGGATATCCATTGCGGGGTATCGAAATCATATGACCATAACTCATTGTAATACGGATGGTAAATAAGTTGGTTGTTTATTTCCGTATATGGAACTCCGTGAACAGGATAAATCGTATTCAGTGTGTTGTCGGTAGTCGAATAGGCGAGAACAGATGAACTATTGGCAAAGTAGATGGCGCCTTTCGAAGGAGCATGACAGATTTGTGTATATATCGGCAACTCCAATGTTTTTTCTTTTACCCATTTGGTATGTTTGTTTATCTCCCATGTGGGATTGGTTACTTTGGCCGGAATGTGATGCAGGCTGTCCGAACAGGAGTATGGCTGATGTTCTTTCAGTGGCCAGTATGCAATTGTTGTATTTTTGTCATTTGTAATTTTTATATTACGTATAGACATCGGAGGAACGTCCGAAGAGTGAAATTTTTCGTGATCGGAATATCCGAAATAGAATTTCACGTTTTTGATATTTATGGGTTCATACTGGTCCTGCAGTGCTTCGTTATCGAAAATAAGCCGGAGACTGTCCGGATAAATGGAACATCGGATATGCACCCATTTGTTCCATGTATATTGCTTGAGCAGCTCTTCGTCGAGAGCCAGATAGACATTGTTACCTTCTATCAGATTCAACGTTTTCTTTCCCGGGGTGATATTGGCTATTAAATCGAAACTTCTTTCGTCATCAATTATGATTCTGAAGACATATCCGTAATTATGTTCTTCTGATCTGAACTTAATGTCGAAATCCAGTGTAAAGCCTTTTGAGGCATCAAAATCGGGAGACAGTGTTAAAGAAGTCCTCTCTTCTTTAATGGCACTATGGGCGGCAAAATATAATCCGGATGAAATATTTTGTGATTCAAGTAGTATCGATTTTAATATTAAGAGCAGAAAAATAATCGTTTTTTGCATAATACTCGCGGTTGTTTCTATGCAAAGGTAATATGCTTTATGAGATTTGCAAAAAAAAGATTTATATTTTTGTAAGACCCTTTGCGGGATTATAAAAATTAATAAAATGTTAATGCTCAGCACATCCCTGCTTGGGCTTGGAAAAGATTTATTAATGAATTATTAATACCTTTGTTAACGGTTGATGATTATTTTTGCTACTTGTTAATTAAAGAAAGAAATATGAAAAATGTTGTTACAGTATTGGGGTTGATGCTATTCTTGGTAGCATGTGGTGATAAAAAAGAGTTTAGCGGTAATCCTATTGTGGAGGGGTGGTATGCCGATCCGGAAGGGGTCGTTTTTGATAATGAGTATTGGATATATCCTACCTTGTCCGATCTTCCTCCCGGAGCTGATAGTACAGATTTTACAGGATGGCAAAAAGAAACGCGGGCCATCCATCAGGTCTATAATATCCAGACATATATGGATGCTTTTTCATCCAAGGATATGGTACACTGGACTAAACATCCCAAAGTATTGTCTGTTGAGAATATAAAATGGCTGGAGTTTGCTTTATGGGCGCCTTCTGTTGTTCAGGCGAATGGTAAATATTATCTGTTCTTCGGCGGTAATGATATCCAGAATGACGAACAGTATGGGGGAATCGGGGTGGCTGTAGCCGATCATCCGGCCGGTCCTTTTAAAGATGCTTTAGGCAGACCTTTGATTGATAAAATTGTGAATGGTGCCCAGCCGATCGATCAGTTTGTTTTTAAAGATGATGATGGTACTTATTATATGTATTATGGTGGCTGGCATCATTGTAATATGGTGAAGCTGAGTTCGGATTTATTAAGTCTTGTGCCTTTTGATGATGGTTCGTATTATAAATCTGTCACTCCCGAGAATTATGTGGAAGGTCCCTTTATGTTGAAACGGGATAATAAATATTATTTTATGTGGTCGGAAGGCAGTTGGGGCGGTTCGGACTATAGTGTGGCTTATGCTATTGCAGATTCGCCATTCGGCCCGTTCAAACGTATCGGAAAAATATTACAGCAGGATGAAAAAGTGGGTACAGGAGCGGGACATCATTCGGTGATTCAGATCCCGGGAAAGGACGAGTGGTATATTGTTTATCATCGTCATCCGTTGGGCGATACAGCTCCGAATCACAGGGAGGTTTGTATCGACCGTATGTATTTTGATGAAAATGGTTTTATTAAACCGGTGGAAATGACTTTCAAAGGTGTAGGTATGAATAAACTTCCGGATTAAGTACGAAACAATAGGATATCCTTGTTGATAGGGAACGCTTCTTTTGAAGAAAAATATGTTTTTTTCTTACAAAATAAGTGTTCCCTATTCTTTTTCCTATACCCGGATGTTATATCTTATGGATTTTTGATTAATTTCCCCGTAGAGAGATAGAACCTTCCTCTACGAGGAACGACTTGAAAGTCGTAGAGGAACGGGTCGTTTGTCGTAGAGGAAAAATATCAATTTATAATGTACTGGTAATCAATATACTGTTAATTTTGAGTTTTGTTGATAATTTTCTACTTATAAAATTCCCGATTCTGTTTTTCTTCTGTTTTCTGTTTGACGGAATTGTTTACATGTGTGTTATCTGAGGATAACTTTGATCTTTTATATATAAATATTCTCCACTCCTATTAGGCAAAGAATATATTCCTTCTTATTAGGAAATGTATTCTTTGCGAAGCAAGAATTAATATGTGGCAAGAGTGATTGATAATGCTAAATATGGAGAATTGTAATTAGGGAAAATGAATATATGCGACAGAATCTTCTTCTATGGGAAACGATTAATGTCTTGTTAATGTTTTCAATCCGGAAATGTGCTCTGAAAGTATCTGTAGCCACGATTATTAATGTTCTGTTAATGGTTTCATTAATTGCATCAACCTACTTTTGCATCAAACGAAAATAAAAACGATACCATGAAAAAAGTTCCTTTAATTGTATTCTTATCTATTTTACTTGTGTCATGCAGAAGTAAAGAGGTGGTTACTGACTCTACTTCTTTTTCTCCGGTTGACTATGTAAATCCGTTAGTCGGAACACAATCTAAATTTACATTATCTACAGGTAATACCTACCCGGCCGTTGCATTGCCTTGGGGAATGAACTTCTGGACGCCGCAAACGGGAGATATGGGATATGGATGGACCTATTGTTATACAGATGATAAGATAAAAGGATTTAAGCAGACACATCAGCCCAGTCCGTGGATTAATGATTACGGGCAGTTTTCTTTGATGCCGGTGACCGGGGATAAAAAGTTTCTGCAAAACGAGAGAGGTAGCTGGTTCTCTCATAAGGCTGAGACGGCAAGACCTTATTATTATAGTGTATATTTGGCTGACCACGATGTAAAGACGGAGATCACTCCGACAGAACGTTCTGCTTATTTTAGATTTACTTTCCCGGAAAGTGAAGATTCGTATGTCGTGGTAGACGCATTTGATAACGGTTCTTTTATTCGGATAGATAAGGAGAACAACACGATAACCGGCTATACAACAAAGAATAGCGGAGGAGTGCCGGATAACTTTAAAAATTATTTCGTGATGAAATTTGATAGACCTTTCGTCACGGCAGAAGTGTGGAGTGGAGACAAAATTATAGAAGGTAAAAAGGAGGTAAAGGATAACCATGTCGGGGCTGTATTAGGATTCAGGACAAGCAAAGGTGAAAAGATTGGTGTGAAGGTCAGTTCTTCTTTTATTAGTGAAGAACAGGCCTGGTTGAATTTGGAAGAGATAGGTAGTAAAGATTTTAATGAGGTAAAAGAAGCAGCCCGGAATGCTTGGAATGATGTAATGGATAAAGTAAGAGTGGAAGGCGGTACGGATGAGCAACTTCGTACTTTCTACTCTTGCTTATATCGTTCCTTGTTGTTTCCACGTAAGTTTTATGAAATAGATAAATCCGGAAATATTGTTCATTACAGTCCTTACAACGGTGAAGTGAAGAGTGGGTATATGTATACGGATACCGGTTTTTGGGATACGTTCCGTGCTTTATTCCCCTTCTTGAACTTGATGTATCCTTCTGTTAACAAGGAAATTCAGGAGGGATTGGCAAACAGTTATAAAGAAAGTGGTTTTTTGCCCGAATGGGCCAGTCCGGGACACCGTCATTGTATGGTGGGTAATAATTCAGCTTCTGTGGTGGCCGATGCTTATCTGAAAGGATGCCGGACAGAAGAAATTGAACTGTTGTATGAAGCCGTATTGCATGGGGCAAATCATGTACATCCACAAGTTCCTTCAACCGGAAGATTAGGATATGAATATTATAATCGGCAGGGGTATGTACCTTATAATGTAGGTATTAATGAAAATGTGGCCCGTACCCTGGAATATGCTTATGACGATTGGTGTATCATGAAATTAGCGCAACAATTGAATCGTCCGCAGGAAGAAATCGACCTTTATCGGGAAAGAAGTAAAAACTATCGGTTCGTTTTTGATAAAGAGAGCAAACTGATGCGCGGAAAGAACGAAGACGGTACGTTTCAGTCTCCTTTCAGTCCGTATAAATGGGGAGATGCCTTTACAGAAGGTAACAGTTGGCATTATACCTGGAGTGTATTTCATGATGTGCAGGGGCTTATCGATCTGATGGGAGGAAAGGAGAGCTTTGTGTCCATGCTGGATTCTGTATTTGTAGTTCCTCCTATTTACGACGACAGTTATTACGGGCAGTGCATTCATGAAATAAAGGAGATGCAGATTATGAATATGGGCAATTATGCGCATGGTAACCAACCTATTCAGCATATGATCTATCTTTATAATTATGCAGGACAGCCTTGGAAAGCGCAATATTGGTTAAGGGAGGTAATGGATAAGCTGTATACCCCTTATCCGGACGGCTATTGTGGAGATGAAGATAACGGTCAGACTTCTGCCTGGTATATATTTTCTGCTTTAGGATTTTACCCGGTATGTCCGGGTTCAGGAGAGTATGTAATGGGAGCCCCTCTCTTTAAAAAAGCAATTCTTACACTGGAAAATGGAAAGCAGGTTATTTTGAATGCTCCCGACAACACAAATGACAATAGATATATATGTTCCTTGAAAATGAACGGTAAGGAATATAACCACAATTGGTTGAAACATGAGGAATTAATGAACGGTGCTGTTCCTGTCTCTTATACACATCTCCGAGCACACGAGACACTCGCTAATCTCGTATG
>OWIW01001654.1_pt1 | contig 11316 bp, 10 predicted proteins | sample 2433821 | NCBI WGS metagenome assembly OWIW01 (sample SAMN05065751, study PRJEB22554) | human gut metagenome | biome: ENVO:2100002; feature: ENVO:00000062; material: ENVO:00002003 | host: Homo sapiens | place: USA | reverse complement strand
ACGAGATTAGCGAGTGTCTCGTGGGCTCGGAGATGTGTATAAGAGACAGAAGTCCAGGTATTCGTGTCGGTTCAGATAGGCCGTCTTGAGGGCATCCCAAACCTGTTTACGGGTTACGCCTGTCAGTTCGGGATCGATATCGCTCAAAGCGATGCTGTGTTGAAAAACCTCTTTTAAAGCCATGGCGTTAATGTTCCTTTTTTGCTGAGAGCGCGGCTTGTTCTTTGCTGCGCTGAATACGTTTTTCCAGCCAGATGCTGTACCGAGACATGATCAGGCTGAATACGAAGTAAATGATGGCAATAAACAGATAGCCTTCTAAGAAGAAATTGCGCCAATTGGGATCGCCCAAAGCAAGACGCAGACTGCCGGTCAAGTCGTACATGGAGACGATGGTCACTAAGGATGTATCCATAAACGTCGAGAGCAGATTATTCACAAACGCCGGGATGACGGTGACCAATGCCTGCGGGAGGATCACCGAAGTGTAGATTTGATATTTTGAAAGACCCAGTGACGCGGCTGCCTCATATTGTCCTTTAGGAATCGTCTGGAGACCGCCTCGAATGGTCTCTGCCATGTAAGCCGTTTGGAAAAGGACGATACCGATCACAATTCTCCAAAACGCATCGATCCTAAAACCGGGCGGGAGAATCAGCGGGAAGATGAAGGAGGCAACAAATAAAACGGTAATTAAGGGGACACCGCGCACGAGTTCAATGTAACCGATGCAAAGCATCCGGATAGCGGACATTTTGGAGCGCCGTCCGAGAGCGAGAAGGATACCCAGCGGAGTGGACGCCGTCATACCGAAAAGCGTCAGAATAATTGTCAGCGGCAGACCGCCCCAGTAGTCCGGATCAATTTTTGAAAGGCCGAAACAGCCGCCCAGCATCAGCACGAAAAAGGCGCCGAGGGCAAGAATCCAGCCGGCCGTCAGGATTTTGCAGCCGGTGCGGTTCCAAAGCTGAGGGAAAGCCGAGATGACGAGCATCAAGATAACACCGCCGGTTGCTGCTGCGGCTCTCCATTGTTCGTCGTAAGGGAAGCGGCCGAATAAGATTAAGCGCCATTTCTCCGCGACGAAGCCCCAGCAGGCCCCGTCATGATTGTTCATGCATGCTTTAAAGTCAGCTCTGAAAATGGCGTCCGCAACACCCCATTTCCAGGCATACCAGCCTGCCGCTCCGATAAGGAGGAACAAACCGATCGTCACAACGGACGCAACCGGAGAGTAGAAAAACGATCTCCAGAGGTTGGCGGGGAAAGCATTTTGAGGCTGTTTCATCGGCTTCCCCTAATAACAATTCTGTTGATGCTGTTCATCACGACAGAGATCACCAAGTTTAAGAACAGATAAACAGACATGATGATGACGATGACTTCCAGCGCCTGGCCGTTGAGGTTGATGGTCGAGTTGCCGATGGAAACCAAATCCGGATAGCCTACGACGACAGCTAAAGAAGAGTTTTTCGTGAGGTTCATGTATTGGCTTGCCAAGGGAGGGATGGCAAGCTTCAGAGCCTGCGGAAAAATGACGTAGCTGATAGCTTCCAAGCGCGTCATTCCGAGCGCCTCAGCGGCATGCCACTGTCCTCTCGGCACGGCTAATACACCTGCTCGGATAATTTCGGCGATAGACGAAGAGGTAAAGAATGTCAGTCCGATCCAAAGCGCTAAAAATTCCGGCGAGAGGGAGGCGCCTCCTTCGATTGCGAATCCCTGCAGTTCCGGTTTGGACCATCCGCCGAAGATCCCGAAGCACAGCCAGGCAGCACCTCCGACAACAAGCGCTGTCGAAAGCGAGAAAACCGTCGAAATTAAACCTGTGTAAATCTTGAGGAAAAGCGGTCGGGTTAAGAAGAAAGCTAAGCCAGCCGCGACAAAGGACCAGGTGCAAGCCGTGCTGTTCGAAGCCGGTACGGCAAATTGGAGCCCTGCCTTGGAAAGCAGACCCCATGATCCGAAATTCACCGCCTCCATGGAGTCGGGGAGAAGCTCGGTAATGATTAAGTAGATGAGCAGCAGCTGAACAATCAATGGAATGTTGCGATAAAACTCGACGTGGGCCGCGCCCAGAAACTTCAAAAGAGGATGTTTGGACAGCCTCATTAAGCCGATGATGACGCCGAGCACTGTCGCCGTAATGATGGATACGACGGAAACCTTAATGGTATTGAGCAGCCCGACAAGAAAGGCTTTGAAATAAGCTTCCGTAGAACTAAAGGAGATGAGAGACTCACCTATTTCAAAACCTGCCTGTTCATGAAGAAAGGCGAAACCGGAATGGATATTTCTAGCCGCGAGATTGGCAGAAATATTAAAGATGAAGCTGCCGAAAATGATGGTGAGGACAACAAGAATGGCCGACTGCCAAATAAATGCCTTGCGCTTTCTGCTCGCTTCTCTTCTGTGCCAAGCGGCGTCACCGTGCGGGTGATTCATTATCTGTACTAACTGGTTTTTAATACTGCGGAATTGCGGCAGGAATCTCGAGATTCAGTGCCGCAATCAAATATAAATCAAAAACGGAATCGATTAACGGACGGGAGGCGCGTAGAGGATGCCGCCGTTGGTCCACTGGTTATTGATTCCGCGGGGAAGTGCCAGCGGAGTCTTAGGCCCTAAGTTTCTTTCAAAACTTTCACCGTAGTTACCGACCTGTTTAACGATGCGGTAAGACCAATCTTTATCCAGGCCGAGGAGTTTGCCCATATCTTCGCCAGAGCCGAGGAGGCGTTTCACGTTCGGATCGGTCGAAGTCTTGCGGAGCTCATCTGCATTAGCCTGAGTGATGCCTTTTTCTTCTGCTTCGATGAATGCATTCAGCACCCAGCGGGCGATCTGGAACCATTCGTTATCGCCGCGGCGGACTGAAGGTCCGAGCGGTTCTTTAGAAATGACTTCAGGCAGGATGACGTAATCATCCGGATTAGCTGCTTTTGTTCTTGCACCGGCCAGGTCACTCATATCGGTTGTGTAGACCTGACATCTGCCGGAGAGGAAAGCGCCCTGAGTGGCTTCCGTGGTGTCGAAAAGAACGGCTTTGTACTTCATGCCGTGAGACTTGAAGTAGTCGGCGACGCTGGGCTCGCTGCTGGTTCCGGATTGGACACAGATAGTGGCGCCGTTGAGCTGCTTAGCGGATTTTACGTTTAATTTTTTAGGAACTAAGAAGCCTTGACCATCGTAATAGTTGGTTCCCACAAAGACAGCGCCCAAAGAAGCATCACGGGTCAGATTCCAGGTTGTATTTCTGGCAAGCACATCGACTTCACCGGCCTGAAGAGAGGAGAAACGCTGCGGGGAGTTCAGAGGAACGAATTTAACTTTATTGGCGTCGCCCAGAACTGCTGCGGCCAATGCACGGCAGTAATCGACGTCCAAGCCCGTCCAATTGCCTTTGCTGTCCGCATTAGAGAAGCCGGGTGCAGCGGTGTTGACGCCGCATACGACAACATCGTTTGCCTTAACTTTGTCTAAGACCGGACCTGCGAAAGCAGGGGCGGCAAGAGAGAGGGATACGGCCGATAAGGCGCCGGCCAGAATGGTTTGATTCATTTGAGATTCTCCGGTTGGAAAGATGATTAATTTTTAACACATTGAAACCCGCTTCAACCGTCTTTGAGGGAAAACTTGTGGGTACCGCATTTCATCTCAGCGGAATTATCGAATAGATACCCATTTTTAGACGGTCGGGAGATTAATTCGCGTTAAAAGGTACACACTGAGACGATCACACAAGGGACTTGTTATGGAATACAAGGATTACTACAAAATTTTAGGCGTGGATCGCTCGGCTTCGGAAGCCGATATTAAAAAGGCTTTCCGGAAACTGGCACATAAATATCACCCGGATGTCTCCAAAGAAAAGGATGCTGAAGCCAAGTTCAAGGATGTGAACGAGGCCTACCAAACCCTGTCCGATCCGGAAAAGAAGGCCGCTTATGACCAACTCGGCCAGCGCAGAGAAGGCAGCAGCTTTGAACCGCCACCCGGATGGGGCGGTTTCGGAGGCGGTGCTTCCCACGGCTTTGAAGGCTTTGATTTTGGCGGCGGCGGATTCGATTTTGCTGATTTGTTCTCTCATATGGGAGGCGGAGCCCGTGCCGCACGTCCGCAGGCTGGTGAGGATCTGAACGCAGAAGTTCAAATTACTCCTGAGCAGGCCTTTAACGGAACGACCGTAAGCATTTCTCTGCGCGAGCCTGAAGAAACGACTGACGGTCGGGTACGCCATGTCACTAAGACCTTAGAAATTAAGGTTCCGGCTGGCACGATCGACGGACAGAAGATGAGAGTGACAGGCAAGGGCGGTCCGGGCTACAACGGCGGTTCGAACGGGAACCTGTACATCACCATCAACATCATTGAAGAGGGCCGCTTTAAGGTTGAAGGAAGAGACGTCTATCAGACGGTTCCTCTGGCCGACTTTGAGGCTGTTTTAGGCGCTGAGGTCGTTGTGCCGACGCTCTCCGGCGGAAAGATTTCCGTCAAGATTCCGGCTGGCGCCAAGGCAGGACAGAAGATTCGTATCGGCGGCAAGGGCTTCCCGAACAAGAAAGGACCGGCAGGCGACATGTATTTGCTGATCTCGATCGTTGTTCCGCCTGCTCCTTCTGACGAGGTGAAAGAGCTCTATCAGAAGATAGCCGAAGCCTCGAAATTCAACCCGAGAGAAAACCTGTAGGAGATAAACGATGAGTCAGATGATTGTTACAGAAGTGCAGACCACGTTCAGTCCCGAAGAACTGCAGGAAGTAAGCGGGCTGCCCGCCGAGATTTTTAATGAGATTAAAGATCTGGGCGCGTTAGATGAATTTTTAGACCACGGCCGATATGTCTCCCGCAGTTTTTTGGTGATTCGTAAGGCAGCCAGACTGCGCAGAACCTTTGATCTCCAGAGTGACGCATTGGCGCTATTGATCCATTACATGGCCGAAGCCGATGCGCTCAAGGATCAAATCAGACATTACCAGCTTGGGAACATCAATCCTTACTTGTAAGAGAAATCGCTGAATCTTCTTATGTTTGGACGTTCCTTTTGGTAGGCTTATACGGGAAAGGAAAGAACAAACATGGATTTATCTTTAAAACTTCTATCTATCTTCGCTCTGATCGTGGCGGCCGCCTACTTCGCCATATCGGAAATCTCTCTAGCCGGTTCTCGCCGAGTCAGACTGACTCAAATGGCCGAGAACGGTGATAAGCGCGCTCAGGAAGTCATCAATCTGCAGGAAAAACCGGGACCGTTTTTCTCTGTTATTCAAATCGGCATTAATGCGGTCGCCATTCTAGGCGGTATCGTCGGTGAAGCCGCTTTCACAGATGTGTTTGCCGGTCTGTTCAAATGGTTTGTTCCCGCACAGTATCTAGAGACAACGTCGTTTTTGTGCTCATTCCTCCTGATCACGATGTTGTTCATTATCTTTGCCGATCTCTTGCCGAAACGCATAGGTCTGACGAATCCGGAGAAAATTTCCGTACGCCTGATCGGTTCAATGCAGGTGCTCATCAAAGTTTTGAAACCGTTCGTTTGGCTTCTGACGGTTATTTCCAATGCGCTCATGAAGCTCTTTGGTCTTCCGACTCAAAACAAAAACAAAATTACCAGTGAAGATATCGTCGCGACGGTAGACGCGGGAGCGGCTGCCGGCCTGATCGCGCCGAGCGAACAGGCTGCGATTGAAAACGTGATGGACTTGGAAAGCCGCTTGGTGCCGAGCGCGATGACTGCACGTGAATATGTTGTGTACTTCACGCTCGATGAGAGCTATGAAAGTATCGCAAAGAAGATTGCTTCCAGCCCCCACAATAAATTCCCCGTATGCGACCGGGATATTGACCACGTCATAGGCTATGTGGATTCCAAAGATATCCTTCGCAGAGTGATTGAAGGGAAGACTTTTTCTCTCAAAGATCAAAACTGCATTTCCTCTCTTCCCGCCGTCCCTGATTCGCTGACATTATCCGAAGTCCTCGATCTCTTTAAAACCCAGCGCTCCGACTTTGCGGTGGTGCTGAATGAATACGCTTTGACCGTCGGTGTGATTACCTTGAACGACATTATGAGCACCGTCATGGGCGAATTCGTTCTGACGCCGGACGAGGCCCAGATTGTTCAGCGTTCTGACGGCTCTTGGCTGATCGACGGCGCAACGCCGATCGACGATGTTGAGCGAGTTTTCGATTTCGGTCAACTGCCGGAAGACGAAACCTATGAAACCTTGGCCGGCTTCATGATGTATATGCTTCGTAAGATTCCGAAGTTAACGGACCACATCGAATACGGCGGATATCGCTTTGAGGTCATCGACGTAGAGCGTCACAGGATTGACCAGATCTTGGTGACCAAGATCGGCTCGAAGGACGAGGATAAGAAACCCGAGCCCTCGGAACAGTCTACGGAACCGGGAAAAGAGGCCCCAGCGTCTGAGGACGAACAGGATAAATAAAATGAAATCGGGAAGCTGATCCTCCCAATTTCACTTAACAAAACTTCTTCAAACAGTCTTAGGCTTCGGCTTTCCTGACAGTCTTGGAAGCGGATTTTCTAGCGCCGGCAGCCGCCTTCTTATCGCCGGTCTTTTCCTCAAATTTAAATCCGATCTTGCCTTTGCTGTCCGTGACCAAATAAGCTGAGAATTTTCGCTTGGTTCGGTTGGAGACAAAGTCGTGAAGAAGATCCGTCGATCCGGTGGAAAGAAGCTTGCTCATCTCTTCGCGGCTGATCGGCTGCTGCAGAATGACCTTCGAGCTGCGGAAAGTGCACTTTTTCTTAGCGTTCGGGTCGATATGGTCTTCGCAAACATAGGCATTTTCCGTTTCGTAGACGTTCTTGCCGCAAACAGGGCATTTTCCTACGGGTTCGGTTTTGCGAAGTTCTTCCACGTCGACGGTCTCGCGTTCCGGTTTTTCCCCGAAATCGAAGTCGATCTTGTAGTCGGGCGCCGGTCCGAGCTTCAGTACGGCTGAGAACGGACGTCCCATTTTGCTGATAAAGCCTTCCAGCGGGCCGATCTGCCCTTTTGTAAGCAGCTCATCCACTTCTTCCGGTGCAAAAGTTCTGCCGCCCGGATGTTTGGGAATGCTGTAGTCGCATGAGGTGCACGCAAAGCGTCGGTAGTTTTCGACAATCTTCCCGCCGCACTTCGGACAGGGCGCCTTCAGGGTGGCCGGATTGCTCAGAGGAACCGTGTCGGCACCGTAGCTTTTTGCCCGATCCACAATACTGCAGGTGAGCTCGCCGATTTCTTTCATAAAGTCCTTGCGGGAAAGCTGTCCTTTTTCGATCTGGGACAATTTGTATTCCCACTCACCGGTGAGTTCAGCCTCGGAAAGCGTCTCGATGTTCAACCCTTTGAGGAGCGTAAGAAGCTGGGAAGCTTTAGCCGTCGGGATCAGCTCGCGTCCTTCACGAATCAAGTAGCTCTGAGCGATAAGTCCTTCGATAATGGCCGCGCGTGTAGCCGGGGTTCCGATGCCTTTCTCGGACATTGCATCACGCAGTTCTGCTTCTTCCACGGTCTTTCCGGCGTTTTCCATTGCGCTCAGCAATGAAGCTTCCGTGTAACGGGCAGGCGGTTTAGTTGCGAGTCCCAGAGCATCCGATTTGACGGTGAGCGGGGTTTCACCCTTGGCAACAGGAACTAATTCACTGCCGGAATCCTCGCTTGTGCGGCCGTAAACTTCCAGCCAGCCGGGATGCTGCATCACTTTTCCTTCGCTCACGAAGTGATAGTCCTCGACCACTGTTGTGCGCGTCGTATTGAGGAACTGAGCCGGCGGATAAAAAACAGCGATAAAGCGTTTCGTCACCAAGTCGTAAATTTTCTGTTCTACCTCCGACAAAACGCTTTTGGGTTCCTGGCCGGTCGGAATAATGGCGAAGTGATCACTGATCTTGGCATTATTGAAGATCTTTTTAGTGAACACGACGTAGTTATCCTTCAGGGCCTTTTGTGCGAACTTGCCGAGGGAGGATGTCTGAGCGACGACGCTCAAAATCTCTTTAACCGTCGGAAGGTAATCTTCCGGCAGTGCGCGGGCATCCGTACGAGGATAAGTCAGCAGTTTGTGCTTTTCGTAGAGTGCCTGGGCAATCGACAGCGTTGTCTTGGCAGAGAAGCCGAAGCGTGAGTTGGCTTCGCGCTGAAGTGTCGTCAAATCATACAAGGCAGGGCAGGAAGAAGTTGAAGGTTTGGACGTCTCGGTGGCTGTGCCCTTTTTGCCTCTGACCGCATCGGCAATTTTCTGCGCATCCTCCGCAGCCCAAAGTCTTTCCGCTTTTAAGTCCGGATCCGAGCTCTTTTTAAAGTCGGGATCAAAATATTTGCCTTCGTATACGCCGGCATCAACTTTGAAGTCGGCGTGCACTTCCCAGTAATTACGGGGAGCAAAACTTCTGATCTTTTCTTCGCGGTTAACCACGAGGGCTAGCGTCGGTGTCTGAACTCTGCCGACGGTCGTCAGGAAAAAGCCTCCGTCCTTACTATTAAAAGCCGTCATAGCGCGGGTACCGTTGATGCCTACCAGCCAGTCGGCCTCCGAGCGGCTCTTGGCAGCGTCTGCCAAAGGCTGCATCTGTGCGTCCGTGCGCAGATGTTTGAAGGCATCGAGGATTGCGCCCTTTGTCATGGACTGCAGCCACAGACGGTAGATCGGTTTCTTATTTTTTGTCGCTTCCATGATGTAGCGGAAGATCAGCTCACCCTCGCGTCCCGCATCACAAGCGTTTATGACTTTATCGACCTCTTTACTCTTAAGGAGTTTTTTGAGTCCGTTTAGCTTAGTTTCAGACTTTTTAATCGGGGCGAGATCAAAGTGAGAGGGGATGACAGGGAGATTAGCGAAGCTCCATTTGCCTCTTTTTACTTCGTATTCTGCCGGTTCCTTGAGCTCAAGCAGGTGACCTACTGCGGAAGCAACAATATAAGAATCCCCCTCGTAGTGGTCTCCGACTTTCTTTAAGCCGCCGATAGCCCGTGCGATGTCTCCTGCAACTGACGGTTTTTCGGCAATGACAAGTGTTTTGCCCATTTTTAATCCAATAATTATGTACTTATGTCTTTTTCTAAATTAGCACTTTTTCAAAGAAGCGGTTATTTCTTTTCCGTTAATCAACATGTAACAGGTGTTTTAGTGTGTATATAAGTAGTTATAAGTAATTGCCGTGGCGAGTATTATTAAAGGTTTACTGACAATAAAGTGATTTTTGGAGCATAACGTTGGCTTTACTTCCGATTCTTAAATATCCTGATCCGCGTCTTGCCACGAAGGCAGCCGTGGTGACGGAGTTTGACGACAAACTCAAGCAGCTTGCCGCCGATATGGCCGAAACTATGTACAAAGCTCCCGGTGTAGGTCTTGCTGCGACACAGGTTGACCGACATATTCGTTTAATTGTGATCGATATCACCGAAGAGAAAAACGATCTTAAAGTTTTAGTCAATCCGGAGCTGGTTGAGTCCAGTGAGGAGACTAAGCCTTGGGAAGAGGGCTGCTTATCTCTGCCCGGCATTTACGACAAGGTCACTCGCCCGGCAAAAGTAAAGGTTAAGGCTCAGGATCTCGAAGGCAACTTTTTTGAATTGGAATGCGACGGGCTGCTGGCTGTCTGTGTTCAGCACGAAATGGATCATTTGGAAGGGACGGTCTTCGTAGACCACCTGAGCATGCTTAAGAAACAGCGCATTCGTCACAAGATTCGTAAGATGCGTCTGGAAGAAGAACGAGCTGCCAAGGAAGAAGCCTGATCTAGGCTTCCGCCTGCCAAACGTGAGAGGCGATCGCTCTAGTAATTGTCTCGAAGTGAATCGGCGGCAAATCGTGTCCCATGCGCGGCAAGGCCAGAAACTCAGATTTCGGGATGAGGTCGGCCACTTCCTTCCCCGCTGCGAGCGGAAGAAGAGGATCGTCCTCTCCGTGAATAACTAATGTCGGCGCGGTGATACGAGCGATATCACTTGAGCGGTCCCCGCTCGCAAGAATTGCCAGCAGCTGTCGTTCTCCGGCAGTTTGATCAATTTCATAGCGGCTCATCTCGTGGAGGAGCTCATGTTTTTCCTGAGCGGTGTATTCGTAGCTCGGGCTTTTCAGAGTCATAAATACTCTTTCCAGATGCTTCTCTCTCCCTTCTTCGGTGGAGAGATCGCTCGAGTGCATCAAGATTGAATAAATTGCGCGCAGTTTTCCAAAGCCCGTTCTCGGGTTGCCTGAGGCCGACATAATAGAAGTAAGGGACGCGACTCGGGAGGGCCGGATCGATGCAAGGGTCTGACCGATCATTCCTCCCATCGAGGCTCCTACGACATGCGCTCTTTGGAGCTTTAATTCATCCAGCAGCTGCACTAAGTCGAGGGCCATATCTTCGAGGAGATAGGGTGCTTGGACCGGCAGGCGAAGAAGAGTCCTTCCGATGGCAGCAGGAACGGAGATAGACGTTTTCAGATGAGAAAAGTGCTCGGATAAGCCTGCATCTCGGTTATCCACGGTGATGACGCGAAGGCTTTTTTCCAAGAGCATGGAAATAAAGCTCCGAGGCCAGCCCGCTGCCGGCATTCCCAGACCCATGATTAAGAGGACGGCCGGAAGCTGTTTATCGCCGAATACCTCGTAGTGAAAGCGTCCCGTTTTTAAGTGAGCAAAAGGCATGAGCAAACCACCGAAAATAGTCAGCTTTGATTATGAAACAATCGGCTCCGTCATTACAATTTCAATTCTGATTCGGGTTAAGAGGACAAGATGAGAGTTATTTTTGCAGGAACGCCGGAGTTTGCGGCTAAAGCTTTAGAAGCATTAATTCAGAGTGAACATGAAGTAGTGATGGTTTTATCTCAGCCGGACCGACCCGCAGGGCGCGGCCGCAAGCTGAAAGAAAGTGCCGTGAAGGCGCTGGCCAAGCAGCATAATATTCCGGTTTACACCCCGCTTTCCCTCAGAGTCGAAAAAGGCAGTGAAGAAACCGCCGAAGTCCTGACAAAGATGCAGGAGGCGAAAGCGGACGTTCTTGTGGTGGCTGCTTACGGCCTTATCGTTCCTCAGTTTGTTCTTGATATTCCCTCGGGCGTTCTGCCTCAGAAGTTCCCGACGTTAAAGGCTGTAAATATTCACGGCAGTCTTCTGCCGGAGTGGCGAGGCGCTGCACCGATTGCGCGAGCCATTGAGCGCGGAGACAAGGAAACGGGCATTACATTGATGCAGATGGATGCGGGGCTTGATACTGGTCCGATGCTGATGAAACGTTCCGTTGAAATTACGCCTGAGGATACGGCCGGCGATCTTACCGAGACGCTTTCTCGCCTCGGAGCCGAGATG
>OWIW01001650.1_pt1 | contig 11348 bp, 10 predicted proteins | sample 2433821 | NCBI WGS metagenome assembly OWIW01 (sample SAMN05065751, study PRJEB22554) | human gut metagenome | biome: ENVO:2100002; feature: ENVO:00000062; material: ENVO:00002003 | host: Homo sapiens | place: USA | reverse complement strand
GTTCATGATTTATGCTATATCTATCAGGAATATCAACTCAGGGAAGGCATGCCGGGTCAGGTGGATGAATACTACTTATTCGCCGCAGATACCGCTGCCATCATCGGACTGGAGGAACAGTTATCCGGCCGCCTCTTTATTCAGCATGAGCGGTGCGTCTATACGGTTATCGCATCCGCCAGCCGCATCCCGGACACCCGCTCCATCATGAAGGCGGTCTGCTGGGCCAGAGATCAGGGATATAAGCTGGAAGGTACGGCCTACGGCGGATTTCTGCTGAGCTGCGCGGTCGATGAGATGCAGACAGCTGTGCCGGAGGAGGCCGATGTCAGCCAGCCAGTTTATTACATCGAACTGTATCTGCCGTTAAAGGAGTAACAGCCGCAAACCGACGTCCTTTCCTCAGATGATTTTCCACTATTGCTGCGTCATTTATGTAATGAAGTACCAGAGTACTCTCGGAAAATCTTTCTATCCAGATTTGTGAGGGTACTCCACAAAAGAGAAGGAGGATTTAATCATGAGTAAGGGAAAGGGAGTCATGCAGGAATTCAAGGCGTTTATTCTGAAAGGGAATATCATCGATATGGCCGTCGGCGTCATCATAGGCGGGGCGTTCAGTAAGATCGTTACCTCTCTGGTAAACGATATTCTGATGCCGCTTTTGGGCGCAGTCACGGGTGGCGCTGATTTTGATACCTTTAAAATTGTTCTCAGCCCGGCTGTAAAAGATGCGGCGGGCGAAATTATTAAGGCCGAAGCTGCCGTCCGCTACGGGCTTTTCTTTCAGAATATTCTGGATTTCCTGATTATCGGCGCCTGTATGTTCTTTATGATCAAGGCGGTAGTCATGATCAGTTCCCGTCTCCGTCACGAGGAAGAAAAAAAGGAAGAAGCTGCACCAGCCGGCCCGACACAGGAAGAACTGCTGGCGGAAATCCGCGATCTGCTGAAAGCACAGCAGAATGCCGAGTAGTATTTCCTGCGGCAGTTGCCAAATGGACGCGCCAGCGTGTCCGTTTGGCTCGTTGCTCGCGGGAATAAAGACTGTCCGATCAGGGAATCGTAAGAAACAGCATCGGAAAGGAGGCTGCCGATTTGAATCAGCATAAAACCATTTACCTGGCAGGCGGTTGTTTCTGGGGCATGGAAGAATACATGTCCAGACTGGACGGCGTCTGCGAAACAGAGGTCGGATACGGAAACAGCCTGGTGGAATATCCCACTTACGAACAGGTCTGCACTGGCACTACCGGCGCCGCGGAGACAGTTAAACTCATTTACCGGCCGGAGGAGACGGAGCTTTCGACTCTGCTGGAGGCTTATTTCGCAGTCATCGACCCTACCATCTTAAACCGGCAGGGAAACGACCGCGGAACCCAGTACCGCACCGGAATCTATTACGAAGATCCGGCGGACAGGGAACCCATCTTAGCCGCCATTTCCAGACAGCAGAGAAAGTATACCGTCCCGGTCGTAACCGAGGTGCTTCCGCTTGACAATTTCTATCCTGCGGAGCAGTATCATCAGGATTATTTAAAGAAGAATCCGGGCGGCTACTGCCATATTGACGTCAGAAAAGCGGATGTATTTAACGAGGAGGAACGGCTTCGCAGGGATCACGATTCCGTCGAAGGCCCTGGAAAAGAGCGCAGCTATACGGTACCCTCTCCGGAAGAGCTGAAAAGCAGGCTGACGCCGCTTCAGTTTGAGGTTACACAGAATCAGGCGACAGAGCATCCCTATCGGAATGAATATTTCAATCATTTCGAGCGCGGACTGTACGTGGACATCGTTACGGGGGAACCGCTCTTCTCCTCCTCTGATAAATTTGACTCCGGATGCGGCTGGCCCAGCTTCTCGAGGCCTGTCAAATCCCTTTCGGTAAAGGAACTGAAAGATCAGAGCCATCACATGGAACGGACGGAAGTCCGAAGCCGGGCGGGAGACAGCCACCTTGGCCATGTCTTCGACGACGGCCCCATCGACAGGGGCGGACTGCGGTACTGTATCAACAGCGCGGCTCTTCGCTTCATCCCGTATGAGGAGATGGAAAAAGAGGGCTACCGGGATTATATGGATCTCGTCTGAGACCACCAGAGATACCTCCGGGCGGCCAGGTAACCGAACTTAAACGATTAGAATCATGTATGTATAAAGAAAAGAACCGGGAGCACCAGCCCGGCCTCCATAATTCGGACGGTCGGAAACAGGTGCTCCCGGTTCTTTTTCGTTATAAACTGTTACTTACTTCTATTTTTCTAAACTATGCCTCTTCCCGCAAAACGATTGCTCCGCAGCTCTTCAGGCAAAGTGTGCCGTCATTCTCCAGGGTACTGAGCGTCCCCTCCGGAGCACTGTCATCATTCGTCAGGAGAACCGTGTACCTCTTCTCCGGAAGCGTAAGCGTCTTCTCTTCTTTTCCAAAATTGGCAGCGATAAATATCCGATCTCCGCCCTCACTTTCCCGATAGAAAGCAAAGACATCCTCATCCGCCTCAAATGCCGGGACGAACCTGCCAAAGATCAGTGTCTCCCGGTACGCTTCCGATTTCCTAAGGGCAATCAGCTTTTTATAGAAATGAAGGACTGAATCCTCGTCATTTAACTGGTCCTCCACGTTGATCTCCGTATAATTGGGATTCACCTTCAGCCAGGGCTTTCCCGTCGTAAATCCGGCTTCCTTCTCATGGCTCCACTGCATCGGTGTCCTCGCGTTATCGCGGCTGTAACGGATACAGGCGTCAAGTGCCTCTTCCTCTGTACACCCAGCCTCCAGAGCCGTCCGGTACTGATCCTTCGTGTTGATATCGTCGTAATCTTCTATGGAATCCATGGGGCAGTTTCTCATTCCGATCTCCTGTCCCTGATAGAGAAATGGAAGGCCGCGAAGAAGGATATTAACAGCCGCCAGCATCTTGATTCCTCTGGGATTTACCGCATACTCCGGCAGATACGTGGACGCACCACGGGGCTCATCGTGATTTTCGATGATATTGGCCAGAAAACCCACGTTCTGAACCTCCAGCTGGGATTCGATTACGGCCTTCTTCCATTCGGAGAATTTGACTGGCTTTGCGTCGTACCAGCCGTGTTCCCCTCCTGTCAGCAGATGAGCAGAGAAATCGAACATCGTCGAAAAGTGACCATTTTCTCCCACAAATTCCTTCAGTTCCTCTTCCCTCATATTAAATACTTCCGCAACCGTAAATGCCTGATACGGATCGAAGGCCTTCTGCCGCAGCTCCTCCAGCAGCTCGCCGACCCCCTCGACCTCCTCCACCATTTTGGTACAGGAAGCCAGCCCGTCGGGACCGTCTGCCGGGAAATCCGGGAAATTCGGATCCTTTTTAATATTGATGATGGCATCGATCCGGAATCCGGCCACCCCTTTTTCCAGCCACCAGCGAATCATGGCAAACAGTTCTTCCTTCATCTTCGGATTATTCCAGTTTAAATCCGGCTGTTCCTTTGCAAACAGGTGCAGATAGTAGAGGTCGGTACCCTGAACCGGCTCCCAGACGCTTCCTCCGAAATAAGACCGGTAATTGCTGGGTGCACCACCGTTCCTGCCCTTTTCAAAGTAGAAATAGTCCGCGTACTCGCCGTATGGATCGGCAAGCGCCTTCTGAAACCATTCATGCTGGTCGGAGCAGTGGTTGATCACCAGGTCCATAACGATCTCGATCCCCCTCTTCTTCGCCTCGGCCAGAAGCTCATCGAACTCCTCCATGGTGCCGAACTCCGGGGCAATCTTATAGTAATCGGAAATGTCGTACCCCTGGTCCACAAAGGGAGACTGGTAGATCGGCGATATCCATACAATATCAATACCCAGTTCCTTCAAATAATCGAGTTTCTCTATAATTCCTCTCAAATCACCAATTCCATCCCCATTGCCGTCGTTAAAGCTCTTGGGATAAATCTGATAGGCTATTTTCTCATGCCACCATTTTCTTTCCATGGTCTTCCTCCTGTTGTCTCAAATGTATTGTCATTATAATACGGAGCCTCTTACATTTCTTGCAGTATACTTCCCAATTCTAACACAATTCTGCTGTCTTCTCTGCCGCGCCCCTGCAAAACCGTACTCCGGGCCGGAGAAAGTACAAAAAATACCGTATTTTGCTAAAAAACGTTTGTATATTTATGATTTTTCTTTTATAATAGATAGGCAGTCTTTTTCTAAACAGGGGAAAATGCGAAAGATAATGATAAGGAGAAATGATGACTATGGAAGAACGTTTGATAGGGACAATTTCAAGAGGCGTACGTGCACCGATTATTCGTGAAGGAGATGACCTTGCAAAAATCGTTGTAGATTCCGTTATAGATGCTGCCGCCAGCAGCCGCTACGGCTTTGAGATTCAGGATAAAGATATCGTTGCCGTTACGGAGGCCGTCGTTGCAAGAGCACAGGGCAATTACGCCAGCATCGACAACATCGCAGCGGATGTAAAGGAGAAATTCGGTGATGAGACAGTCGGAGTTATTTTCCCGATTTTAAGCCGTAACCGTTTCGCCATCTGCTTAAAGGGAATTGCCCGCGGCGTGAAAAAGGTCGTGCTTATGCTCTCCTATCCTTCCGATGAAGTCGGCAACCACTTAATCGACGAGGATGAGCTGGATGCAAAGGGCGTGAATCCATGGGCTGATGTGCTGAGCGAAGAGAAATACAGAGAGCTGTTCGGCTATAAAAAGCACACCTTCACCGGTGTTGACTATATCGAGTACTACAAGGACGTGATCAAAGAGCAGGGCGCAGAGGTCGAGGTCGTTCTGGCCAATGACTGCCGCACCATCTTAAAGTATACGGACAACGTGATCTGCTGTGACATCCACACCAGAGCGAGAAGCAAACGCCGCCTTCTGGCTGCAGGAGCGAAAAAGGTCTGCTGTCTCGATGACATCATGACCGCGTCCATCGACGGAAGCGGTTACAATGAGAACTACGGACTCCTCGGTTCCAACAAGGCAACGGAAGAGACTGTCAAGCTGTTCCCGCGCGACTGCCAGCCATTCGTTGACAGAGTTCATCAGATGATGATGGAGCGCACCGGCAAGCACGTGGAAGTGATGATCTACGGCGACGGCGCATTCAAGGATCCGGTCGGAAAGATCTGGGAACTTGCTGATCCGGTCGTTTCACCGGCTTACACGGAAGGTCTGGAAGGACAGCCCAACGAGCTGAAGTTAAAATACCTGGCGGATAACGATTTCGCCGATTTAAGCGGTGAGGAGTTAAAGAAGGCCATCTCTGAGAGAATCCGTACAAAGGATGACAATCTGGTGGGCGACATGGCTTCCCAGGGTACCACCCCAAGACGTTTAACGGATTTAATCGGTTCCTTATGTGACTTAACCTCCGGTTCCGGAGATAAGGGAACACCGATCATCTTCATTCAGGGATATTTTGATAATTACACGAAGTAAGGAAGCTTGTCCGTCCGGCTCCATGCTCTCGGGAATTAAAAGGAACCGGCGTCCGGCCAATGTATATTGGCGGGCGCCGGTTCCTTTTTGCTGCCGGCTCATCTGTTATTTATGATCCCTGCTTATTTACTGCAATGATACATGAAACAGTAAATTCCGGGAAGTCTGAACGCTCATATATTTTTTACCACCACTACCGCTATGGCCGATCCAAAGACAAGCACGAACCAGATTGCCGTCAGCCACAATGGCCATTGGATTTCCAGCATTCGGTTGAATGGGATCACGAAGAGGCTGGCGAGACAGATCTGATTCAACCCCACAATCTGTCTTTCATACCGCAGGCGTCTGTTTTCGGCGCGCTTCACCAGCCGTTCTCCCCGCATTCTCTTTTCTGTCTCCTCCTCCCCATGTCCGGCTGTGGAGGCCAGCAAGACAGAGGCCGCCAGAGCCAGCACCGTAACGGCCAGTGTCCAGACGGTCATGACTGTCTCGGAAACCGGTATTCTAAGGACTGAGTTCACCGGGAAAAATACCAGCGACGCGATTCCGCACATGGCAAAGAACCAGACAATCCGTCTCAGCTTTATCACAGGCTCTGTTCTGTCTTTCTTCAGCCGTTCCGCCCCTCTCCGCTCTAAAACCTTCATCTGCAGATCAAATAGCCCCGTATCGAGCGTCTGAAAATCCCAGTCCCTCTTCTTTAATTCCAGGCAGACCAGTTTCATCCGGTTCAATGCGGCCTCCTCCTCTTTCAGCTGATACTCCCGCTCCTTAAGGAGCTGTGCCAGAGACCGCTTCCCCTGCTGAAACTGCCGGATATCGGAAACCGTGACTCCCAGCATCCGGAGATACCTGATTTTCTCCAGCACCTCCCTGTCTTCCTCTGTATATTCCCGGTAATTATTCTCACCGCGTGCCGGTGACAAAAGCCCTTCTTTTTCGTAAAAGCGGATGTTCGCCTTCGTAACTCCCACCTGCCGCTCCATATCCTTAATTTTCATTGTCTTTCGCCTCCTTCTTTCCCTCATTATAAGGGTTCAACAAGGTTTAATGTCAATAGAAAAAATAAAATTAAGCAGCTCAGAGGTCCAGACTGAAAAGCGAAAAATTGTACCGTTAGAATTTACCACCACTTAATCAGATCCGTCACTTCATTTCTCAAATCCACAAAATCCTTCGCCGCAATATCCCGCGGCCTCGGCAGATCATTTCGAATCTCTTTCTTAATACTGGTAGGCTTATTGGTAAGCACCAGAATCCGCTCCCCTAAATAAACCGCCTCTTCAATATTATGGGTAATAAAGATAACCGTAGTCCCGTTCCTCTTCCAGAGATTTAAGAGTTCGTCCTCCAGCTTGAATCTCAGTTCGATATCCAGCTGTCCGTACGGCTCATCCATCAGCAGCAGCTCCGGCTCCGTGGCAAACGCCCTGGCGATTACCACCCTCTGCAGCATGCTGGCAGAGAGCTGATCCGGATAGTACTTCCGGTATTTTGTAAGGCCTACCACATCTAAATACTCGTTTACCTTTCGGTCCGTGGTCTCCTGATCCGTGTGCTTAATCTCCAGACCAAACCGCACATTCTCCTCCACCGTCAGCCATGGCATGGTGGAATACTCCTGAAAAATGTAAGCGACGCTGTGTTTATTCAAATCCACAGGCTCATTGTTAATCAGGATCTCTCCGCTTGTTGGCTGGTAAAGCTTCGTCAGGCTGTTTAAAAAGGTCGTCTTGCCGCAGCCGGTAGGACCGACAATACACAGGAACTCCCCTTTCTTCACATCGAAAGAGATATGATCCAGCACGAGGAGGTCATCGAACTTCTTCGTCAAATTCATTACCTTTACTTTTGTTTCCCTTTTTTCTTCCATGAGCGCCTCCTTTACAGCGATTTATCCATATTTTCCGTAATCTCCTGGCGGAGGCGGAGAAATTCAGGGTCCACGTAGCTTCTCGGATGCGGCATATCGATGATGTATTCCTTCTTTATGGTGGATGGACAGTTTGTCATCAGAATAATCCGGTCTGCCAGAAATAAGGCCTCCTCGATGTTATTTGTGACAAAGATAACCGTGCGTTTTTCCTTCTGCCAGATCCTCTGCAGCTCTTCTTCCATCATATAACGGGTCTGAGCGTCTAGGTGGCCGAAGGGCTCATCCATGAGCATCAGGTCAGGATTGTTGCTGTAGGCCCTGGCGATTCCGACACGCTGACGCATGCCTCCGGACAGTTGGGAGGGATAGCTCTTTTCAAATCCCTTTAATCCAACCAGGTCGATATAATGATCCGCTTTTCTTTTCCGCTCATCCTTGCTTAAGCCACGCACCCTGGGGCCAAACTCTACATTTCCCATGACGGTAAGCCACGGAAAGAGCGCCGTCTTCTGGTACACAACGCCGCGTTCCGGCGCCGGTTTTTCCACTTTTTTGCCGTGATCGATGACCTCACCGGAGGTAGGGGTGTCGAGGCCTGCCAGAATATTGAGCAGTGTAGTCTTCCCGCACTGTCCCGGTCCGAAAAGCACCAGGAATTCATTTTCACGGACAGAAAAGTCAACATCCTTCAGCACATGGTTCTTTCCGGAGCCATCGTAGCTGTCAAACTCCCTGGAAACGTGGCCGCACCGAAGTACCTCATTTACAGTCCCTGCTGCTGATTCCATATGCACAACCTCCCTTCCAGTTTTGCCATGGCCGTTGCCAGAACGTATCCAACAATGCCGATAGCCAGCATTCCTACCATGATCTGAACGGTGTTTCCGTTTGTCATTCCCATGACGATGAGCCAGCCAACGCCCTCATCCGAACGCACCATTTCCGCACCGACGACGGCCGACCAGCCGGCCGTGATGGCGATCTGAAGCCCTGCGAAAATATAAGGAATCGACGAGGGCAAAACCACCCGGAAGAACACCTGGCGTTCCGAGGCCCCCAGCATTCTGGCAGCACCTAAAAGGACAGAGTCCACATTTTTCGTTCCGTCATACGTATTGACCGTAATGAAGCAGAAGCAGCCCAGGAAAATGATGAAAAACTTACTCTGATCGCCCAGTCCGAACCACAGGATAGACATGGGAATCCATGCCAGAGGCGGAATGGGGCGGATAAATTCAAAGATTGGTTTGATGATGGCTTCCACAGTTTTCGAATACCCCATGGACACGCCTAACGCAATGCCGGCAATTGTCGCAAAGAAGAATGCAACACCTACGCGGTAGAGACTTACGCCGATATGCACCAGCATGGTATGCCTTCCGATCGGTACCGTAAAGCTCTCGAAGAATTTCCACAGAATTTCCGATGCAGGAGGGAGAAACATCTTTGCATTGGTAAACCGGGCCACGGCTTCCCATACGATAAGCAGGGAGGCAAATGCCACAACCGTCATGACGGCGGCCATATTTTTCTTTAAAAAACGGCTGAATGCACTTTCCATTCTATTTTCCTCCCTTGACGAATTTATTCTGTAGCTTTTCCAGGATAAAGGAAAGCAGATAACCGATCACACCGATGGTGATCATTCCCACGATGATGACATCGGGGCGTCCCAGCATCCTTGCCACCTGAATCATGTAGCCTAACCCTCTCGTCGCTGCTAAGAGCTCAGCTGCCACCAGAGCTACCCAGGAAGAACCGAGTGCCAGCCTTAAGCCGGTAAAAATCATGGGAAGAGCCGTCGGGATTGCAACCTTAAACAGCATCTGCCTGTTGGATGCACCGAACGTCCTGGCTACCCATAAATGAACCTGGCTCGTTCTCTTGATTCCGGCGTAGGAGTTAATGGTTGCGCTGATAAACGCCGCAAAAAAGATAATTCCTACCTTTGACCAGTAACCGATTCCCAGCCAGAGAATCATCAGCGGAATCCACGCAAGCGCCGGAATCGGCCGGATTACATCGAACAGCGGTTTGGCAAACATCTCGAATTTACGGCTCCAGGCCATGGCAATTCCCAGCGGCACTCCGATCAACACTCCCACCACGTATCCTCCAAGAGCAATCTTCATACTGGCCGCGATATGCTGGAGAAGGGTCGCTCCATCCGGATTGACCCCTCCTGTCAGCTTGTAGACAAACGTGTCCAGTACCTTTGCCGGGCTTGGAAGCATCATGGGAGAAATCAGATGCAGAATATCGGTTGCCATTTCCCAGATAAACAGGACGGTGATAACCGAGCACACCGACAGAATCCGGTACTTATACTTTGCAGCAATTTCTTTCATCTGCGTTCCCTCACTTTCTCTAATTTACCCCTTTGACAAACTCCGGATCGATATTGCTGTCAAACTTGTCCATCAGCTCCGGTTCCAGCTGTCCTAAGCCTATGTAGAATTCTCCCAGTTCCCTTGCGAAATTGCCTAAAGTACGGTCTTTCCAGTCAGCCGCGGTGATAAACTGCACGCGTCCCAAGTCGCTGACACAGCTCTCCCTGCTGGCCTCTGCTCCCGCATCCTTTAAGAAATCCACCATCAGATCAGCCGCCATGTCGGGATCTTCATTTAACGCCTTGCAGGCTTCCACAACACAGTCCATATATTTCTGAACCAGCTCCGATTTTCCTTCCACTGCTTTTCGATTGCCTACAACCATGTCCACGTAGCGGGTTCCTAAATCGGCGAGATTTCCTACCTGCACCATGCCGTCATCTACGGCTTCAAAGAACGTCGGTACATTTAAGGCTACCGCGTCACACTGGTTTGCTAAAAGTGCCTGGTAGGCCTGTGCCGTATCCATATTTACGATATTCACATCGGTGATACCCAGTCCCAGTTTTTCCAGCCATTTTAATGTGGTAAAATGCTGAGCCGTGCCGATCGGAAGAAGAATCGTCATTCCCTTCACCGTCTCCGGGCTTCCGAGGACATTGGGATACGATGGATTGTAGCCTTTTTCCTGCGCTGCCGGTGAATCCGGTTTTACGAAGACTCCCAGGCCGTCTGTCGACTCCAGGACTTCCCCGATAATCATCATGTCATAGTTTGCCACACCGGTGACGGCCGCGGCGCCCATGGAGCCCACATCCCACAAGTCGGCGGCCAGCGCCTCATTCATGGGAGCACCTGTTGCAAACATGATGGTATCCATTTTAAATCCGGCCTTCTCATCCAGCTTATTCTTCCTGATATACTCTGTCGGAAGGCTTGTGATAAACGGCATCATTGCCACACGAAGCACCGGCAGATCCCCTGACGCCTCCGCCTTAGCATCCTTTCCTCCAGCAGTGCTGCTCTGGCTGCTGCCCGCGCTTCCACAGGCTGTCAGTGCAAGTGCAAGGCCGAGGGCCATAGTTGAACGTAATACTTTTTTCCATTGTCTCATATCGATTCCTCCTGGTATTTCACGAGCTTCATACTTTGGCTCGTTATAATAGGTCCTTACTGTCAATTGGAAAACACATGAACACTCGACTTGCCGCAACCAACTCATAAGTTATCCGTGTTTTCCTCTTATGAGCCCATTATAGCCCGGCTGCCAGGGGCTGATTTTTCTATTATTTTACTTTTCTTTTGCATTTCAGATCAAACGACCATACGGACCGAAAATCACTTTTTAAATTCTTACTTTTGTTTCTATATTTTGACTTTTTTACACGAGACACAGAAAAACGGGTAAAGAGAGTGACATTCTTTACCCGTTTTTCCGTGAATGGATATTACTTTTTATTTATTTCACTACCAGATTCACGATCTTATTAGGAACGTAAATCTCTTTTACTATCGTCTTTCCTTCCAGCAGCGGTACGATCTTCTCGTCCTTCACCGCAATGGCAAATGCCTCTTCCTTATCACAGTTTGCAGGCAGTGCCACCACGCTTCTGAGCTTTCCGTTCACCTGCACGCCGACCTCCACGGTTGAATCCATGGTCTTTGCCTCGTCGTATACCGGCCATTTCGCCATGGAGAGGAATCCC
>OWIW01001644.1_pt1 | contig 11367 bp, 9 predicted proteins | sample 2433821 | NCBI WGS metagenome assembly OWIW01 (sample SAMN05065751, study PRJEB22554) | human gut metagenome | biome: ENVO:2100002; feature: ENVO:00000062; material: ENVO:00002003 | host: Homo sapiens | place: USA | reverse complement strand
TAAATTATTAAGCAATGAAAAAGAGTTTAACATTTATCTTTGCAGCAGCACTTCTGGTATCTTGCCAGCAGGAAGAGAACGAAACGCTGACACCTGCCAACAGTCGTATTACTATCTCGCCTGTTATCACACGCGCTACCGAAGTTAACTTTGAGACCGGAGATAAAATTGGCGTTACAATCATCCAAAACGGTGACTTCGTATATGCAGAGAATAAACAGATGACATACAATGACGGAGTATTTGCAGGCGATTTACTCTGGTACCCGGAAGGAAATGACAAATCGCAAATAGTAGCCTATTATCCCTATAAAGAGAGTAATACTCCGGCTTCATTTACTGTTGAAACCGATCAGACTAGTGGATATGGAGCGTCAGATTTTATGGCAGCAAAGAAATCGGATGTACTTCCGACTACCAACGTTATAAGCATGAACTTCAAACACATGTTTACTAAATTAGTGATTAATGTAACAAAGGAAGTAGAAGCTAACATCTCGTCTATCGCATTGAAAGGTTCCATCCCGACTGCAACTCTTGATTTGAGTGCTCTCACAGTGACTGCTGATGCAAACGCCTCCGCAACAAGCATTGTTGCACAAGCCGTTAAAGCGAATGAGACATACCGCGCCATTATCGTTCCCCAAACAGTAGCCTTGACGCTTGAAGTAGCAACATCTGACGGCAAGACCTTGTCACAGAAGCTCACATCTACCACTTTGGCACAAGGAGGACAATACAGTGTGAACATTCGCGTGTTACCTGACGATATAGAAGTCAAACTTAGTGGTGACATTGAAAACTGGACAGATGAGGGTGAAATTGGAGCTGATAATGAGATTCCTTTCGAGGAACATCTCGATCAGAACTATTTCCTGTATGATAATGTAAAATATAAGACTGTAACTCTCTCAAACGGTACGACATGGATGGCTGAACCGCTTATTTATTTACCGAAAGGGTATACTCCTTCAAGTGATCCAACTGCTGATAGCCATGTTTGGTATCCGTATGAAATCACAGCCGACGGTGCAACCGTAGCTACAACAAAAGAAAGTGCCATAAAAGAATTAGGTTATCTATATGATTTCCAGGCTGCACTGGGTGGTAAAGAAATTACTGATAGTAATCTGACCTCCTTTGAAGGAGCACAAGGAATCTGCCCGAAAGGATGGCACATACCGACACGTCTGGAGTACTTTAATCTGGTAGGAAAAACAACGAATGATGCCGACGGCAAGGTACCGGCTGATGGTGATAAAGCTCTTTTTTATGATACAGCTTATGATGGAGCCAAAATATCATCACTGATGGATGCAGGATTCAATTACCAATTCTCCGGTGTTCGTATGGCAACAAGTCTTACAGGCGCCGGCAGCTACCAAAAAACTGCAATAGCAGATGACGCCAAGATTCAAGCTGCGTGGCATGGAAAACCGGCAATGAATTATCTCATGACTTCGACCGCCTACAAGCCCATATACAATAGTACCAGCGGCCTACTAACCAATATACAGTTCTTTGGATTAATGAGTACAATCAATGCAACCAAGTATCCGGAAGGCAGATTATCATTATCTTATGTTAGCCTTAAAGCCGGTATGCAAGTTCGTTGCATAAGGGATCAAGCCGGCAACTAAAAGACTAATATTTGTTTCATGCCTTGAAACCTTTAGTTTCTCGGTGAGAAACCAACAGTTTCAAGGTTTGAAACTACCAGTTTCACACTGGGAAACTAAAAGTTTCAAGTAAGGCTACCCCCCTCGCCCGTAAGGCGAACTACGATAAGCTATAAACAAACGAAAAACAGATTACAAACTATATAAAAACGAAGCAATAACAATGAAAACAAAAAAGCTAACAATCGCAATTGCCATCGTGGCAATGACTTTTATCGGAACTTCATGTGGTAACAAACAACAGAAAAGCGCATCAGAAGTGACTACAGAGCAGTCTGCATCTTCCGCTTTGGAAATTGATTCTCTCCTTGCCAATGCCGAAAACCTTGCAGGACAAGAAGTAACTATTGAAGGCGTTTGCACACATACCTGCAAACATGGTGCAAAGAAAATCTTCCTGATGGGCAGTGACGATACCCAAGTGATCCGTGTAGAAGCGGGCACTTTGGGAGCATTCGATCCTAAATGCGTGAACTCCATCGTTCGTGTTACCGGAACACTGAAAGAACAACGCATTGACGAAGCCTACCTCCAGAACTGGGAAGCACAACTCAAAGCACAAGCTGCCGAAAAACACGGAACCGGTGAAGCCGGATGCGACTCTGAAAAGAAAGCGCGTGGCGAAACAGCCAACAGTCCCGAAGCCCGCATCGCAGACTTCCGCGCAAAAATAGCCGACCGCAAAGCAGAAACAGGAAAAGAGTATTTATCTTTCTATTTTATGGAAGCCAACTCGTATGGAGTGGAGTAGTACTGTTCGTAAATGGAGCCGGCTCATACACCGTGACCTGTCATTTTTCTTTTCCGGAATGGTATTGATATATGCCATTTCCGGAATTGTAATGAATCACCGTGACACGATTAATCCGAACTTCTCCATCACACGGAAAGAATATAAAATAGCGGAAAAGCTACCGGACAAAGCAGGAATGAGTAAAGAGAAAGTACTTACTCTACTGGAACCTTTGGGAGAAACCGGCAACTATACCAAATTTTACTTCCCGAAAACGGACGTAATGAAAGTCTTCCTGAAAGGCGGCTCCAACCTCCTGGTAAACGTGAAGACAGGAGAAGCGGTATATGAATCCGTCACCCGCCGCCCGCTTATCGGAGCAATGTCCCGTTTACATTACAACCCGGGACAATGGTGGACTTACTTTGCTGATATTTTCGCCATCGCTCTTATTATCATTACTCTCTCCGGCATCATCATGCTGAAAGGGAACAAGGGCATTATCGGCAGAGGAGGAATAGAACTAATAGTCGGAATCATGATTCCCATTCTTTTCCTTTTCTTCTTTTGAATCGAAATAACAGATAAAATCAAATGGAACAAATTATCGAATGTAACAACCTGACGCACTACTATGGCAAACGGTTGATTTACGAAAACCTTAGTTTCACAGTGCCCAAAGGACGTATCCTGGGACTATTGGGAAAGAACGGTACGGGCAAAACCACCACTATCAATATCTTGAGCGGTTACCTGAAACCCCGTTCGGGAGAATGTCGCATCTTCGGACAGGAGATACAGACCATGGCACCGGCTCTGCGCCGCAATATCGGACTGCTCATCGAAGGTCATGTGCAATACCAATTCATGACCATCACCGAAATAGAAAAATTCTACGCAGCCTTCTACCCCGGCCAGTGGAAAAAAGAAGCGTACTACGAACTGATGAATAAATTGAAAGTAGCTACCGGACAGCGCATCTCACGTATGTCCTGCGGACAGCGCTCTCAAGTAGCTCTCGGACTGATCCTCGCACAAAACCCGGAACTTCTGGTACTGGACGACTTCTCGCTCGGACTCGATCCCGGCTACCGCCGCCTGTTTGTGGACTATCTCCGCGACTATGCCCGTTCGGAAGGTAAAACCGTCTTTCTGACCTCGCATATCATTCAGGATATGGAACGTCTCGTTGACGACTGCATTATTATGGACTACGGAAAGATACTGATTCAGAAACCAATCGCCGAATTACTGGAAAAAGGACGCCGCTACACCTTCACCATTCCCGAAGGTTACGAGCTTCCTGCATCGGATGATCTCTACCATCCTTCCATCATGCGGAACCAGCTGGAGACTTTCTCCTTCCTGCAACCGGCAGAAACAGAAGCCAAACTGAAATCAATGTCAGTGCCCTATACAGACTTGCACTGTGAGCAAGTCAATTTGGAAGATGCCTTTATCGGCCTCACCGGGAAATACTGATTAAATTAAGAATAAGAGTTGGCAACTCGTAACCCATAAATCATCATTCATAAATCATAAATCCTCAAGAATGTACGCTATATTTTATAAAGAATGGATAAAGACACGGTGGTATTTTCTACTTGCCGTGGTCGCCACACTTGGTTTTACAGGCTACTGTATGCTCCGCATCAACCGGGTGGTAGAAATGAAAGGGGCTGCCCATGTATGGGAAGTCATGCTGCAACGGGATGTCATCTTCATTGATATGTTGCAATATATCCCTCTGATTGCCGGAATCCTGATGGCAATCGTGCAGTTTGTCCCCGAGATGCAACGCAAATGTTTGAAACTGACCCTCCATCTGCCTTATCCGGAACTGAAAATGACGGGCAATATGTTACTCTCCGGGCTCATACTGCTTCTTGTCTGCTTCGCTTCCAATTTCTTGTTGATGGAGGTATATCTGAACGGAATCCTTGCCCATGAGCTCAAAAACCACATACTGCTTACCGCTTTAACGTGGTATCTCGCCGGCATCTCCGGCTATCTGCTCGTAGCATGGATTTGCCTTGAACCGGCATGGAAACGTCGTATTCTGAATCTCATTATCGCTGTATTGTTACTCCGGATCTTCTTTCTGTCGCCCACACCGGAAGCATACAACAAGTTCCTCCCTTATTTAGTGGTTTATACTTTGTTGACAGCTTCTTTCTCGTGGCTTTCTATCGTACGATTTAAGGCCGGAAAGCAGGACTAAACAATTAAAAATTAAAGATTAAAAATTAAAAGATTGAGAAATGAGACGTTTCAGTACCATACTATTATATGTAACCATCGCTTTTCTGCTTCTTTGGCAGTTGCCTTGGTGTTACAATTTCTTTGTCGTAAAGCCGGAGAAGACTCCCTTTACCCTATATAGTTTCGTCATTGGCGATTTCGCACAGATGGGACAGGAAGAGGGAAAGGGAAGCGTGCGTCGCGACTTGGCAGGAAACATTTATTCGGAAGCTGCTTTCGACAGCATCCTGCCTATGTTTTATTTCCGTCAGTTGATGTCTGATGAGCGTTTTCCGGATACCATTCAAGGAATCGCAATGACTCCTAAAATGGTGCAGACAGAAAACTTCAACTTCCGCAGTGTGCCTTCGGATATAAACGCACCTTCTATCGGGCTTTACCCACTGATGGAATCTATGTCAGGACGTGTGGACCTGAAAATGCCGGATGACGTATTCCGTATCACCTCCAAAGGGATCGAATTCATCGACATGGCCTCCAACAGCGTAAAGGAAGACAAGAGTCTTCAGTTTACCGAAGCTATGACTAAAAAGGAGTTTCGTTTCCCGGCAACGGAGATTGTAGGAAATCCGACGGTGAAAAAGGAGTATGACGAAGGTTATCTTCTATTGGATGCCGACCGCCGTCTGTTTCATCTGAAACAGGTGAAAGGGCGTCCGTATGTCCGTGCCATCACCTTGCCTGAAGGACTGACGTTAAAGCATCTGTATCTGACCGAGTTCAGAAACAAAAAGACGCTTGCTTTTATGACCGATGTCAACAACGCCTTCTATGTGTTGCAGAATCGGACGTATGAAATCGTAAAAACAGGAATCCCGGTATTCAATCCCGAAACGGATGCACTAACCATTATCGGTAATATGTTCGATTGGACGGTACGTGTGACTACTCCGACCTCTGATAATTATTACGCATTGAATGCCGACGATTATTCATTGATTAAAAAATTAGAGAACGCATCGTCTACTCATTCCATGCCCGGTATTACTTTCACATCTTATACTGATAAATATGTAATACCACGTTTCGAATAGTATTCCCATATTGAATGTAACAGTTGTAAGGGACTATCAAAAGTCAATCTATTAAATATGACTTAGGGTAGTCCCTTACAGTTTTCTTCCCATGCGTGTATAGGAAACAAAAAGAATTACAATCTTTTCTTCTGTAAGTATGGGCTTTTTCCGGCAAGAAAGTTTATCTTTGCCGACTCATTCAAATATTCAGACCGCAATTGCTTCTGCATTATACACAAACAAATACGGTAAAACGAAAAAACTCAAATTAAAAACCGTATGAAAGTTTACAAAGCATTTACTTTCCTAAGTATCTTCATCATATTGTTCTATAATTGTTCGCTCCCTACTGATGACGAAGAAAAAGGAGATTCAGAGGGAGAGGATACAGTTATCTCCGAACTTCCCTGGGAAGGAGAGATGGACAAATTCACCATCAATTCTAAAGAAGGAATCCATCTGAATGATCCATACGAAGACGCCGGAACAGCTTATGTCACCATTCCTTCCACCTCTGTAAAAAATACCCGTTGGGAATTTGGAGTTCACCTCACCTTTAATCCTTCCGCTAACAATTATGCACGATTTTATCTGACTTCTTCCTCAAACATTCTTTCCGGTAATTTAAACGGCTATTACATTCAGATTGGAGGAGCAAAAGATAATGTAGCTCTTTATCGCCAAAACGGAAACCAATCTAAACTACTGGCTTCGGGAAGAGAACTAATGAAAGGAAACTCTTCACCGAAACTATACATAAAAGTAGAATGTGACAATAACGGTTACTGGACTTTTTGGACACGGCTTGAATCCGAGAATGAATACGTAAAAGAAAAACAGATAAAAGATACCGATATACAGACTTCCCGCTACTGCGGTATATACTGCATTTACACCAAAACCCGTTGTAAAGGATTCACGTTCCATCACATACAGTTGTCTAATGACGTAGAAACGAACACATCACCCGACGAAACACCCGATAACCCCGATACGGACCTTCCAGATAATCCGGACACTCCCGAACTACCGAGAGATGTGAGAGGTATGCTTCTTTTCAATGAAATCATGTATAATAATGCCACTGATGGTGCAGAATATATAGAAATCTACAATCCGACTGAACAGTCTATCATTTTACCGGCACTTTATCTATATAAGATGTATAAAGACGGGGCAATATACAATACTACCATCCTTCAAAATGAAAGTCCTTCTACTCCCCTAACCATTCCTGCCAAAGCATATCTTTGCTTCACGAAATACTTCAACAGAGTTGTTCAGAAACATAAAGTTGGTGGAGAAAATATAATAATTATACCGAACTTCCCGGCACTGAACAATAATGGCGGGTATCTGGCACTTTCAAGTAGTAAAGAGACTGCACCAGGACATACTTTTGACACTTGTTGTTTTAGAGATGAAATGCACACCATTGACAAAATAACCGGCATTTCGCTTGAAAAGAAATCTCCGGAGTTGTCCTCGCTCAATAAAAACTGGCGTTCGTCCAAACACGCGACCGGAGGCACACCGGGAATAAAAAATAGGTAAGAGTATACATATCTATGATAAATTCCCTACTTTTGTAGACAAAGATAAACTAATTCGGATCATTCATCCTCAAACGAATTTAAATAGCAGATATGAGTCCAGCCGTTATATCTATTACTACTGTGGCATACTTTATCATCCTGTTCACTATCTCTTATATAGCAGGACGCAAAGCCGACAATGAAGGATTCTTCGTAGGAAACCGTAAATCAGCCTGGTATATCGTTGCCTTTGCCATGATCGGTTCCACCATTTCCGGAGTCACCTTCGTTTCCGTTCCGGGTATGGTACAGGCAAGTAGCTTTTCTTACCTGCAGATGGTGCTGGGATTCATAGTAGGACAAATTATCATTGCATTTGTACTTGTTCCCCTCTTTTATCGCATGAATCTGGTTTCCATTTATGAATATCTGGAGAACAGGTTCGGAAGCTCTTCCTACAAGACGGGAGCCTGGTTCTTTTTTATTTCAAAGATGCTAGGGGCAGCCGTCCGGCTCTTTCTCGTATGCCTGACATTGCAGTTTCTTATCTTCGATCCTTTCCATCTTCCATTCCTGTTGAACGTAATTCTTACTGTATTTATCGTATGGCTTTACACTTTCCGCGGTGGAGTGAAATCATTGATATGGACGGATGTTCTAAAAACATTCTGCCTGGTAGTGTCGGTTGTACTTTGCATCTATTATATTGCTTCCAGCCTGCATCTGAATTTCAGCGGTCTGGTTAGTACGATTTCAGATAGTGACTTTTCCAAGACATTCTTTTTTGACGATGTCAACGACAAACGATATTTCTTCAAACAATTCCTGGCAGGTGTATTCACCGTTATTGCCATGAACGGGCTCGACCAGGATATGATGCAGCGCAATCTTAGCTGCAAGAACTTCCGGGACTCGCAGAAAAATATGATTACCAGTGGAATCTCACAGTTCTTTGTCATTCTGCTTTTTCTGATGCTGGGAGTACTGCTATATACGTTCACAGCACAGCAAGGCATTGAGAATCCGGGAAAAAGCGACGAGTTGTTTCCGATGATCGCTACCGGAAATTATTTTCCCGGCATAGTCGGAATATTATTCATTATCGGACTGATAGCCTCCGCCTATTCTGCAGCGGGTTCTGCCTTGACGGCACTGACCACTTCCTTTACTGTAGATATTTTACATGCACAGAAAAAAGGAGAGGCGGCACTTAGCCAAATACGCAAACATGTACATATCGGTATGGCAGTTGTGATGGGAGCAGTCATTTTCGTATTCAATCTGCTGAACAACACCAGTGTGATTGATGCGATTTACACATTGGCCAGTTATACGTATGGTCCTATCTTAGGGTTGTTCGCTTTCGGCATCTTCACCAAGAAACAAGTTTATGATAAATATATTCCGTTGGTAGCTATCGCTTCTCCTATTCTTTGCTATATCCTGCAAAGAAATTCGGAAGCATGGCTCAACGGTTACCAAATTAGTTACGAGTTGTTGATAATCAATGCCCTGTTCACATTCCTTGGACTTTGTTTGTTCATCAAAAAACAAGACAAAGAAACATCTTACACAACTCATACTACAAAACAAGAAGTAAAATAATGAAAACAACAATCAACTGTTTTCTTCCTTTCAGCCGGTTGGAAGAAACTATGCAAACAGTTAAGGAGTTACGTGCATCGACGCTGGTAGACAAAATTTATTTATTAGCATCGCCAATTACCAATGTCTGTATTCCCGGATGCGAACTCATCTCTGTAGAGAAAATGCAGTCTACACAAGCGATGCGAGCTATTGCAGAACATTCTGATAAAACATATACCTTGCTCTATACCAAACACACTGCACTAAAAATAGGCATGTTCGCTCTTGAAAGAATGGTTCAAGTAATGGAAATGACCCAAGCTGGCATGGTATATGCAGACCATTACCAACAGATAGACGGTGTGCAAAAAACAGCTCCGGTCATTGATTACCAACCCGGTAGCCTGCGTGACGACTTCAATTTCGGCTCGGTTTTACTGTTCAATGCCAACGCATTCAAGGAAGTTATAGAAAATACGGAAGAGGAATATCAATATGCAGGCTTGTATGATTTGAGACTCAAAATATCCCAAAAGAGCAAACTGGTACATATCAACGAATATCTATATACCGAAGTAGAAAGTGACAAGCGGAAAAGCGGTGAGAAGCAGTTCGATTATGTAGACCCTAAAAACCGTCAGGTACAGATCGAAATGGAACAGGCATGCACCAACCATTTGAAGGAAATTGGCGGATATCTTTATCCTATCTTCCGTCCTGTAGACTTTTCTTCCCACACTTTTGAGTATGAAGCTTCTGTCATTATACCCGTACGCAACCGTATTCGTACAGTCAAAGATGCCGTACGCTCGGCACTGAACCAGCAAACGACCTTTCCGTTCAATGTCATTGTCATCGACAATCATTCGACAGACGGGACCAGTGAAGTTCTCCGTGAACTTAGTTCGAACAAGCGCCTGATTCACGTCATTCCCGAAAGAAATGACCTCGGTATAGGCGGATGTTGGAACATAGGTATCCATCACGAGAAATGTGGAAAGTTTGCCGTCCAACTTGATAGCGATGACGTGTATAAAGACGAACATAGCCTGCAAATCATCATTGATACTTTCTATAAACAGAAATGTGCAATGGTAATCGGCACTTATATGATGACTAACTTTGATATGCAGGAAATTGCCCCCGGCATCATCGATCATAAGGAATGGACGCCCGACAACGGACGAAATAATGCATTACGTATCAACGGTCTGGGAGCTCCCCGTGCATTCTACACGCCCATTCTTCGGGAAATCAAAGTCCCGAACACAAGCTATGGAGAAGATTATGCCCTTGGATTGAAAATTTCACACGATTATCAGATAGGCAGAATATACGACGTGATTTACCTTTGTCGCCGTTGGGAAGGCAACTCGGATGCTGCACTGCCTGTTGAGAAAATCAACCAGAATAATCTATATAAAGACCGGCTTCGTACGTGGGAATTGGAACAGCGCATCCTGCAACAAAAAACGACATTAGAGAAAATTCAGCAAAGTATCGAACAGTTATTCCAAAAGCAAACTCTTTCTTGGGAACTAGCCAAAGAAAATTACCAAGCACTGGAACAGTATCGGTCACGAACAAAAAAAATATCCAAATGGTTTGGTAACAATTGTTTAAGCGCGAAACTATTCTTTAATCCGAAACGTATTCTTTCGGCTACCGCACAGACAGATACTGCCTCCATTCACTCACGGCCTTGCTTCCTCTGCCAAACAAACCGACCGCAGGAACAAGAGTTCATCAGTTACAGGAATTATCAGATACTGGTTAATCCCTATCCCATATTTAAACACCACTTTACAATTGTAGATAAGGAACACAAGTCACAATCCATAGTCGGGCGTTTTAAAGATATGATAGAATTCACCGACATTATGGAAGAATACTTCCTTTTGTATAATGGACCGGAATGTGGAGCTTCCGCTCCCGATCATGCCCATTTTCAAGCTTGCAGTAAAGAGGAAAGTATGCAGGGATCATATTACGATCACATAGATTTAATAGATAACGACAAGGTGCGAATTAGTTATGAAGATTTCCCGTACAGTTTCATCAGGATTCAGGCGAAAAATAAGAAAACAATGTCGAAAACCTTTCATCTGATTTACGACATCTTAGCTGCCAATAATAACGGAAAAGAACCAATGATGAATATTCTTGCCTGGTATGGTTTGGAACGCACCAAAGAGGATTTTAGAGAGCGCTACGAAGAAGAATTTGAATCAGTGGCCGAACACCCTTACAATTGTATTATCTTCTTACGCAGCAAACATCGTCCTGACTGCTATTACGCAAAAGGAGACGAACAAATTCTCATCAGTCCTGCTATTGCTGAAATGAACGGCATATTCCCTATAGTACGTGAAGAGGATATGGAGAAACTGACTCCTGAAAAGGTATATGATATCTATCGGGAAGTATCGATATCTAAAGAAAAGCTACAAGAAATAATAGAACGCATTAAAGCCGCCTTATGACAGAGCCTCAAATAGCAGTTGGCCTGTCTCTTATACACATCTCCGAGCCCACGAGACACTCGCTAATCTCGT
>OWIW01001609.1_pt1 | contig 11550 bp, 11 predicted proteins | sample 2433821 | NCBI WGS metagenome assembly OWIW01 (sample SAMN05065751, study PRJEB22554) | human gut metagenome | biome: ENVO:2100002; feature: ENVO:00000062; material: ENVO:00002003 | host: Homo sapiens | place: USA | reverse complement strand
GTTTGGGAGGGGAGAGGGAGCCTTTCTTCAGAAAGGGGCCCTCTCCCCTCCCAATCTTCTAAAAACCGATCTCGCGGGGCTTCCTGTTCTCAAAAATGACGCTGGACGTGTAGCCGTAGGAACGGGCATAGGCTTCCAGCTGATCGAATGCGTAGGCGGGCGTGTTCGGACAATGCGCATCGGACCCAAAGCTGATCTTCACTCCCAGCTCCGAAGCCAGCTTCATGATCGCCGGGTGAGGGTAAATTTCATTGCACGGCTTGCGCAGCCCGGCTGAGGATATCTCCATTACCAGCCCATTGTCGCGGATGGCCGTCAAAGCCTCGCTGATCAGGGCAAGGCTCTCCGGCATGGCAATCCATTGATGGAATACGTCCACGGAATACAGCTTGATGATGTCGGGATGGGCGGCGATGTCCACCAGCCCGCTGCGGGCCATGTCCGCCAACGTACGGAAATAATTTTCATAACGCGTGTAGCACTGCTGCGGGCTGATCTTCCAGTCGTCCTGTGTGAAGTCGAACCCCCACGAACCAAGGAAATGGATGCCTCCGATGATGTAGTCGAACGGATACGCCGCGACGGCGGCCTCCATGAAGGGCCGCTCGGAGGGGAACCAATCCAGCTCCATGCCGAGCAGCACCTTGGGCGAGCCCGACAAGGCGCGGAGCTGCATGACTTCGCTGGCGTAGCACACAAAATTCTGGCGCAGGTGTTCCCGGTATTCCACAGGATAGGAATACGCCTCGGGGCGGGGGGAATGCTCGGAAAAACCGTATACGGCAAGGCCGCGATCCTTGGCGGCGGCATACATCTCGCCAACGGACGCCTTGCCGTGGGACGCGTTGGTATGATTATGAACGTCTGCAACTATCATGGCCTGACTCTCGTAGTATGTTTTGGCCCCGCCGAAAAAACGGGAATGTCGCGCCGCAGCGCGTATTGGCTACAGTTCAAGGAAACAAAGCCGATGTCAAGCGTGGAATACGCTATTTATCCAACGAGTCGTACCTGCTTCCGTTGGGAGCGTACCGGACCCAAGGTTCATAGCTTGCCGAGAAAGGGGCTTTTTCCGGTTTGCCTCCTCCGAACGAAAGCCGGGCAAGCTCCGCAGCAACACCCATACCGTTCCTCCGCATAGATAGAATCCCTCTCAGGATTATCTCTAACGCGAACGATTTGCCAGCAAAAAAGACGCCCCCGTAGAGGCGTCTTTCCTGTTCCCATAATGGTCTCAAACGCTGAGCTTGACGCTCAAAAAAGACCTTTCAGAGAGTATGATTGTACGGACCGAGCTCAAACCTTCGCGGCGGTACGGAGATCGGCGACTGCGTCGGTATGTTCCCACGTGAATTCGGGGAGTTCGCGGCCGAAGTGGCCGTAGCAGGAGGTCTTCTTGTAGATGGGGCGGAGCAGATCGAGGCGCTTTGTGATGTGGTAGGGGCGCAGGTCGAACACTTCACGCACGGCCTTGGTGAGCACTTCGTCCGGGATATCGCTCGTGCCGAGGGAGGACACCAGCACGGACACGGGCTCGGCCACGCCGATGCAATACGCGATCTGCACTTCGCAACGCGGGGCCAAACCGGCGGCGACCACGTTCTTGGCCACATAGCGGCCCATATAGGCGGCGGAACGGTCGACCTTGGAAGGGTCCTTGCCGGAAAAGGCGCCGCCGCCATGATGCCCGGAACCGCCGTAGGTATCCTGAATGATCTTGCGCCCGGTCAGGCCGCAGTCACCCATGGGGCCGCCGACAACGAAACGGCCCGTGGTGTTGATAAAGATCTCGCAATCCTTCTCGTCGAACAGGCCGGTGGGTTCCAGCACGGGACGGATGACCGTGCGCTTCACGGCTTCGATGATATCGGCCTGGGAAGCGGACGCGGCGTGCTGCGTGGACACGACCACGTTGTTGATGCGGATCGGCTTGCCGTCGACGTATTCAAAAGAAACCTGCGTCTTGCCGTCGGGACGGAAGAAGTCCACCAGACCGTCCTTACGGACCTTGGTGAGCTGCTGCGAAAGCTGGTGCGCCCAGTAGATGGGGGCGGGCATCAAAGTGGGAGTCTCGTTGCACGCAAACCCGAACATCATGCCCTGATCGCCGGCACCCTGATTTTCCGGGTCCTCACGGTCCACGCCCTGCGCAATGTCGCCGGACTGATGGTCGATGGAGGAAATAACGGCGCACGTCTGCCAGTCAAAGCCCATTTCGGAGCTGTTATAGCCGATTTCCTTGATGGTTTCGCGGACGACCTTCGGCAGATCGGCATAGCCCTTGGTGCTGATTTCACCGGCGATGACGGCCATGCCGGTCGTCACGAGGGTTTCGCAAGCCACACGGGAGTCGGGATCCTGTTCAATCAATGTATCGAGGATGGCATCGGAAATCTGGTCGGCAACCTTATCGGGATGACCTTCGGTCACGGACTCGGACGTAAAGAAATATCTGCCTTTTTCGGGCTGCATGGGATAGCTCCTTAATCGGGCGACGAAACGGACATCGCCTGTAAATTGACCTTGTTCCATCTTGATATGCCGGATGCAAAATCCTCATGTATTCATATCAAGGTATCCAGATATATACATACAGTTATCTTTTTACCATGACGCCTTCCCGTTGTCCAGTACCTGCGGCATGATTTCTCTGCCGGAACCCGCTGTCATCCCGGAGGATCGCCCGATACGGCCCTTTATGGCCCAAAATCCAGTTGACCTCCCTCCCCGCTCCCGGCACACTTCCCTCCCGTGAGGAATTTGCCATGAATCCGGCCTATCAGGGACAACTCGATGTTTTTTGCGCCGCCTATGCGGTGATCAACGCCATGCGGCACATCAATGCCACGCGGCTGCTCACCTGTCGCGCTATCCTGCACGAAGCCTTGCTCGACGCCGCACGCGATGAGGAATCGTTCTGTGCCCTTCTCGAGCAGCGGACAGACTATGTGGACTGGGTGGACGCCATGTTGACGCGCCTGGAGAAACAAGGTTCGCTGCTGACGGCCCGCCCCTTTCCGACCCATTTTCCCGGGCCGGGTGCGCCTTCCCCCGCCGTCCTCTGGGACGCCATCGCCGACTGGCTGCGGCGAGGCGAACGCAACGCCGTACTGCTCCAGTTCGTCCGGATCCTATACCCTACAGAAGCGGTGATACGGCATTGGACCTGCTGCAACGATGTGGTCGGCGATACGCTCATGCTGTTCGATTCCAGTATTGAGCCCGGGGCCCTCCATCAGCTTTCCCGCGAGAGCCTTATTTCCGATCCTGCGGACGACGGCCCCGGCAAGATTCTCATCGTCCCGTACACCATCCGATTCCTCGGCCCGCGGCTTCAAGGCGGAAAAAGACGACAGTAAAGCGGATTACCTTGAAAGGTATACCATTCCAAAGGAATCCGGTTCCGGAAACGCTTCAAGGAGAAAATCGTTGAGTCGAAAGACGAGAAAAGATGGGCTCCGCTTTGGCAGGCTCAGGGAAAAAAGAGCTCTTTCAGAAAAATTTCCCTTCCCCACTATCTCTCACTTTTTTAAAGCCAAGCTGCTTTAACCCCACGACAGAACTGAGGAGAACACAATGGCAATAGTATTGCGCGCCAAAACGGCGGGATTTTGCATGGGGGTGGGGCTTGCCCTGCGCAAGCTCGATCAGGCCATCAAGGAACACAGGAGCCGCAGCTCAGGCAGGCTGGTCATGCTCGGCCCCATCATCCACAACCCGCAAGTCATGAACACGTACATGCAGCAGGGGGTCGTCCTCGCGCACTCGCTTGACGCCGTACAGCCGGGAGACACCGTCATCATCCGGGCGCACGGCATACCGCGCGAAGACGAAGTGCGCCTGCTCGACCTCGGGGCGCATGTCCTTGACGCGACATGCCCTAAAGTCAAGCAGGCGCAGCTCGCCATCGACGAGGCCACCCGGCAGGGGACTTCCCTCTACCTGTTCGGCGAGGCCGAACATCCGGAAGTGCAGGGGCTCGTCTCCTATGCCAACGGCCCATGCCTCGTGTTTGGGAGCTTGAAGGAATTGAAAGAAAAACAGACGTTCAAAGATACCCACAAGGTGGTGCTGGCGGCTCAAACCACGCAGGATCGCGAGGAATTCGAAGCCATCAAAAAATCTCTCGCGGAAGGGCATTCCCTATCCGTGCTTGAAACCATCTGCGACGCGACGCGGAGGCGTCAGCAGGAAGCGCTGATGATTTCGCAACAGGCGGAGGCGATGATCGTCGTAGGGGGAAAAACAAGCGGAAACACGCGCCGTCTGGCCGATGTGGCGGAAAGCTGCGGCATTCCGGTGTGGCACATCGAAGTACCGGAAGAGCTGCCTTTTGAAGCACTGAAGCCGTATGGCTCCATTGGCCTCACGGCGGGGGCTTCAACGCCCAGAAGCATCATCGACGCCGTCCAGGAATCGCTCAAGGCCCTTTGAATCTTTCGGGAGGGTCGCCCAAAGGCGCCCTCCCGCTGATGAACACAAATCAAGTATTCTTCCAACCGGGTTAGGCGCGCACCGTGGAACCCATGCCTTCCGCGGGTTCCAGACGATAACCCATTTCCAGGGCCATCTTTTCCAGCGGCGTCACATTGCCGGTAGTCTTCATGATGTGCATGAGTGTCTCGGCACCGAGCTTCGCGCCGGTGTCATAGGGATTCACTTCACGCAGAAGGGTCGAATAGGGCTTCCCGACAGCCTGCGCGATAGCCTTAGCACCGATAGGGCTTTCGAGAACGAGATCATGAACGGTGGTGATAAGATCGTTCGACATGGTTTTCTCCTGCATAAAGCATACGTTTGAAAGTTGGTGGCAAGTTGCTTTACGAACAGTGACCGTTTCCGGCCGTTTTCAACCGGAGCACCTCCGGCAACCCCCTTCTGGCAAAAAAATCCCTTTTCCGTAAGGAGTATCATAGGAGTACTTATATCAAAAAACCTTACATGAGAGGGAGTATTCTCATGCAAAAGCAATGCGAAACGCCTGTACTCCCCCCCGGTTACGCCCTCTGATACCCCCTATCCTTCTTAAAATACTCCACGGGATATCCTGAAAAAATCATCTTATTTTATTATAGGTTAGACTCAATACTCTCATTCATTCACTGGCGAGAGCAGAACCCCCTTTCTGCATCTCTTTAGGGGGGAGTACTCCCCCATATACTCCCCCCTTTTTTCCATTAGAGGAGATCTTCATGACGACTTTCTTCCGCCACTACAAAAACCGTTATTATCAGATCGTAGGGGAGGCCCTCGATACCCGTGACGATACCCTCGTTATCGTTTACCGCACGCTGTACCCCTCCGAGTACTCCCTCTTTACCCGCCCCAAAGAAGAATTTTTCGGTTCCGTACGGTGTTCCGACGGCTCCGAATGCCTCCGTTTCACCCCTGTCGAGTATACCGAACTCCCCGAAGACGCCCGGTCCCGTGTTGTCCATGAAGTGGAAATCTGGAAGTAAAGGAGCTGTGGGAAGGCGGGAAACGTTCTAGAGAATCCCCTCACGTCTCTCTTTCCCCTTTCCTTTCAAAACTATTCGCAAACGGGACGGAATGGCGGACATGGCGGCGCGACGGGCGGAACCTTGCCGCCCCCTTCCCGGTACTGCAAAAGAAAGGAACCGCCGGGAACGTATCTGAGGATCAGCCTGCCAAAGGGGGACGCGGAGTCGGGACGCCGGGCCGCGCTGCTCAAATGCCTGTGGTCGAAGGCCTCCCCGCTCATGCTGCGGGTCCTGACCGATCCGGGCTTCCGGGCCGATCCCGACAAGCTTGCGGGGGTACTCCTCGCCGAATGGTCGGCATGGGACATCCCGGGCGACGCTCTGGGCCCGGCACTGCTGGAAGGCAACGAAAACCTGCGGAAACGGCCGCCGGGCACCACCATCTGGTTCAGCCCCTCGGGGCTTTCCTCCTACCCGTGGTATCACCACAACAGCACGCCCATGTTTTCCGTCTGGCTGCTGCTCGCCGCCCTGCGGGACGACGTCTCCTTGCCTCGGGAAGTCAGGGAAGCCGCGCCCGCTCTGGCCGATCTGTACGACATCCGGGCCGCGCTGGGCCGCGAGCGCTGGAGAAAGGCGGGGCGGCATCTGTGCGCCGCGGCATGGCTGGGGGAACAAACGCCTACGGACAAACTGCTCGAAAAGGCCGTGGACGACTGGAACAGCCCCACGGACATGAAACTCATCATTCAAGCCTGGAGCGGAGGCGGACGCATCGTGCCCAAGCGCCTCTGGCGGAAACCGGACGCCATCCGTTGCTGGGCGGCCCGACGGCCCGAGGCGGGCCCGGACGCGGGCGAACCGCTCGTCTGCGTCGCCTCGGTGCTCGGCCATGTGGACGAGGCAACCGGAAAACGCATGTCCGCATGATGCTGGCGTCCGGGGCGAAGCCGGACCTCCCGGACGGAAACGGCATGTTCCCGGAAGAGGCCACCCGGCGTTCCGGCGGGTCCGCTGAACTGCTGAGGCTGCTCGCCGCACCACCTGTCGCGAATGGACGCAGGGCACGGACGGTGCGCCCCAACGGAACAAACAGGCACCCCCGTCGCCCTGATCCCCGGCCTCGCTTCTCCACAGCCGCACAACGAAGCAATCCTGAGATACTACAACGAAACGGTTCCGTGTCCGGCAAAAACCGGATACGGAACCGTTTCGTTTTGAGCGGGTTAAGAGAGAATACGGCCCAAAGGGCAGCGAAACCGTGAGCGCGGAACGAACAGCGCACGCGGAGATTCGCCAGCCGCCGAGAACGCCCTTCTACAGCCTGATGTCGCGCACGGCGTCAAGCGTCTTGGCAAAGTCCTCTTCGGTATGGGCGAAGGAAACCATCGCCACTTCAAAGGCGGACGGAGCCACGAAGATGTTCCGCTCGCGCATGGCGCGGAAGAAACGGGAGTACATCTCCGTATCCGAATTCTTCACATCCTCAAAGTTGCGGAGCGGCCCGTCGGAGAAGAACACCGTATACATGGAGGCAAGGCGGTTGACCGTCACGGGCACGCCCTTGCCGCGCAGGATGGATTCCAGCTCGGCGGCGAAGGCTTCCACGCGTGCCTCAAGCGCGGCGTAATCGCTGGCCTTGAGCACGGAGAACGTGGCGATGCCCGCGGCCATGGCGAGCGGATTCCCGGAAAGCGTCCCGGCCTGATACACGTCCCCGGCGGGAGCCACACGGCTCATGTACTCGCGTTTGCCGCCGAACGCCCCAACGGGCAGGCCGCCGCCGATGATCTTGCCGAGGGTGGTCAGATCGGGCGTGATGCCGAAACGGGTCTGCGCCCCGCCGTACTCGGCGCGGAAGCCGGTGATCACCTCATCCATGATGAGCAGCGCGCCGTGCGTGTCGCACAGGGCCCGCAGCGCCTTGAGGAAGCCTTCCTCCGGCAGCACGAGGCCCATGTTTCCGGCAATGGGCTCCACGATGATCGCCGCGATGTCCTTGCCGTACAGGTGGAAAATGTCCTCGACGGCCCGCACGTCATTGTAGGGGGCTAGCAGGGTGTCGCGGACCGTGCTTTCCGGCACGCCCGGCGTGCCGGGGATGGAAAGGGTCGCCACACCGGAACCCGCGCTGGCGAGGAAGGGATCGGCATGTCCATGATAACAGCCGATGAACTTCAACACCTTGGTGCGTCCGGTCACGCCGCGGGCCAGACGCAGGGCGGACATGGTCGCCTCCGTGCCCGAGTTCACCATGCGCACCATATCCATGCCGGGGAACGCGTCCACGACCATGCGGGCAAGCTCGACCTCGGCGGGACAGGGAGCGCCGTAGCTGGTGCCCTTTCCGGCGGCTTCGACGACCGCCTTGGTCACCTCGGGATGGGAATGCCCGAGCAGCATCGGCCCCCACGATTCCACGAAATCGATCATCTCCTGACCGTCCACGGTGGTCACGTGGCTCCCCTTGGCGGAAGCGATGAACAGCGGATCGGCCCCCACGCCGAGGCAGGCGCGCACAGGGCTGTTGACGCCGCCGGGGATCAGTTCACAGGCTTCCTTAAACAATTTTTCCGAACGAGTCGTCTTCATAATCTCCTCAGAGCGTTGGGTTGAACGGCAAGCGCCGCTGTCTTCACGTCAAAAAAGAGGCCGCCGCCCTTGCCGGGCCAACCGGCTTAAAAATACGTCATGGACGTTTTCTTCAATTCTTCAAGGCTGTCAAGCACGGCATACTCGTCAAGCGCCGTCTCGCGCCGCAATTCCTCAATGACCTGAAGGCATTCGTCCTCGCTGCGCCCGTGGACCATCGTATACAGCGTATAAGGCCAGTCCGGGGCCGAAGTCGGGCGGAAATACACGTGGGAAATGCGCTGGTTCTTGGCCGCCACCTCGCCTATGGCGTCGCTGTCGGCCTCGTCGACGATCCACGCGACCATCGCGTTGTGCGTCCAGCCTGTCTTCTGGTGTTTGATGCTGGCCCCGAAACGGCGGATGGAGCCGTCTTCCTTCATGCGGCGCAGAAGGTTCAGCACCGTCTCCTCATCGGTCCCCACTTCGCGGGCGATGTCAGCATACGGTGTCAGGGTGTCGGGGAGCTGGAACTGGACAATGCGCAGGATGGCGCGCTCGGTGTCGGTAAAAGCTGTGCTCATGGTCGTCCTTAATGATAGTTGTCGCCGGTGGTGATGAACAGCGGCTTGATCTCGTCGATACGCCGGATGCCCGCGTGGGTCAGCACGATACGGAACCGCTCCAGATCGGAGCCGCAGCGATGGGTGATCTTGCGCACCATATCCACATGGTAGACCTTGTCGCCCCCCACCACATCGTCCATACCGCTCTGAGGTTCGTCAAGAACTTCATCGGCATGCCGCAGAAAGTCCGAAATGTCAAAGCGCGAAATGTCCAGCAGCAGATTCTTGCCCTCATGGAAGGGATCGGGCAGCTCCTTGATGTCGATCCGCTTTGAATAATACAAAATGTCTTCATTGTGGAACGCGTTCAGGATGTCCACGAAATGCGTCCTGTTCCGCAGGACGCGCACTTCCTTGGGGAGCTTGTCCCAATCCGCGAACCGGAACTGCTCGGCGCAATGCCCCAGACGCCTGCCGTAGCCGTCGCAGACGCGCAGCACCCGATCGGGGATCCATTTACCGAATACCTTGAACAGTTTATGCTTGAGCACATCCTTGATGCGCTCGCGGCAGATGTAGGCGAAAACGGCGATCACGAAGATCGGCGCGCTGAGGGACCCGGCCCCTTCCCACAGGAGCGTCACGGTCAGCGCGAGGCTCATGGCCACCGCCGCGATGAGGCTGTACAGCACGTGCTCCAGCAGCGAGTTTCCGGAATGGCGCTGCACGTTCAGGAACAGCGGCATGTCCACGTACTTCTTGAGCACGCTCCAGCGGAACACGGGCAGCTCGTTGTCCCCGGTCTTTGAGGGCATACTTTCGGGATAACAGGACCGGCGGTAGGCGCGCTGCGCTCCGAAACAAGCAAGGATATACGTGGAACACTTGTGCACGGGCGAGAGGCGGCGCACGATCTCGCCAAGCGTCCTCGTCGTGATGATGGACAGGTACTCGTCGCAATACAGGAACGCCGGGGCCCGCAAAAGGTTGCGCGCCGCCTTCGCCCGTTTGCCGAGCAGTTTACGGTACCGCTTCAGGCAAGCCACAGCCAGCCGGGTCAGATCATAGGCGGCCCGGGTCCGCTCGCTGCCGTCCTCAATGGCCAGCACCGCGTTTTTCCGCGCCAGCAGGGACACCCGGAACGCGATGCAAAACAGTTTGAGGCTGTCCTCGTAGCGCTCACGGGTTTCCGGCGTATTTTGCCACAACAAATCATCAAGCCGTCTGGAACAGTCTTCAAGAATATCCGGGAACTGTTCCGGCAGCGTCAGCTCGATGATCTCCTCACTGCCGCCCTCCTCCGTCTCCAGTTTCCGCAGAGGCGGAGGCAGTTCGCCGCCAAGCAGCGACTCCAGCGGCCTGATGGGCACGCCAAGCCGGATATAGTTTTTGAGGCTTTGCTGATAATCGGTCGCCGTATAGCTCCAGCGGTTGATCTGGAGGCTCTGCGGAAAGAAAAACCACGTTTCCACGAGGTAGTGCAGCTTCCTGTCCTCCAGCGGGCAGGATACCTGCTGGCGGATTTCGAAGCGACGCTTGCCGATGGTTCTGACCGCTTCGGCAAGCAGGGAGGCGTTGGGGCGGCGACGGCGACGGACAATGGAATAGGACATGATAGGGCTCTGGTAGGTTCACCTGACCATAGCCAAGGGCACAAACAAGATCAAGCGCACTCGATTTTGCCTCACTCAGGCGGAAATCAAGCCTTTATCGAACACCGGAAACAGGCTACAACAGGCGGGCCGCCGATCGTGATGCCCACACCGGCGCCCCCGGATGCCCCATCCGGCCCCAACCGCTTTGCCCCGGAGAAACCCATGCCCACGCCAACGCTGCATGATCCCGAACTCTGCCAAGCCCTGCTCCGCCGCCTCGAAGACACCCTCGACCGCCCCATGCGTTTTATGGAAGTCTGCGGAACCCATACCGTATCCATCTTCAGAGGCGGCCTGCGCACGCTCCTTCCCGAGCAGGTCACCCACCTCACGGGGCCGGGCTGCCCGGTCTGCGTGACCCACGACCGCGAAGTCGCCGCCTTCCTCAAGCTCGCCGAACAGCCGAACGTCATCATCGCCACCTTCGGCGACCTGATGCGCGTTCCCGGCCCGGACGGGCGCTCCCTCAAGCACGCGCAGGCCGACGGAGCCCGCGTATCCGTCATTTACTCCCCGCTCGACGCCCTGACCCTCGCCGCCGACAACCCCGACGCCACGGTCGTTTTCCTCGGCGTCGGCTTCGAAACCACCGCCCCGGCGGTCGCAGCGACCGTTCTCGCCGCCGAACAGCGCAAGCTGGACAACTTCACCGTTTTCTCCTGCCACAAGCTCGTGCCTCCGGCGCTTGCCGCCCTGCTCGGCGATCCCGACAACGGCATCGACGCGTTCCTGTTGCCGGGGCATGTATCCACGGTCCTCGGCCTTTCGCCGTTCCGCTTCGTGGCCGAAGACTGGAAGCGCCCCGCCATCGTCGCCGGGTTCGAGCCCGCCGACATCCTCGACGCGCTCTGCCGCATGGCCCGCCAGTACCGTGAAGGCGAATTCAAGGTCGAGAACGCCTACCCCCGCGCCGTCAACGACGACGGCAACCCCAAGGCACGGGCCATCCTGTCGCAGCTGTTCCGCACCGCCGACGCCCTCTGGCGCGGCCTCGGCGTCATCCCCGGCAGCGGCCTCGCGCTGGCTCCGGCCTACGAGCGTTTCGACGCCCTCGCCCGGCTCGGCCTTTCCCTGCCTGAAACCAAGCCCTTGCCCGGCTGTCGCTGCGGTGAAGTGCTCAAGGGCAAGATGCCGCCCAACGAGTGCCCCCTGTTCGGCAAGGTCTGTACGCCCGCCAATCCCGTCGGGCCCTGCATGGTGTCCACCGAAGGGAGCTGTTCCGCGTATTTCAAGTATGGATTGTAGAAGAGAGGAACGGGAGGAATCGGGGGAAGGGAGAAGGGGCCTTTCTGGAGAAAGGCCCCTTCTCCCTTCCCC
>OWIW01001607.1_pt1 | contig 11559 bp, 10 predicted proteins | sample 2433821 | NCBI WGS metagenome assembly OWIW01 (sample SAMN05065751, study PRJEB22554) | human gut metagenome | biome: ENVO:2100002; feature: ENVO:00000062; material: ENVO:00002003 | host: Homo sapiens | place: USA | reverse complement strand
GAGATTAGCGAGTGTCTCGTGGGCTCGGAGATGTGTATAAGAGACAGGTGTACAGCAGCTTGCGGTGGGAGGGCTTGAAGCCGTCGATCTCCGGGATGGCCCGGGAGACGATGACGCTCATGGCGTAGGGCATGTAGTTGATTTCCAGGGTCTCGGTGATGGGCTGCTCCAGCACCTCGGGATGCAAGCCCATCACATTGGGATCGGCCGGGCGGTGCTTGACCTCGTCGTCCGGCTTCTTTTTCTTAGCCATTGGTATCAATTCCTCGTTCGGTGGATTTCCGGGCGCGCGGGGGCCGGAGGCTCACTCCAGGTTCCACAGGTCCTCCGCCGGGAGGACGGAGGCGCCCTCGGGCGGGGTGACGGCGGGCGCGGCGGAGGTGGTCTTGGTGGAAGCGGTGACGGTCAGGCGGAGCACGCCCTCGTTCTTGACGTGGTACTCCAGCTCGATCTCACTGCCGGACAGGGCCAGGGACCAGTCCGCGGTGATGCGGCCCTCGGTGGAATAAGCGGAGTAGGGCTCGGGGCGGTAGACCAGACTGCCGGTGACGGTGCCATCGGCTTTCACGGTGAGAGTGAGGGCAAACTCCCGGATATCCTCCGCGGTGGAATAGGAGCCGCTCTCCGCCAGCAGGTCGCCCAGGTCCTCCTTGCTCAGGGTGAGCACGCAGTCCCGGCCTTTCTGTACAAAGCGGTCGTCGCCCGCCAGGGCGGCCAGGGTGTCGGCGGCCTCGGTCAGATACTGGTAGCTGCGGGCATAGGAGTACCCGTTGGCGTCGGGGCCGCTCAGCAGGTAGAGATAACCGCCCACGGTGGGGGTAACGTCCGGACTCAGGTCTAGATAGCCCTCCAGGGACTGGGAGATCCACACGTCCTTGGGGTACGGCTTGCCCAGAATGGAGAACAGGGAGGAGAACAGGGACATACGCAGATAGAGCATCTCGTTCTCCTGATCCAGCCGGGCGCCGAAGTCCCCCTTCAGCAGGGCGCTGTACTGCCCCGGCAGGGCGTCGTCCGTGGATTGGGTGAGAGAGGGATTAGCGGCCTTCAGAATGTCCATCAGAGAGGACAGGTCATAGGAGCCGCTGAGCTCCACGCCGGCGGCGCCGGACAGGGCGGTGAGCGCGGCGCTCATGGTCCAGGTCTGGTCCCCGTCCAGGGAGTTGAACTTGGTATAGCCGGCGGTGATGTCCACGGTGGACTGGTAGTTCTTCCCGTCCTCCGGGGCCCAGGCGGCCAGGGCGCGGTTCAGAACGGTAAAGCGGGCGTCGGTCTCCGCGATAAAGCCCGCCCGATCAAGGAGGACCACGGTCTGATAGGCGTCGTCCCAGAACACCTCGTAGCCCGCGGCCACGGCCGCGTCGCGCAGGGGGACGTACCCGTCCGCGCCGCCGCTTGCCGACGAGCCGATGGCGGCGTTCAGCGCGTCGGCGCAGACGTAAGTGACGCCGTCCACCGCATAGGGCGGTTTGTCCTGAGGGAAGGAGAGGTAAGTACCGTCCACCATGACGCCCAGCTGGCCGGGCACCCCGCCCATGGCGAGGATCTCCTCGTTGCGGGTGTCCTCCCAGGACTGGCTCCAGGACATGCTGTAGATCATATCGTCCAGCATGGCCTGCCGGAAGTCCTCTTCGGCGGCCAGGTCCATCCAGCGCATGTAGTCCTCCTTGCCGCCGGACCACCAGCTATAATTTTCCTCAAAATAGGCGTCGGCATCAAAGGCGGCGATGACGCCGGGATGGGCGGCCTCGAACTCGTCCAGCATGGCCTGGCGCTCCTCCTGGGCGATGAGGGTGTCCACGTAGTCGTTCAGCATGAAGTCCCTGAAGGCGTCCTGGGTCTCCAGTCCCCACTCCGCCATGAATGCCTGCTTCGGGTCCTCATAGTAGTGTGCCTGGAACCAGGCGTCGGGGTCAAAGGCGCTGAGGGCGCCGGGATGGGCGGACTCGTACTGGTCCATCCAGGCCTGACGCGCCTCGTCGGCCTGCATACCGGCCAGCCAATCGTCCCGCATGAAGTCGCAGAAATCCTGCTCGGTCTCCAGACCCCATTCGGCCATAAACTCCTCCTTGGAGGAGTACCACCAGTCGGACAGGTACTCGTTTTCAAAATAGGCGTCGGCGTCGAAGGCGGCCGCCTCCTCAGGGTGAGCGGCCAGCCACTGGGTCTTCCAGGCCACCCATTCCGGGTCGGTGTTTTCGCCCTCGTAAGCCAGGGCGGGCACGGCCAGAGAGAGGGTCAGGGACAGGGCCAGCAGCAGGGACAGGAATGTTTTTTTCATAAGTAAGCCTCCTTTGTTAAAATGAGAAGCCGGAGCTGCCGCTTTCAGCGGCCCGATTTCCATGGATGACCACTATCTTCATCCGGGGAGGGGGACGACGCCGGTCTGGAACAGATTGTCGTCCAGAAGGCGGGCCATATCCGGGGTGGCGCGCATTTCCCGATAAAGCAGGCCGCGGCTGGTCTGCCACACGTCGGCGGCGTCCTGACCGCTCCAGGCACACCAGCCCTCCAGATAATTTTCATAGGCCGCTTCCCAGGCAGAGAACTGGTCGCACAGGGCCTGCGCGGCGGGCTCCACCAGCTCCAGGGCTTCATAATAGGTCACGTAACCGGCCAGATAGCCCCACTGGGCCAGATGGCTTACCCGGAACAGGTCCCAGGCGGGGTAGGTCTGGTCGAGCGACTGGACCAGGGTCCCGGCGGCAGCGATCAGGGCCTCCCGGTCGGTGATGCCCCAGCTATCGGCCAGGATCTGCCGGCCAAAGTCGGGCCCGGTGGTCTCCAGCCGGTTGGACACCGCGCCGCCCACGGGGTTGGCGCCAAAGCGGCGCTTGCCGCCGAAAAGGTGCGCCTCCCGGGGATTATTTTCATAGTTGAGCAGCGCGCCCATGGCCAGGGCCCAGGCCTCCAGGTTCGAGTCGCCTGCCACAGACTTGTCCTCCTGTATGACTACATGCTGCTGGCTGCCGTTCCACTCCACGCTCTGACCGAAACATTCGGCGATATACCGGATGGGGATGTATGTGCGGTTGTTCTCGGCGTAGGGAGCCACATCCATCTGGAAGGGCTCGCCGTTGCGCAGGGCCTCCGTGCGGTCCAGGGTCATGACGAAGGTGTCGGCGGCCCGCCGAATGGTGATCTGCCGGGAGCTGGCGTCATAGTCCACTGTGGCTCCCATGAGCTCGGCCAGGCGACGAATCGGGACCATGGTGCGCTGGTTCCGGGTCTGGGCGGTGGTGGTGTCCACAGCGTCGGCGCTGATGCGGACGGAACGGGGATGGACCAGGTCGCCGTCCAGGGTGACGAAAAGGAGGCTTTTGGCATAGGCCAGCCGCTCGGCGGACACGCCGTTGGCCTGCCCCCAGTTCAGGATCTGGTCCATGGTGAATGATTCGTAGGGGAAGAGATATGCCACCGAGGCCGCATAATAGCCAAGGGCTCCCTCCAGCCCGGTGGTCAGGTCATGGGTCCACAGCTTGGACCGGGCGTTCCAGAGGTAGGCCAGATAGCAGGCGGGCTCATCTCCCTTGCCGTAGTAGGCGGCCATCTCGAAATCGGAGGAGATCCCGACGGTCTTCCCCTGGGCTGCGGCGTTGAGGGCGTACTTCACGTCGATGAGCCCCAGCTCGAAGCGCACGCCGGGGTCGTTGGATTTTTTCAGCTCCCTCTGGCGGTTGTACAGCACGGTGCTGGAGCTGCTGGTGGGAGCCGGATTGCCCGCCGCCGCGTCCTCCCGCAGGGAGAGGATTTTGCTCCAGGTATCGCCTTTGTAGGCCTGGCTGTTTGCAAACACCGCGTATTCCTCCGCCGGACACCAGGCGGGGGGCGTCGGGCCGGCGGCTCCTGCGGCAAAGGAGGGAATGGAGAGGGACAGGGACAGAGCCAGCAGCAGGGACAAAAATCGCTTTTTCATAGGGCGCCTCCTTATGGATCGTGATCGCGGGGACGGAAGCGGTGCGGGGGTTCAGGAGATATCGGCCAGCTCCAGGTATTTGTAGCCGTTGTCGGCGATGTGGGTTTTGCGTCCGGTGAGGTTGTCGCCCAGCAGCAGGTCGAAGACCTGGGCGGTACGCTCCACGTCCTCGGGCATGACCCGGATGAGCCGCCGGGTGGCTGGATTCATGGTGGTCAGCCACATCATCTCCGGCTCATTCTCACCCAGACCCTTGGAGCGGTTGATGATGCACTTCTTATCCCGGAGCTCCCCGCCAAGGATATCGTTTTTCTCCTTGTCCGAGTAGGCAAACCAGGTCTTTTCCTTATAATTGATCTCGTACAGGGGGGATTCCGCGATGTAGACGTATCCCCGCTGGATCAGGGTGGGGGTGAGTCGGTAGAGCATGGTGAGGATCAGGGTGCGGATCTGGAAGCCGTCCACGTCGGCGTCGGTGCAGATGACGATCTTGCTCCAGCGCAGGTTCATCAGGTCGAAGGCCGCCATGTCCTTGGCGTGGCGGTCGTTGACCTCCACCCCGCAGCCCATGACCTTCAGAAGGTCGGTGATGATCTCGCTTTTGAAGATCTTGGCGTAGTCGGCCTTGAGGCAGTTGAGAATCTTGCCCCGGACGGGCATGATGCCCTGGAACTCCGCGTCCCGGGAGAGCTTGACGCTGCCCAGAGCCGAGTCGCCCTCCACGATGTAGAGCTCCCGCCGCTCGGTGTCCTTGCTGCGGCAGTCCACGAATTTCTGCACCCGGTTGGCGATGTCCAGACTGCCCGACAGCTTCTTTTTGATGTTGAGGCGGGCCTTCTCCGCCGACTCCCGGGAGCGCTTGTTGATGAGCACCTGCTCGGCGATCTTCCCCGCGTCAAAGGGGTTTTCAATGAAGTAGACCTCCATCTGGCTCTTGAGGAACTCGGTCATGGCGTCCTGGATGAACTTGTTGTTGATGGCCTTCTTGGTCTGATTTTCATAGGAAGTTTGGGTGGAAAAGTTGTTGCTGACCAGCACCAGGCAGTCCTGGATGTCGTTCCAGGTGATCTTGCTCTCGCTCTTCTGGTACTTGCCCTGGGCCTTCAGATAGCCGTCGATGGCCGAGACGAAGGCCGATTTCACCGCCTTCTCCGGACTACCGCCGTGCTCCAGCCAGGAGGAGTTGTGGTAGTGCTCAATGACCTGCACCGTGTTGGAGAAGCAGAAGGACACCGACAGCTTTACCTTATATTCCGGCTTGTCCGCCCGGTCCCGGCCCTTCCGCTCAGCCTGCCAGAACACCGGGGAGGTGAGGGGATTTTCCCCCGCCAGCTCGGAGACGTAGTCCACAATGCCGTTTTCATACCGGAATTCGGTGGTCTCGAACTTGCCGCCGGCCTGATTGCGGAACCGGAAGGTGACTCCGGCGTTGACCACCGCCTGCCGCTTGAGAACGTCCCGATAGTAGTCCACCGGAATGTCGATGTCGGTAAAGACCTCCAGGTCCGGCTTCCAGCGGAATTTCGAGCCGGTCTTTTTCCCGCTGTAGGGGGCCTTCTGCAGCCCGCCGATGTTCTCTCCCTTCTCGAAGTGGAGGGTGTACTCCAGGCCGTCCCGGTGGATGACGGCGTCGAAGTACTCCGAGGCGTACTGGGTGGCGCAGGAGCCCAGACCGTTGAGGCCCAGGGAGTATTCATAGTTGTCGCCGTCGTTGGTGTTGTATTTGCCGCCGGCGTACAGCTCGCAGAACACCAGCTCCCAGTTGTACTTCTGCTCCTTCTCGTTCCAGTCCACCGGGCAGCCCCGGCCGAAGTCCTCCACCTCGATGGACTTGTCCTCGTAGCGGGTAACGGTGATGAGGCTGCCGTGGCCCTCCCGGGCTTCGTCGATGGCGTTGGACAAAATCTCGAATACGGCGTGCTCGCACCCCTCCAGTCCGTCGGAGCCGAAGATGACCCCGGGCCGCTTGCGGACCCGGTCGGCCCCCTTCAGGGCGGAGATGGATTCGTTGCCGTACTGCTTGGCGCTTTTTGGCATGGGACTCTCCTCACATTTCCATAATAACTCAAGATATAGTGTATCCCATTTGACAGCAATGTGTCAAGGAAAGGCGGGCTACAAAAAAACCACGGCTTCGCGGAAGGCGGGACGAAAAAGCGCGCCGCAGGAATCTTCCTGCGGCGCGTTGCGGTCCTGCGTCCTTCCGCCTGACAAAATCGTCTCGCGGGGGAGGACCTCTTAAATCCGGACAGGCGTGCGGCTGCTTTGGGGTTGGGTTTTAAAAAACGTCTCCCAATGCGCCGGCCATCCTTCCGCCTTTCGCCTGAGGGCGGTCTTTGGATTCCCTCCGCCCGTCAGAGCGGCGGTTCCGTGTCGCCCGGCACCGGCTTAGAAGGAAATGCGGCTGCGGGGCAAAGCGCGTTCGGCTTTCAGCCCCGACTGTCCTGCCCGGGTCTAGTATGCGCGGGGCGTGCAAGAGCATGCCCGGATTTTTCTGGTATGGGACATGGCATAATTGTCCAGACTTACCATAGACTATATTGAAACAGAAGGGAGGCGGTCCAAATGGCGGAGGCGGCGCGGGTCTTTTCCTTCCGCAGACGGGCGGAGAGCGAGCAGGAGTCGGAGAAACGAGCCCTGAAGGAGGGACTGGCCCAGACCCGGACCCTCATCAGCCAGGCGTATGCCGGCTTCAACAGCACCCACGACCCGGACCTCATCGAATCCTATGTCTTTGAGATCAATTCGCTCCAGGCCCGGTATTCCTACCTGCTCCGGCGGGTCAAGGAGATGGAGAGCTGCGGGGAGGGGTGAGGCATGACGCTGATGACCGATACCCTGCCCTGGCTCCTGGTGGGCCTGCTGGCGGTGGGGGTGCTGGCCCTGCTGGGCCGCCCCCTGAAGCATCTGCTCCGGCTGTGCCTGCGGACCGGGGTGGGGCTGGCCGCGCTGGCGGCCTTCAGCCCCGTGGGCGGCCTCATCGGGGTGAGCCTGGGGGTCAATCTGGCCAACGCCCTGGTGATGGGGCTGCTGGGTGTGCCCGGCTTCGGCCTGCTGCTGATGCTCCACTGGGCCTTGGCCCTGTAAAAAACAGGACCGGTCCCGGACGCAAAAAGTGGGCCGGCGTTCACAGTTTTGTAAAATCCCTGTCGTAAAATGGGTGCACTGATTCAGAAATGAGGTGCATCCCATGCGACAGGGATTTTTTACGGCGCTTTTCGCCCTGGCCCTCACGGCCGGATTGACGGTGGGGGCGGCCGCAGCCTCCTACACCGACGTGGCAGCGGGGGCCTGGTACTACGACGCGGTGACCAAAGTCACCCGGGACGGGCTGATGAACGGTACGTCGGAGACCACCTTCTCCCCCGAGACCCCGGTGACCCGGGGTATGGTGGCGGCAGTGCTCTGGCGGCTGGCCGGCAGCCCCGCCCCGGCGGACCGGAGCTCCTTCCCCGATGTGGAGGGCTGGTACTATTACGCCGACGCGGCGGCCTGGTGCGCCCAGCAGAGCATCGCCGCAGGGTACGGCGACGGCTCCTTCGGCGGCGGCGACATCGTTACCCGGGAGCAGCTCGCCGTTTTTCTGTGGCGGTACGCCCAGTATGCCGGTCTGGAGCTGGCCGCCGGTGTGCTGGACATCTATCCCGACCGGGACGGCATCCACACCTGGGCCCGGGAGGGCATGGCCCACGCCGTGGGTGCGGGCCTTATCACCGGCAGGGACGGCAACCGCCTGGACCCCGGCGGACCGGCCAGCCGGGCCCAGCTGGCCGTCATCCTCCGGCGGCTGACCACCCCTGCGGTGGGATAAGGAGGGGCGCTCCCGCTTTATTAACTTTTCATGAATCTTTTTAGGCCCGAATTGACGAAGAGCCCCGAAAGCGATATGATTTGTTCGTATTTGAAGCAGTCGGCCAGAAGGGAGCGGCAGACATGAAGGGTTCCGGCGATATTCTGATGCGATACCTCAAGGTGACACAGCACATGTCCCGTCTCTTTCGGGAGCATTTTGGACGGCTGCACCTGACCTTTCCACAGGCGCTGGTGCTCACCGTGCTGGGTGAGGAGGGCCCCATGCCCATCAGCGCTCTGGCCGAGCGGACGGGCAGCGCCAATTCCACCGTCTCCGGCATCGTGGACCGGCTGGAAAAGCTGGAGCTGGCCCGCCGGGAGCGCTCGGGTGAGGACCGCAGGGTCATCTACGTGGCCGCCACCGCCCGGTATGAACAGCTCCGGAAAAAGACCGAGACCGACGTGGGGGGATACTTTTCCTCTGTGATGGATACCCTGACGGAGAGGGAAAAGGACCAGATCATCGCGGCGCTGTCTCGCCTGGATGAGGCCCTGCTGGCCTGGGAGGCCACAGAATAGCCGCCGGGAAGAGCCTTCTCTTTCCTTTTGCGGCTCGCCGTGATATACTGCTTCCGCCCGACCGATGAACATCCGCTTGCGATCAAAGGATGAAGTTGAGATGAGAAAGAATTACGGCTATGATTCTTACCGCGGCCGCTCTCCCCTCCGCAGCGTACTGAAATGGATCATCGCCCTGTTGGCGGCGGTGCTGGTGCTGACGGTAGCTGCATTGCTCTGGCTACAACAATTTATGGTTTACTCGTCTGAGGGGGGAAGGCTAGTGTTCCCGTGGACGGAACAAAACACCCCTTCTGCAAGCCCCTCTGCAGAATGGGAGTCCCCGGCGGTCAGCCCCACGGTGGTGGTGGTCACCCCGGAGGCCCCTGCGCCGGAATACCTCCACGCCGCCCTGCTGCCCCGGGAGGCCCTTTCCGACGGCACTGCAGAGGACCGGCTGGCGGAGGCCGGGGCGCAGGCCGCCCTCTTTGATATGAAAGGGGACGATGGCTCCCTGGCCTATGTTTCGGCGCTGGATCTGGCCGTCCGTGCCGGGGCCTCTTCGGCGGACCCGGACCGCAACGCCGCCATCCGGGAGCTCAACGGCCGGGAAGGGCTCTATACCGTGGCACGGGTCTCCTGCTTTAAGGATGACAAGCTCTCCGATGCCGACCGGAGCCTGAATATCACCACCAACAGCGGCTATCGCTGGACCGACCCGGAGGGGCTCAAGTGGTCCAGCCCCACCAGCCAGACGGTGCGGCAGTATGTGGCCGGGGTGTGCGCCGAACTGGCCGCCCTGGGCTTTGACGAGATCCTGCTGGACAACGCCGGCTACCCCACCCAGGGCAACCTGGGCTATATCAAGCCGGGCGCCGCCTATGACAGAGCGCAGTTCTCGGCCGTCATTGGTGAATTCTACAAGGAAGTAGAGGAAGCCCTGAGCGACTACCCGGAGGTCCGGCTCTCCGTGGCTACCGATCGGGACACGCTGGAGAAGGGCAAGGACGAGCGGTCGGGTCAGACCGTGGCCGCCCTGGCGCAGAGCGCCGACCGCCTCTGGGTGCGCGGAATCGGAACCGGCTGGGCACAGTGCGTGGAACGCTTGGAAGCCGTGGGCTTCGAGGAGCCGGAGGTCCATTTGGTGTCCGTGCAGGATGAGCCCGGTGCCAAGGATCGGAGCTGGGTGTGCTGGCCGTGAAAAAAAGAGGGCTGGATTTGTATGAGTTAAACAAAAAATGGAACCCTAAAAAAGGGCGCGCGGGGCATCCCGTGCGCCTTCTTTTTAAAACCGGTACTGCTGTTCCGTGGAACGGAACGAAATAACTAGGTACGAAGAAAAAATGCACAAAACTGCACAAGAGCCTGCAAAAGGCAAGGTTGCAATTCCGAAAGGAATAAGGTATGATGCTAATTATCATGGGAGGCATTATACCATGGAAGCGAGATTGAAAGGCGGTGATAACATGTCCCTGGAAGCAGTCCAAATGGTGACGGAGACCGAGCAGAGAGCCCTTCAACGCAAGGCAGAGGCGGTGGAGGCGGCCAAAAAGCTGGTGTCCGACGCCGAGCGGGCGGGCAAGGAGCGGGTGGCCGCGGCGCGGACCGATGCCGAGGCCCAGGCCAGACAGATGATGACCCGGGCAGAGGAGGCGGCTGCCAAACACACAGAGACCGTCATGGAGGAAACGCGGCGGTCCTGCGATGACCTTCGCCGGGCGGCGGAAGGAAAGTTGGAGGACGCGGCGGCACTCATTATCAGAAGGGTAGTGGGAGTCTAATATGTCCATCGTCAAAATGAAACACATTCGCCTGTTCGGCATGGCCGCGGACCGGGAGACCCTTCTCCGGCAGCTCCAGCACCTGGGCTGCGTGGAGATCAGCGAACCCACCGACAAGCTGGCGGACCCCGACTGGGCGGCCCTGACCCGGGTGGACGACGCGGGCCTGGCCCGGGTCAAGGCGGACGCCGCCCTCCTGAACGCCGCCCTGAACACGCTGAAGGGGATCGGCAAGGAGAAGGGGGGGCTGCTACAGGCCCGGCCGGAGGTCACCGAGGGGCAGCTCTTCGACGAAGGGCTGCGCGCCTCCGCCATGGAGGCGGCCCAGGCGGTCAACGCCCAGGAAAAGCGGATCTCCGCCATCCAGAACGAACAGGGCAAGCTCCGGGCACAGAAGGCCGCCCTGACCCCCTGGCTGGAGCTGGACATCCCCCTGGAGACCACCGGTACCCGGGAGGTGTCCGCCACCTTCGGCGCGGTGATGTCCACCGTCGCCCTGGATACGGTGAAACAGGCGCTGGAGGAGGCCGCGGAGCTGGTGGAGGTGATCCCCGCCGGCAAGGACCGGGAATTCCAGTACGTATTGATCCTATGCCACCGCAGCGCCGAGGAGACCGCCTTCGAGACGCTGAAAAAATTTGGCTTTTCGCGCTCCTCCCTGCGGGGCTGGACCGGCACCGCCCGGGAGAACACCGACCGGCTGGAGGGCGAGCTGCGCCGGCTGGAGGGCGAGCTGGCGGAGGCGAAAGGCGCCATCGCGGCCCTAGTCCCCCACCGGGAGGACATCAAGCTGTGCATTGACCGCATGACCCAGGAGATCCAGCGGGAGGAGTACAAGGGCCGGCTGTTGCAGTCTCAGGCCACCATCTTCTTCGAGGGCTGGGTCCCGGCGGAAAATCTCCCCGCCCTGGAAAAGGTGCTGGGGCAGTACCCGGCCGCTTGGGAGGCCAACGACCCCGCGCCGGAGGAGTACCCTCAAGTCCCCATTAAGCTCAAGAACAACAAACTGACCAGGCCCCTGAACATGGTCACCAACATGTATGTGCTCCCCGCCTACGACGGCGTGGACCCCAACCCGCTGATGGCCCCCTTCTTCATCTTCTTCTTCGGACTGATGATGGCGGATATGGGCTACGGCATCCTGATGGTGGCCGCCGCCCTGGTGGTCATCTACAAGATGAAGCCCAAGGACGGCATGGCGGACTTCGCCGGACTGCTGCTGCTGTGCGGCATCAGCACCTTCCTCATGGGTGCGCTGACCGGCGGCTTCTTCGGGGACTTCATCCCCCAGCTCGCCAAGATCATCAATCCGGCCAGCACCCTTGCGCTGCCCGCTTTGTTCACCCCGCTGAACGACACCTTGGCGATCCTGATCGGCTCGCTGGTGCTGGGCCTGATCCAGATCATCACGGGTATGATTATCAGCGTGGTGCGGAAGGTCCAGGCCGGGGACGTGGCCGACGCCATCTGGAGCGAGGTCACCTGGTGGATCATCTTGGGCCTGTCTCTTAT
>OWIW01001605.1_pt1 | contig 11570 bp, 10 predicted proteins | sample 2433821 | NCBI WGS metagenome assembly OWIW01 (sample SAMN05065751, study PRJEB22554) | human gut metagenome | biome: ENVO:2100002; feature: ENVO:00000062; material: ENVO:00002003 | host: Homo sapiens | place: USA | reverse complement strand
AGATTAGCGAGTGTCTCGTGGGCTCGGAGATGTGTATAAGAGACAGGTACGGCACACAGTATTCCTAATCCGCATCTGGCCGCGACAATTTTGTAATTGCCGTTAAACGCATACCAGGTAGAGAGGATGACTACCGGGTTAATGACCGGAGATACCAGCATAAAGGTCACGGCAGCCGGCATGGGCACCCCCTTTTTGACCAGGCTTTTAAATACAGGGATAGACGCACAGTCGCATACCGGCAGGCAAAAACCGGCAATCACCGCAAAGAGCTGTCCCGCCAGGATTTTTCCGGGGAACTTTCTCTGAATCCAGTCCGTCCTTAAGTAAACCTGGATCAGAGATGAAAGCAGGACGCCAATCGCCAAAAAAGGTGCCGCCTGCAGAAAAACCCCAAGGAATATGCTGACATACCGGCCGGGCGGAACCCCCACTTCATTCAGCAGCGGAAAAACCATCATATACAACATGACCGCGGTCAGAATCATCAGGAAACAATGCCGGGGCTTCATGCCGAAACGGAATAAGGCGCGCGCAAAACGATCCCGGCTGGTATAGACCCGAATATCCGGATTGCAGTTATAAAGTACATCCATGTCATTCCGATTCCGCCGATGTCCTCTCAGCCTGACATAAGCGCAGTCGCTCCCCGCAATCTGCGAATACGCGGCCGCTCCCGCGTCTGGAATCCTGGCCTTAAAGCTGGCGCCGTCCGCTGCATAGACCACCTTTTCAATACTCAGTACCGCTTTTGCGGTGAACTGGAGAAGCATTTCCTCCAGTCTATGGAAATGCTCCATTCCGTTCCATTCAACCAGGATTAAATCAGGGCTGTGCCTGTCAATATAGCGAGTGATTGTATCCGCAATGCCGAAGGGAATCTGTTCCAGCTGGTTTTTTGAGAATACCAGTTCTTTCACGCGTTCCTGTTCTGTCAGAGGTGTCTCTCCTGATTCAAACTGGATGACCAGGATATCCTGCTCATCCAGCTCCTGTTCAATCAACTGGTTGATGAGTGTGGTCTTTCCCGAATCCAGCAGTCCAGTTATGACCCATACCGGCGTTGTCATGTTGTTTCCTCTCTGAATAATGTGCGTATCTGCTGTTCATCCAGGCCGGTGCCTATGAAACAGACCTGGTTTCCAACTATATTTACAGGTTCAATGCTTAAACTGCCCGGCAGATAGTGAAAGACCAGTCCCCGGCGTCCGTCTGTCACAATCCCCTTTCCCCTGAGAATTTCCCCCACTGCATGTTTCACAACACGCAGAACCCTTTTTCTCAGCGGTTCCTCCGTAATAGGCTCTTTCCACTCAATTGTGACAGAAGAAAAAACCTCCCTGGCAAAATGACGGCGGATAAAACCAGCCTTCCCGGACGGTTCCCTGGGGCTGCGGATCCGCACGGGTTTCATGGATACCGCTGTTTCCATCTCCAGTCTGAAAATGCCGCTGTTTCGCGGGCCATACCGGAATACGGATGCGGGAATGGATTCCCAAAAGTCTGCCTCGATCCTGGCCTCCGGATTCAGTTTCCGAAGTTTTGCCTTCACCGGTTGGATTTCATGTACATCTTCCTCCTGGCGGCTTAACAGGATCAAATCGGCATAGGCAATCTGGTCCTCAAAAAATTCCCCGTAATTTTTCCTATATTTATCAAATGACCGTATATCCACCACGGTTATTGTCTTTTTCAGATGGATGAGGCCCCTGTCCTCCTGTTTTAAACAGATTTTAATAATATCGGATAATCTGCCCACGCCGGATGGCTCCACCAATACAGCATCCGGTGCGTAGTCCTTTAGTATGCGTTCCATCGCTTTCTCAAAGTCTCCGGTCAGACTGCAGCAGATACACCCGTCGCTTAAGCTGGTAACAGCCAGGCTGCATTCCTTAAGCAGTCCGGCGTCAATCCCGGCCTCCCCAAAGTCGTTTTCAATCACAACAATTTTCTTGTTCCTGAGCGCGGAACGCACCATTGTTTTAATCAGTGTCGTCTTTCCCGCTCCCAAAAAGCCGGATATCACATAAACGTCCGTCATATACACTCCTTTCTGCCGGCTGCCTCTATCCCGATGCCCCCAGGAATGGGAAGCGAACTCATAGCCGTCCTCTTTCAGCGCCTGTGTCAGCTTTTTTACATAGGCCCGGTACGGCATCCCAGGATACCGTTATATCCGCTCAGAGCCAGGATTGCCTTGACCCCTCAGTAGGTGGAATCCGGATGCTACTCTTATCTTTTTTCCAATATATAAATCCCGTCCGCAATACCTCCTGATTCCGTATTGTCCTTTTCTCTTTGGCCATTTCATGTGATTATTTCCGCCTCAGAATTCTCTTTCCTGCAAACACCAGTATCAGAAATATCACTCCCACCAGAACAATCGTACCGCCCGGCTTCAATCCCAAATAATATGCCGCAAACAGGCCCGTAATCATAAACAGAACATTAAACGCCACTGCAAAGGTAAGCGTCTGGCGGTAACTCGTTCCAAACTGCATGGCGCAGGCCACGGGAACCACCATCATGGATGAGACGATGAGAGCCCCCACCGTCCTTGCAGCGACAGAAACTGTCACCGCGATTAAAACAGTAAACAGGAAGTTCACCGTCTTTACAGGCACCCCGGCCAGCCTGGCGCTCTGTTCATCCAGAGACACATAAAACAGTTCTTTGTACATAAGCAGAAACATAAGCAGAACCGCCATGCTGACGGCGATTACCAGATACAACTCCCCGTTACTGATTGCCACAATACTTCCAAACAGGAAGCTGTTGAAATTGGCTGCATTTTTAACAAATCCCGACAGAACGCCCGCCATGCCAATCCCGGCGGACATAATGACAGCGATGGACATTTCCGAAAACCTGGGAATCTTCCTGCGTATCGCCTCAATCCCAATAGCGGCAACCACACAGGCAGCCGCAGCAGTCAAGACAGGATTCAGCCCCAGGAGCAGCCCGGCCGCCACCCCAGCCAGCGAGGTATGGGACAGGGCGTCCCCAATCATGGACAGACGCTTACATACAATCACTAGCCCGATACACGGGATAATGGCCGCCAGAAGAATGCCCACAATAAAGGCCCGCTGCATGAACGCATATTCAAAGATTTCCATGCTCTCCCTCCTCTCTGCCTGGCTGGACCAATTTCATCTTCTCATCTTCTAAAAGCCAGATATCGTCTGCATAAGCCATGAGCCGTTTCCGATCATGAGTTACAATCCAGATGGTCACCCCCTGCTCCCGGTTAATCTGATACAGCAGCCGGTAAAATAAGGTGGTGCTGTCTTCGTCCATACCGAAAGTGGGTTCATCCAGCAGCAAAAGCCGCGGGGCGTTCACAAGCGCTCTTGCCAGCAGGACCCGCTGCTGCTGCCCTCCGGACAGCCGGCCAATCATCCGTTTTGCAAAATCCCCCATTCCGACCTGGTTCAGCGCGCTGCGGACCTGCTCCTTCTCCTTTCTTCCCGCAAACCGGAATCTTCCGATCTGGGCGTATAAATCCGCCTGGACAAGCTCCTCCACGGAAGCGGGAAAATTCTGGCAGGATGCCATGCCGTTTTGGGAAACATAGCTGACCTTCTGCCAGTCCTTGAACTGCCGGATCTCCTGTCCCAGAAGTTCAATCCTGCCCCTTTGTCCATTTAACGGAAGTTCCCCCAGCATGAGCTTTAACAGGGTACTTTTTCCTGCCCCGTTTGGCCCCAGCAGGACCGCAAACCGGCCCTCGGGGATGGTAAAATTGATGTTCCTTAATATCCTGGTATTTCCATAGGAAAAATCCAGTCCTTTCACTGCAATGGCATCCATTCTCTCTTCTCCTGTTCCTGTCTTTATTCCTGTCCTTATTGCGGTCTTTATTGAAGCGCTGCTTCCAGCTGCTTTAAGTTATCTTCCATTACGGAGAAGTAGTCCGCTCCTCCTTTTATCTCCTCGTCGCTTAATCCCTCTAACGGATTTAAAACCCGGATCCCGGCTCCAGTTTCCCTCGCAATTGTCTCCGCCACCTTCGGGCTTGCCAGTTCTTCAAAAAAGATGACCCTGACGTGATTCTCTTTTACATAATCAATGATTTCCGCCATCCTTGCCGGATCCGGTTCAGAATCAGGGGACAGTCCCTCGATGCCCATCTGGGTCAGCCCATAAGCGTCGCAGAGATAACCAAAGGCCTCATGGGACACCACAATGCTCTTATTGGGCAGGGCAGACAGCGTATCCTTATATTTCCGGTCCAGCTTATCAAACGCTGCAGCATAGGTCTTATAATTTTCTTCATAGTAATCCTTGTTGTCCGGATCTGCTTTGACATAAGCATCTTTTATGTTTTCCATTTCTTTCTTCGCGTTCTCCGGACTGAGCCATACATGGGGATCGAACTGACCGTGGCCTTCCCGGAGTGTAAGTCCGCTGGAGGCTTCCGCCACGATCAGGTTCCTGGTTTCCAGGCTGGCCAGCACATCATCGGCCCAATGCTCCAGCCCCGCCCCGCTGTAGACAAAGAGGTCCGCCTCCTCCAGATTCCTGATATCGGATACAGCCGGTTCCCAGTCATGTGGTTCTGTGCCGGCCGGAACCATGTTCGTCACCTCCGCTTTATCTCCGCCAATTTTAACAGCAAAATCAAACATGGGATAAAAGCTTGCCATTACCTTCAGTTTCCCGCAGTCTGTATCCTTTCCTTCACGTTCACTTACTGCAGTCGTTTGAACCGGCTCTCCATCAGCGCCCCCGGGTGCGGCGGTCTTTCCGGAGCAGCCGGAAAGCAAAGCAGCAGAAACGAGCGCCGGCACGACCAGCCGGCAAAATGTAAAATTTAGTTTTTTTTTCATTATGATACTCCTCCTGACATGTGTTTTTATAGCGATATCAAATAAATGCGCACACAAAAAACAAGGCAGATTTCCAGCCATAATGTCCCCCCTGACCGTGCAGCCTGACGAAAAAAGTACGCTGACCCAGGGAATTAAAAATATTATGGATAGAAAACAGCCTTGTCAAAAGGAAGTTTCAATTATCTAAACGGATTTTCAAGCTGACCAAAGAAACCGGGCACAAAGAGCGTCCGGACTGGTAAGATAATAAGAGTTTCTGAGTAATCATATATGTAAAGATAACGACCGCTCCTGTGCCTGCCGCTTCTGTTATCAAGCGGATTGTGGCAGCGCATGCCTGAAGCTCCGCGCAGACAGGACAATCCTCACCTGTACACTCATGTTCTATATGTGTGACAATAAAAAAGCCAGAGAGAAGCAGCACAGCGGTTACAAGAAACGCTGTCACGAACGCAAAGATTCTTTTATGCTTATCTAAATAATCCACTTCATCTCCTCCTTTTTCTTTTATCCTGAACGGATGTTATCTTATTCCACTATCAGTTTTTAACCTATGGACTCTCCATTGCCTAAAGCCAATGATCTTCCTGTTTCATAAGCCTCGCAACCTGCCATCTCCTCAGGCTTCAAAACGTCAATCGTTTATTCTATGATATAGGTCCCCCTCCATTATCGTTATTCTACAATCATTCAGAATTTTGTTAGAATACAATGACACAGAATGTGTTTGCAGCATCCTCAATAATCCCAAGTAAGAGACAGCTGATAAACGGTAGCTTTACCACAAACCCGTCCTATCTCGCATTACTAAAAGAAACTAATTTTTGGGGGACTAATAGCTATTTTGCTTGTAGCATTGACAAAGTTTTGTCAGTATCCATGCAAAAATACATTACGTAACAAGACTTTCGTACGAAAGGCCATTTTGCCATCACAGATCAATCTTTAGGACAGACCTCTTAATTTTTACAGCATTCACAATAGCCATACAAGATTGTGTGTTTCTGATCCAATTCGAAGCCATGTTCCTTATAAATATGTTCCAGAAAATCTGCCATTTTAGAACATTCAAGTGGAATAAGACGACCGCATCCCATACATACCAATTTCCCCAACTTGTTCCAATCTTCTTCACCCGCAAAACAATAACGTACTTTGGTACCATCCTCCATCGGAAGCTTCATCATCTTTCCATCATCGACCATGCGTTCCAATACCCGGTATACCGTTGTCTGTCCAACGACCACTCCCTTCTCCCTAAGACAGTCCATGAACTGGCTCACTGTGAGAAAACGAAACTTTTGTTTTTTCAGACACTCTAATATGAGATCTTGTTGCTTCGTCTTGTATCTGCCTCGTTCTGCCATATAAGCGCTCCCCAATTTGAAATTGATTTTTATTTTTATATTATAACAATTTCCCGGTTCTTGTCAAGAGATCAATTTTTTCGCATCCTAATGACCGCAGAAAAGCAGGGAGGAGAAGCGGGTTTGATTCCGCTTCCTCTCCCTGCCTCTTAAATCAAAGCTAATTCAAGGATTCACAGTGTCACTCTTCTCACCCATACCATCATCTCTCCGGCGCTTCGGTTGGCCCAGCTGTAGTAGGGAATCCACAAGAGCTTCTTTTCATCATACTTCTCATTCTTTTCATCAAAGTACAGAGGGATACCTTCCTCCTCTCTGATCTTTCGTCCCACAGATTCCAGGACAACCACGCCTCCCAGCAAATCCTTTCTGTATTCTTCTTTAAATACCGTTTCCTCGGGGATCTCGATGCAGTGCAGGTCAGGACCGTTGTCCGCCTCTTCCAGGCAGTACACCACTGGTCCGCGCATCACTGCGGTTTTCCCCATATTATCCCTGACCCTGGGATTAGACCGCACCAGACGGGCTTCCAGCTTCATAACAAAGACAATTTCATGCCGTCCTTTCCAGCAGCGCTTCAGATAGAGATATCCGGCTTCTGTCCGGTATCCCACAGGTTCTCCATCTACAAGGATCTCAAACTGCCTGCACCAGCCAGGCAAATGCAGTGCGATTTCCCATTCCCTGCCGCTTTCGCATTCGGTCACAAGCTTCACGTTTCCCGTCCATGGGTATCCTGTTTCCATATGGATATGGGCAGCTTCTTCTCCTGAAAATACCTCCGTCTCACTGCCGATAAACAGATTGACATACAGCCTGTCTTCGCTCTGCGTATAAATATAAGCTCCCACAGACTCCACCAGACGTGCCAGATTCGGCGGGCAGCAGGCGCATGCAAACCATTTCTGCCGTTCTACCTTTACATGGCGGAATGCCTGCACCTCCTCATCCTTCTTCGGATATACCTCCAATGGATTCACATAGAAAAAGCTTTTTCCATCCAATGCCATACCGCTGATCGTACCGTTATACAGCAGACGCTCCATAACATCAGCGTACTCCCCGCGCTGCTCCATCTGCAGCATGCGGCAGGCAAAAAACACCATTCCCACAGAGGCACACGTCTCACCATACATTAAGTCTCCCGGCAGATCGTAGTCAATTGTAAAGGCCTCTCCATACGCGGAAGAACCAATCGCACCGGTAATGTACATACGCCTGTTGACAATACTGTCCCACATGGCTTTACACGCTTCATAGAGGGTGTCATCCAGTGTTTCCCTCGCCACATCTGCCATACCCGAATATAAATATACGGCGCGTACCGCATGGCCTGCTGCATCCTTCATTTCTCTGACCGGTGCCCCTGCCTGATAGTAATGGAACTGAAAGAAGCTGTCCTTCCATGGGTATTCATTGTGGTACGTTTCGATCTCCTTTTCAAAACAGCAGGGCTGTTTCCCCCGCTCATCAATAAAATATTTGGCGAGTCTTAAATGCTTTTCGTTCTTCGTAATTTCGTACAGCCTCATCAGCGCCATTTCAATCACTTCATGACCGGGATAAGAATGAAGCTTACCTTCCTCCGGGCCAAATACCGTATCGATATAATCCACAAACCGGATCATTGCGTTTAAAAAACGGTCCTTGCCCGTCACACGGCAGTAAGCGACAGCCGCCTCCAGCATATGTCCCGCACAGTAAAGCTCGTGATGACGCATGACGTTGGTCCAGCGCTTCTCCAGGCCGTTGATGGAGTAATAAGTTCCAATATATCCGTCAGGCTGCTGCGACATGATAATCAAATCCACTGTATCGTCGATCTTTTTCTCCAGTTCCTCATCGGGATGCCATTCCAGGGAATAGGAAGCAGCTTCTATCCATTTTGCAACATCACTGTCCTGGAAAACCCGGCCGTCAAATTCCGCATCCATCAGGCCGGCCGCCACCTTGAAGTTCCGGATGCAGTGGCTGGGCTCTATATCCGGAAGCTCATCGTTTAGAGCTTTCCACTGATATGGGATCATCTGGGTCCTTGTCACTTCCATAATCGGCTTCCAGAAGGAATCCTCCACCACAACCGATGCAACGGCCTTTGTAAAATGCTTTTGATTCATATCTTAGTCCATCCTTTATTGTTTGTCTTTTTTCGCCGTGCTGCCCCTTTATCTATATCTGATCAAACTCCCTGCGGCAGTCCTCTATAAACGACTCCACATGGTCGACCGAAAACAGATAGCAGTCTTTTATCTCCCCGGATCTGATCCGCTCTGCCATCTTACCCAGCCGCACAAGCGATTTTTCCGCCATGGCCTGGTTTCGCTCCGAAGGAGTCTTTCTCTGAATCAGAAGCCGGATATATGCCTCATATTCTTCCTGATGAAGCAAAACCCATACCTTCATATCCCCATAACGCCGGATAATATCTTCGTAATCTTCCGGCCTCATCCTGTTTTCCAGCAATTTCACGTTCCCGAGCGCCTGTTCGATCAGATGCAGGGATTCCTCGTGCAGTTCCCGGTGCATCCGGAGTATCTTACTGCCCGGCCTGATCAGGAGATCGTAAATATTCTGCTTGTTTTCCGGAGTTGGACACCAGTGAATCAGCGCTTTTCCGTAATTAAACAGCCGTGACTCCAGGTGCGAAAAGTTTGGAATATGAGAATGGTCATTGGTCCTCACACCAAATTCAAAAAAGACTTTTCTTACCACTTCATACGACTTTCGCAGGGCAGAAGCCAGTATCAGTTCAGATTCCTCGTCTGTAATTCCGTATTTTCCGGCGATCCATTCCTTCCACGCCACCTCGGGATCCCTGTCCGCCTGGTCAGAAAGCTGCAGCAGATAATACAAATTAATCTCATTGGGAGAACCCAGAAGGCTCTGTCCATCCCAGATGGGCCGTACCGTAATCCGTTTTAAATTAGCGGTCGCCTCCATGGCATCATGGACAGTTGCCTCCATGGCCTCCGGAAAACAGCAGGGCACCAGGGAAAGGCCGTGGTATTCCATGCCGCAGCAGAAGCAGAGGCCATGGTTCATGTGAGGAAGCCGTTTGATCAGTGCCGGCGCAGGCAGTGCCGGGTTAAAGTCTCCCGTCGTATAGTTATGCTCCAACAGGATCGGCAGATCTGCCGGGAAATCTTTCAGTGCCTCATACAGAATTTCTTCCTGGTAAGGAAACCACACATGAGTCAGCAGCGTAAAGCTCTTTCCACAGTCTCTGCAGGCTGTGGACACCTCCTGAAGCATCATGCGCAGATGATCACCGAAGCTTAAATAGGGGTAGGACTGCCCCTCCTGCTTCATAACCAGTTCCGGATGTTCACGTAAGGTCTTTTCATTAAAATCCAGACCATAATTCATGCAGCCGAAGAAATTATTATAGTGCAGCAGATTCTTTGATTCAAAAAAGTACATGGCAAGTTCATCCAGCTCCGGAAAACGTTTGAAGATGCCGCAGGCCGCATCGTAAAGGAGTTCCCAGAAGAGGCCGTTGTTTAAATTTCTCACCTGTGGATATCTCTCCAGCAGACACTCTAACGGCGCATAGTCTCCCATCATATACGATACTTTTTTTCCATTCTTTTTGCATATACGGACGGCTTCGTCTATAAATGCATTCGTCTTCGTATCAATTTCAATTCCATTGTCCGGGTACTTTGAAAGCTCCGCATGGTTGAAAAAGTACCCGCTGTGCAGCTGTACCCATTCAAACCGGCTTCCGGCACGCTCCGCAAAATCGAAGTACTTCTCCAGTTCCCCGATATCTCCCGCCGCCGCGTGAGCCTTTCCAGTATCTGCAAACAGAAGAAGCATTTTTTCCATGTTTCTGTTTTCAAATGAATTCCATCGCGGGAACATATTATTTGTTATTATATCGTTCATTTTTTATCCTTTCAAACCTGTTGTCGCAACACCTTCGACAAAATATTTCTGGGCAGCAAAGAAAATGATAACACAGGGCAGTATGGCAATCAGTGAAAGCGCCATAATCGGCCCCCACGAGATTCCGCTGGAACTGTCCATACACATCCTCAGCCCCTGCATAACCGTATATTTATTAACACTGTTGATAAAAATCAATGGATTAAAGTAATCATTCCAGGTCCAGATGAACTGAAAGATTGCCATGGAAAACAGGCATGGCTTCGCCAGCGGCAGTATCATATACACAAAGATCCCAAATGTAGAGCACCCATCCATAAATGCGGATTCATCAATATCTTTGGGAATCCCCCTGATAAACTGAACCATGGAGAAGATAAAAAACGGGTAACAGGCAAACAGGGACAGCGCATAAAACGGTACGTAAGTATTCAGCCAGCCCATCTGCCGGAACATGATATAACGAGGAACGATGACCACTGCGTTGGGAAGCATCATGGTTGAGAGCATGGCTCCGAACAACAGGCCGTACCCTTTAAACTTAAACCTTGCAAATCCATATGCCACCAGCGAAGAAGAAATCACGGTAAACAGCACAACGGGAACGACAAGGATACCGGAATTCTTCATAAAGTGGCCAAACGTGTACGTCCCTACGCCTTTCCAGCCGTTTATGTAACTGTCAAACGAGATACTTTTAGGAATCAGACTCATGGAAGTCATCAGTTCCTGATTCGTCTTAAATGATGCGGACAGCATAAATAAAAGGGGATAGATAAAGACAATTCCCAGAGCAGTCAGCACCAGATAGGATATGGTTTTCAGCACAATTTTTCTGATTTTAGCTATTTTCCGGTTCATCATCAGCCCTCCTCATCGCCGTAAAAGGTCCATTTCGCACTGGTCGAAAAGATAAATACAGTAAAGATTATAATTATGATAAACATAATCCAGGAAATTGCAGATGCATACCCCATTTTACGATAGGTAAATGCATTCTGGTACAGCGTCATCGCCAGTACCTGTGTCTTTTTTACCGGACCGCCGCCTGTAATAACCGCCGGAGCCGTATACTCCTGAAACGCGTTAATCATCTGCATAATAATGTTAAACAGCGTCATGGGACTGATCATGGGAATCGTAATTTTAAAGAAGGAGCGCACCGGCCCGGCACCGTCAATCTTCGCTGCCTCATAAAGTGACTGGGGAACCTGTTTTAACGCCGCCAGAAAAAACAGCATGGAGGATCCGAACTGCCAGACCGACAGCATACTTATAGTGGTCAGTGCGATTTTCGGGTCTGTCAGAAATCCAATGCTTTTAATTCCAAGCCTGTTTAAAAATACATTGACAACTCCGTTTAAATCAAATAAATGTCTCCATAAAATGGCAATCGCCACGCTTCCTCCCAGAATGGAGGGCAGATAGTAGATCTGTCTCTTATACACATCTCCGAGCCCACGAGACACTCGCTAATCTC
>OWIW01001593.1_pt1 | contig 11658 bp, 11 predicted proteins | sample 2433821 | NCBI WGS metagenome assembly OWIW01 (sample SAMN05065751, study PRJEB22554) | human gut metagenome | biome: ENVO:2100002; feature: ENVO:00000062; material: ENVO:00002003 | host: Homo sapiens | place: USA | reverse complement strand
AAAGCGGTACGCGAGCTGGGTTCAGAACGTCGTGAGACAGTTCGGTCCCTATCCGGCGTGGGCGTAGGATATTTGAGAGGAGCTGTCCTTAGTACGAGAGGACCGGGATGGACTGACCTCTGGTGTACCGGTTGGGTATCAAACCCATGGCCGGGTAGCCAAGTCGGGAAGGGATAAACGCTGAAGGCATCTAAGCGTGAAGCCCCCCTCAAGATGAGATATCCCATCGCAAGAGTAAGACCCCTTGAAGACGACGAGGTAGATAGGGCAGAGGTGGAAGCATGGCAACATGTGTAGCTGACTGTCACTAATAGGTCGAGGGCTTAACCAAGTTGGTTTAGGTTGTCAGAAATGGCAGAGGAAGTAAGAACGGATGAAAAGATATGTACAATGTGTGGTTTTGAGGGTATATGCCCAGAAAGAAAAGCGGAAATCCTGATGATTGGGATTTCCGCTTTTTGGTGTTTTCAGAGAGGTATGGCTTGCATTTTAAAGACCTGACTGCTAAAATTATTGATGATACGATATTGATATGACACGAATATGACATATGACACGAGCAGGCAGAATTTTATAAATCAGCAGAGGGGGGATTTGATGATACATATAGCAATCGTGGAAGATGAGGCATTTTATGTTCAGCAGATCCAAAACTATATGGAACGGTATCGGCAGGAAAGCCGCAGAGAGATCTCGGTTACCGTGTATTCCGACGGGGAAGATATCCTGGATAATTATAAAGGCGATTACGACATTATCCTGATGGATATTCAGATGCGGTTCATGGATGGGATGACGGCGGCAAAGAATATCAGGAAACTGGATGATGCGGTCGTTATTATGTTTATTACGAATATGACTCAATACGCAGTGCAGGGATATGAAGTGGATGCCCTGGATTATATCATAAAGCCGGTGGAGTATTTTGCGTTTTCTCAGAAGTTAGAGAAAGCAGTCGGAAGAATCCGCCGCAGGAAGCGGTTCTATGTCACGATTCCGGTGGAGGAGGGGATTCAAAAACTGGATGTATCCTCCATTTACTATATCGAAGCCCGGGGGCATCAGGCTATATACAGGACGGACTCCGGAGCATATACGGCAAGGGCGGCGTTAAAGGATCTGGAAGGGGCGATGGAACAGCACGGATTTTTCCGGTGCAGCAAAGGGTATCTGGTTAATATGAACCTGGTAGAGGGGATTTCCGGCGGAGACTGCATCATTCATGGTGAGAAAATACCGATTGGGCGCAGTAAGAAGAAAGAATTTATGGAATGCCTGATCCGGTACATGAATATGGAGGGAAACTGAGTATGATCAGTATCGGAATGCAGGCGGCAGATGATGCCGTCTGTTTTGCATTTCATGCAGATTTTAAGCATTTTATGCCAAACTTCGCATGGGAGAGGAACTTGTGGTATAGTAAAGCCAGAAAAATGACCGCAGGAGAGATTGCCTGCGCTCAAGAGTCAGAATCAAATGTGGGATGGTGTGAACTATGAAACATAGAGTTATCATTGAAAAAATGACGCTGGAAGAAAAAACGGCGGTTCTAAGCGGTAAAAATACGTGGGAGACCAGAGCGGTTAATCGTTTGGAAATACCGGCGATCGCACTGTCGGATGGGCCTCACGGGATCCGAAAACAGGCAGGAGCCGGAGATCATCTGGGGCTTAACGCTTCTTTGCCTGCCACCTGTTTTCCGACGGCGGCCACCATTGCAAACAGCTGGGATGAAGGGCTGGGAGAAGCGTTGGGACAGGCCCTCGGAGAAGAAGCGGCGGCTCAGGGCGTAGATATCCTCCTTGGTCCGGGATTAAATATAAAGAGGAGCCCCTTATGCGGCAGGAATTTTGAGTATTTTTCAGAGGATCCCTATCTGGCAGGGAAGATGGCTGCCTCTTACGTGCGGGGGATTCAAAGTCGGGGAGTCCATGCGTGTCCGAAGCATTTTGCAGTGAACAGCCAGGAGCTTCGCCGGATGGCGATGAATGCGGTCGTTGATGAGCGTACACTGCGGGAAATCTATTTAACCGGCTTCGAAATCGCAGTGAAGGAGGGTGGAGCCAGGTCCATCATGACCAGCTATAATCAGGTGAATGGGACCTATGCCAACGAAAACAAACATCTCTTACAGGATATTCTTCGGGGAGAGTGGGGATTTGACGGTCTCATCGTGACGGATTGGGGCGGTTCGAACAGCCATACGGCGGGAGTGGCGGCCGGTTCCGACCTGGAGATGCCGTCTCCGGGGCTGGACTCGGCGAGAGAACTTGCGGCGGCAGTCCTGGAGGGACGGCTGGCAGAAGAAGATCTGGATTCCTGCGTGGACCGGTTATTGGAGGCAGTGCTGACAGTGAAGGGAGAGAGAAAAACTTCCCGGACATTCGACCAGGAAACGCATCACTTATTAGCGAGAAGAGCGGCGGCGGAAAGTGCGGTCCTGCTAAAGAATCAGGAAAAACTTCTTCCTTTGAAGGCTGGGACGAAGGTGGCCGTCATCGGAGATTTTGCCGTGGAGCCGAGGTATCAGGGGGCGGGGTCCTCCATGGTGAATCCAATTCAGGTGGAGACCATGGAACGTGTAATCGGTGATTCCCAGCTCTCGGTGGTTGGAATCAGCCGGGGATATGAGCGGAATGGAGATCCGGATGATATCCTGAAAAAAGAAGCGGTGGATCTGGCGGAAAAAGCGGAGGTAGTCATTTACTGTCTTGGACTGAATGAACTGGGCGAGGCGGAGGGGCTGGACCGCAGCCATATGAGAATCCCACAGAATCAGATTGATCTTTTGGAAACACTGGCGAAAGTCAATGAAAATATTGTCGGTATTATCAGTGCGGGCGCTTCCATAGAGATGCCGTGGGAGAGAAACTGCCGGGCAATCCTGCACGGTTATCTGTCAGGGCAGGCCGGAGCCAGCGCCATGGTGGATATTTTGACCGGTGACGTAAATCCCTCCGGCCGTTTGAGCGAAACGTATCCGATCAAATACGAGGACACTCCATCTTTCCGGAATTTCCCCAGTACGGAGCGAAATGCGGAGTACCGGGAAGGGATTTACGTGGGATACCGTTACTATGATACCAGCATGGTGCGGATCCAGTATCCGTTTGGATTCGGGCTTTCCTACACGGAATTTTCTTATTCGGATTTGCAGGTGGACGAAGGCGGCGTAACCTTTACCGTGTCCAATGACGGAGATTGCGGCGGCGCAGAGGTGACACAGCTTTATATTGGCCTTCCGGAGTCTGTCATTTTCCGGCCATATAAGGAATTAAAAGGATTTAAAAAGGTATTTCTGAAGGCAGGGGAAAGGAAAAAGGTGCGGATCCCATTTGACGATAAGACCTTCCGCTACTGGAACAGCAGGACGAACAAGTGGGAGACGGAAGGCGGGAATTACCTGGTTATGGTAGGCGCCTGTGTGGCAGATATCCGACTGTCAGGAAGGCTTGAAAGAAAGGGTACCACCGGGGAACTGCCCTATGATAGAGAGCAGCTGCCATCCTATTATTCCGGACTGATTCAGCAGGTGGGGGAAAGGGAATTCGAGACACTTTTGGGCCATCCGGTTCCGGATGGAAAATGGAGTGGGGAACTGGGGATTAACGACGCGATTTGCCAGATGTACTACGCAAAAAGCAGATTGGCCAGGCTGGCCTACCGCTGTCTGACAAAGCGGAAGAAGAAAAGTGAGGATAAGGGGAAACCGGACCTGAACATCCTGTTCATTTATAATATGCCTTTCCGGGGAATTGCGAAAATGACGGGAGGCATGGTGAGCATGGAAATGGTAAATGGGATCGTCGAGATGGTAAATGGACACTTTTTTTCGGGATTAAAGGTCGTGATTGCCGGATATATCCGTAATTCGACAGCGAACAAAAGAGAGGAAGCCAGATTGAGATAGATATGGTATCATTTACAAAAGCAGAACGGGGGACGCCAGCCTGTGAAGGGTCCCCCGTTTTGCTTTTTGTAATTTTCGGGGTTAGTCTAATTTCTTTCCCAGTTCTTCTCTCAGCCGATTGAAAAAGAGTTTCGCAGCCGGAGAAAACGTCTGGTATTTTTTTGTGACAATAAAGAGATCCACTTTTAAGGCCGGCGACAGAGGACGGAAGGTGAGATTACGGCTTCCTTCCGTATTGACCAGATTAGCAAGACAGAGCGCGTAGCCCATTCCCTGCTCGACCATGAAGGTAGCGTTGTAAATAAGGCTGTAGGTTGCCACAATATTCAGCGTGTCAAATATCTCCCCGAACAGCTCAAGACGCTGGCGGCCGCTGTAGGCCTGTGCGGAAGCAATAAGCGGAAGCCTCTGTAAATCGTCAAAGGATACGGTCTCTTTCTCCGCAAGCGGACAGTCTCTTGGCATCAGAAGTCCGTAGCTGTCACTTCTCGCCAGATTCAGATAGTCGTATTTTTCATGCTGCATGGGCCCCAGCAGAAGTCCCAGATCCAACAGCCCCTTGTCCAGCCGTTCCATTACCGCTTCGGCGTCTCCGCTGAATATATGAAAATGGACGTGCGGATAGTCATTCTGGATTCCCTTGAATATTCCGGTGATAAATTCCATAGCCGGAGTTTCCCCGCATCCCATATAGATGTCACCGCTGATCAGCTCCTCATCCGTGTGAAATGCCGATTCTGTCTTTTCCATCAAATTTATCATTTCCTGCGCCTTGCTTCGCAGATAGGCGCCTTCTTCTGTAAGCGTAATCTTTTTCTTCCCTCGTATAAGCAGTTGTTTTCCCAACTGTGCTTCCAGTTCCATCATCTGCTTGGAAAGCGTCGGCTGGGTAATGTGCAAAGCATCGGCGGCTTTCGTTATGCTCTGTTCTCTTGCTATGGCAAGGAAATAGGAAAGCAGTCTTATTTCAATCATGGAATCACCTCTTTTGTATCATCATAGCAGGAAAATACCATTTCAGTCAACTATCTGCAGAAGACAAAATACCATTCCTTTTAGCTATGCAAATACATTCTGCATAACTATTTGATATTTAATAAGAACTGTTCTATGATACAGATAGCCATTCACTACATATCGTTACCAACAAGTTAAGAGAGGGGTCGTAATCATAAGATGAGAGATACAGCAGTATTTTTGTGCACGCTTATGCTGGTTTTCGCCGCTTGCGGATGCAGCAGGACACAGGCGGCTGATTCGCCGCCGAATTTGCAGGAAGAGGAAATGGCGGATAAAGGAGGGGGGCAGATGAGAGTTTATGTTACATCAAACGGAAACACAATCGTTTATGGGCTGAATGACAGCCAGGCGGCGATGGATTTATATGCACAGCTTCCCCTGACCATTGAAGTGGAAGATTACAGCACGAACGAAAAAATATTTTACCCGCCTGGGAAGCTTGATGCTTCTGACGCTCCTGTGGCTGATGCAGGGAAAGGTACTCTGGCCTACTATGCACCGTGGGGAGATGTGGTGATGTTCTATGATTATTTCGGGAAGGGCAGCAGTTTATATGAACTGGGCACGGTCATATCCGGTGAGGAGTTTATAGAAGCTTTATCGGGGAGTGTTGAAATTACGGGAGAAAAAGAGACGGCACAAGAGTTAAATGCTTGTGTCACCAAGTTTACAGATAAGAGGTGGAAGGATGAAAAAATATAGAGCTGTTATCGGACTGGTATTTGTATTGATGTGCTTTCTGGCGGCATGCAGTCCCCAAAAAGATGCAGCGGCGGCTGTGAAGTCTGTGTCCTCAGACACAGTGTCTGTGCAGGTGAAAAGCGTAAGCGGGACTGAGGAGGAGACTACGGTAGCACAGGTGGCTGAACCGTCAGAAAAAAGCGTTCTGGTTGCGTACTTTTCCTGTACCGGAGCAACGAAAAAGGCGGCAGAATATGCGGCGGATCTTCTGGGAGCCGATCTTTATGAGATAAAGGCGGCAGAGCCCTATACGGAAGAGGATTTAAACTATCGTGACAGCACCAGCCGCACCAGCCTGGAACAGAAGGATGCTTCTGTCCGTCCGGCTATTTCCACTGGTGGATTCATGGGGCAGGATACGTCAGGCAGCGCTGACTTAAGCTTGTCAGAATATGACGTTATATTTCTGGGGTATCCCATCTGGAACGGCCAGGCTCCCAGAATTATCAATACATTTTTGGAAAGCTATGATTTATCGGGGAAAGCTGTAGTGCCGTTTTGTACCTCTGCCAGCAGCGGGATCGGTTTAAGTGCTGAAAATCTCAAAGGTTCCTGCTCTGAAAGCACAGTCTGGTACGATGGAATCCGGTTTGGCAGCGCGGTGTCCGCGGATGATGTGGCTGAGTGGATTCATGAGCTGGATATTCCGGGCAGACAAGAACGGTGATGGTATGAAAGGTTATCTGGATAACGTTGATACGGTCGAACGGAACCTGAAAGATGCCGGGTGTGATGAAACTCTGGTAAAGGAGTTTATAAAATTGATAAAGACAGGCGAGAGAAAAAGACAGCTCAGAATGCTGGAAAAGCATAGAAGTAACCTTCTGGAAGAGATACATAAGAATGAAAAGAAGATTGAGTGTCTGGATTATCTGGTCTGTCAGATGGAGAAGAAAATGGGTAAAAAGATTGTGGTATTGTCAACCAGCCCGCGAATGGGCGGAAATTCTGAGATGATGGCGGATGCATTTATAAGAGGAGCGGCCGAAGCAGGCCATGAGGCGGAGAAGATACATCTCTATGATAAGAAAATAGAATTCTGTAAGGGCTGTCTGGCCTGTCAGCATACGGGAGCATGCGTCATTCGGGACGATGCGGCAGTGATTGTGGAACAGATGCGCCAGGCTGACGTACTGGTATTTGCAACTCCCATCTACTTTTATGAAATGTCAGGTCAGATGAAAACTCTTCTGGACCGGACCAATCCTCTGTTTCCAGGAGAGTATGCATTTCGTGATATCTATCTGCTGGCCGCTTCGGCAGATGAGGAGGCATCTTCCATGGATGGGGCTGTAAAGGGGCTGGAGGGCTGGATCAGTTGCTTTGAGCAGGCACACTTATCCGGTGTGATCCGGGGGGCAGGAGCCGACAAAAAAGGAGAAATTGAAAATGTACCGGAGGCCTTAAACGCTGCTTATGAGTTTGGAAGGAATGTATAGACAGCAGTCTTTATCCGGAGAAAATGTGGTGACAGAACCAGGTGACAGAATCAGGTGACAGGACCAGATGACAGAAAGAAAGGAATCAGGATGAAAGTAATAAAACAGGAATTTTTAACGGGTGAAAGGGCGTTATTTCAGGGGAAGGACTTGAAAATCTGCGATACGACCTTTGCCGATGGGGAATCCCCTTTGAAGGAGAGCAGAAATATTGAACTGTACGGAAGCATGTTTAAGTGGAAATATCCGTTATGGTACAGCCGTGACATTAAGATGGAGGATTGTGTACTGTTTGAGATGGGAAGAGCCGGGATCTGGTATACCGAGAATATTTCCATGAAAAACTGTACCATCGATGCGCCAAAGACATTTCGCCGCGCGTCGGATATCCGGCTCACCCATGTAACCATGCCGAACGCAGGAGAGACACTGTGGAATTGTGACCGGGTTACCATGAATCAGGTGACGGCAAGAGGCGATTACTTCGCCATGAACAGCAGGAATATGGTGATAGACGGCTTTGAACTGACAGGGAATTACTCTTTTGACGGTGTAAAACAGGCGGAGATCCATAACGCCAGGCTGCTCTCAAAGGATGCGTTCTGGAACAGTGAAAATGTAACCGTTTATGATTCCTTTATCTCCGGTGAGTATTTAGGCTGGAATGCAAAGAATCTTACCCTGATTAACTGCACGGTTGAGAGCAGCCAGGGCATGTGCTACATTGACAATCTGGTCATGAAAAACTGTCGTCTGTTAAATACGACGCTGGCCTTTGAATACTCCACCGTGGACGCAGAGATAAACAATACGATTGACAGTGTCTTAAATCCCAGCGGCGGCAGAATAAAGGCGCAGGGAATCAAAGAGCTGGTTATGGATGCATCCAGAGTGGATGTGACAAAAACTGCTGTTCAGATGCAGGAGCTGAGGGAGGCGGTGTAAGATGTCCCATGTTTTTGATAAATTGACAGACCGGCGTGGAAGTAACTCTTTAAAATGGGATATCACGGAACGGGAACTGCCTATGTGGGTGGCGGATATGGATTTTGAAACCGCACCGGAGATTACGGAAGCGCTGAAAAAACGGGCGGAGCACGGAATCTTCGGTTATACCACGGTGCCGGAGGCATGGCGGGAGGCGGTCGCCGGATGGTGGCAGCGGCGTCATAACTTTGAAATGGATCGGGATTGGCTTGTATTCTGCACCGGTGTGGTGCCCGCTGTTTCCAGCGCGGTCCGTAAACTGACGACAGCGGGGGAAGCTGTGCTGGTACAGCCTCCGGTCTATAACATTTTCTATAATTCCATCTGCAACAATGGCCGCAGGGTCATAGAAAACCGGCTTTTATACGATGGGAAGAGTTACAGGATAGACTGGAAGGACCTGGAGAACAAGCTTAAGGATCCTCAGACTGCACTGATGATTCTCTGCAATCCCCAAAATCCTACCGGATCCATCTGGAGCAGAGAAGAGCTGGGAAGAATCGGGGAACTGTGCGCCGCCAATCACGTTACGGTGATTTCCGATGAAATTCACTGTGACTTAACCGAGCCGGGATACGACTATATTCCATTTGCATCGGTATCAGAGGAATGCGCACAGAACAGTATTACCTGCATTGCACCGACAAAGGCGTTTAATCTGGCCGGTCTGCAGACTGCGGCGGTTGCGGTGCCCAACGAATACTTAAGGCATAAGATGGAGCGGGCATTAAACAACGATGAGGTGGCGGAACCGAACGCATTTGCCATTGACGCGGCGATTGCCGCATTTACACAGGGAGAGGAATGGCTGGACGATTTGAGAAACTATCTGGCAGAAAACCGCCGGATCGTCAGAAGCTTTCTCGAACGGGAACTGCCCAATGTTTCTCTTGTGCAGTCCCATGCAACGTATTTGCTCTGGCTGGACTGCACAAGAGTGCTTGGGGACGCGGCGGAGCTGTGCCGTTATCTCCGCAGGGAAACGGGCCTTTACCTGTCGGCCGGCGCCGCATACGGCGGGCATGGAAACCAGTTTCTCCGTATGAATATTGCCTGCCCCGCGTCGAGAGTGGAGGAGGGGCTAAAGCGCCTGAAAGCGGGAACAGACGCTTATGAACAGTATACAGCGGAATGCTGTTAAAACGACGGCTGTCATTTATTTCGCAGTCAAATCCCTTTGTGCCCTTGCGCCGGCAACCTCTTCCGGAGACTTTTCGCGGAGACGCACCGCACCACGGTATCCGTCTCTGGTAAGAATCCTGTCTCCCGAGGAGAGACGTTTTTTGGCAAGCTCTATTTCGTCTTTGTACTGTGGGAGCCACTGCTCCTGAGCTACCAGCATTTCGTCAACCATCTGCCAGATTTCCGGCGGATTGCAGACGGCGCCGGTGAGCGGGTCCATTAAGGCGGCCTGTTTCAGAAGGGTGACGTCTCCGGCGGCTGCGGCTTCCACCGACAGGCGCTGTACCCAGACGGACTGGGAGCACACGGCAGCAGGGCCGAGGGGAAGATCACCAATTTTCGGTACACTGATGCCGTTTCCGTCTACGTAGCAGGGAACCTCGACCACACATTCATAGGGCAGGTTGGATATGCAGCCTTCGTTCATCATATTGAAATGGCCGCGGTACATGCGTCCGGTTTCCAGGGATTCGATGATGTAGGAGCCGTGTTCCAGGCCGCGGTCGGAGCCGTCGTATTTTTTCGGCGGCTCAGCCAGAATTTTTGGATAATCGGTTTCAAACCAGCGGCGTTCTTCCCGGGTTACCCGTAAATATCCGCCGGTCTCTCCGTGGATCCAACGGCTTAAATCGATCCAGTCCTTTATTTCATCGGGGCGTTTTCTGTACCATGCCACATATTCGGATAAGTGGCCGTTTGATTCCGTGGAATAATACCCGAACCGTTTTAAGATATCGATGCGGACTTTTTCCTCCTCCCGGTAGGTTTCGTGAGCCTCGAAGGCGGGAAGAAGCTTTTGCAGCATGGATTCCCCATTATGGCTGATGGATATGTACCAGGTCTGGTGGTTGATTCCTGCACAAACGAAATCGAGCTCATCTCTGGGAATGCCAAGTACTTCGGCGATCTGCTGCTCACCGTGAATCTCACCGTGGCACAGGCCGATGGTTTTTACCTTGCCGTACTTGTTGCAGGCCCACGTAGCCATGGCGTTTGGATTGGAATAATTGAGCATGACGGCGCCGGGGGCAGCTACTTCCCGGATGTCTTTGCAGAAGTCCAGCATGGCGGCAATGACGCGCTGTCCATACATGATTCCGCCGATGCAGAGCGTGTCGCCGACACACTGGTCAACACCGTATTTCAGCGGTATCTCAATATCAGTTTCAAACCCTTCCAGTCCACCAATGCGGACACAGTTAATGATATATCTGGCATCCTGAAAGGCCTCTCTGCGGTCCAGGGTAGACTGAATCTTTGTTGCAATCCCATTTGCCTCCAGATCCCTCTGGCATAAGTCGGTGACCTTTTTTAAGTTGTCTTCACTGATGTCTGTAAACGCGATATCGATGTCCCGAAACTCCGGAACTGACATGATATCCGTGAACAGTGTCCTTGTAAAAATCAGACTTCCGGCACCGATAAAAGCAATTTTGAATTTCATATGTTTGTATCTCCTTTCTCAGTTAAGCTTTATTGTAGTATACATATTCTTCAAAAAAGATGCGCATGAAATTGAAACGCCTTTTTCTAAAATGCAATAAATTGTTGGCTGAATAGAAAACAATATGCTAAAATAAACTGAAGGAATGATACGGAAAAAGAGGGAAGGCTATGGCAGATAATACAATGGCGAGCTATGCGTATCCGCGCTATGCATATCCGCGTTATGCATATCCGGCCGCATATTATGCGGTGGCGCTGGATTATTTTCAGATGGAGGCACACAGACATGACCAGTGGGAGATCATGTATCTGGTAACCGGCACGTGCCGGGTGGAGGTGGAAGGCGTTCTGGTGGAAATGGAGGAACGGCAGTTTATCTGCATCCGTCCGGGGATTCCGCACAGGCTGGAAATCAATCAGGGAGAGCGCAGTGTACTGTTAAATTATGAGTTTTCCTGTCTGGATAAGATGGGCGGAACGGATTTGAACAGCCTGGGCGAAAAGGACGCCGGCTTCGCGGAGCTGATGGTATCCCCGGAGCCGTATCTGCTGCTCACCGACTACGGAAAGATGGAATACGTATTGAAGGACTTGATTTCCGAGCTGGAGAGAAGGGATCGAAACAGTTATTTACTGGATCTGATCTTTCAACGAATGCTGATTGAGTGGTCAAGGTGCATTCAGGATAATGAAGGGGTAACCGGCATGGTTCATTTGAAAAAAGCCCGGAAATATATCCGGGAGCACTTTCGGGAAGATATCCGGGTGGAGGATGTGGCGAAATACGTCAGCCTCAATCATTCGTATCTGCAGACTCTGTTCAGCAAAGCCTACGGATGCGGAATTATGGAGTACATCAATAACCAGCGGTTGGAGCGGGCCCCTGTCTCTTATACACATCTGACGCTGCCGACGAAGCTAGAAGTGTAGATC
>OWIW01001591.1_pt1 | contig 11669 bp, 10 predicted proteins | sample 2433821 | NCBI WGS metagenome assembly OWIW01 (sample SAMN05065751, study PRJEB22554) | human gut metagenome | biome: ENVO:2100002; feature: ENVO:00000062; material: ENVO:00002003 | host: Homo sapiens | place: USA | reverse complement strand
ATCGGGAACCTTTTTGCGGCGGCCGCGTCTAAACTATCATAGCCTCACGGCAGGGCAGCGGCGTATTTTTACGGTTGTGTTACAAAACCGGCAAAGGGGTTGACGGTGGACACAAGACGCGGTATAGTCTTGCCAGAGGTAAGGGGAACTATGCGTCTCCAAACTCAAAATTTTGAAGGAGGAATTCCAAAATGAGAAACCTCAAGCGGGTTCTCAGCCTGGCTCTGGCTTCCGTTATGCTGATCGGCATGATGGTCGTTGGCGCTTCCGCTGCGAACTACGACGACTTCTCCGATAAGGACAAGATCGTCAACAAAGAGGCCGTCTCCACCCTGGTTGAGCTGGGCGTTATCGCCGGCAAGGACGACGGTACTTATGATCCTACGGGCATCGTGACCCGTGGTGAGATGGCCAAGATGATCTGCGTCGTCCTGAATGGCGGCAAGGACCCCAGCCTGGGCAATGTCACCAAGTACAGCTACACCGACACGGTCGGTCACTGGGCTGCCCCCTACATCGAGTACTGCGCGATCCGTGGTATCGTCGCTGGTAAGGGCGACGGCACCTTTGGTCCCAACGAGACCGTCACCGGTTCTCAGGCCGCCAAGATGCTGCTGGTCGCCGCTGGCTACCAGTCCGCTATTGAGGGCTTCACCGGCGCCAACTGGGAAGTCAATACCAATGTTCGGGCCAACGCTGTGGGCCTGTACGACGGTCTGGACATCAACCCCTCCCAGGGCCTGACCCGTGACTCCGCCGCTCAGATGGTTTACAACATTCTGGATGTGGAGCAGGTCACCTACAAGTACACCATGGTCGCCAATGGCGACGGCACCTTCACTTCCGTTACTGAGATCGACAAGACCGCCGACAACAAGACTGTCCTTGAGGACAAGTTCGGCGCCGTGAAGGTCGAGGGCGTTGTGGTTGCCAACGAGGTTGCTGACCTGAACTCCAGCAAGAAGAACGACAACAAGGTGCTCGTCGGCTCCGCTCTGGATGCTGGCAAGACCAAGATTGTCATCACCAATGGCGGCAAGGACGAGGACCAGAACGAGTACACCGGCACCCAGACCTTTAAGGTCTCCACCGGGCTGGACCAGCTGGGCCGTACCGTGCGCCTGTACGTCAAGACCGGCTCTTCCGCTGCTAATGCCAAGGTCTTTGGCTCCGTGATCGTGACCGATGACAACAAGGTGGTCACCGACGCTTCTGACGACTCCATCAATAGCGTGGCCGACGACAACAGCCTGGACATCGTGAGCGGTACCAAGGTTGCCACCAACTATGCCGACCTGACCGATCTTTCCAGCGATGCCGCCAAGGCCGACGGCACCCACGGCGTTCAGAAGATCCTCATCGACAACAACGACGACGGCGATGTGGACTACGTCCTGCTGACCACCTATGTGTTCGGTAAGGTCACCGGGAAATCTACCTCCAGCGACGGTTCTCTGACCGTGAACTACAGCGGTGCTGCCACCCTGAGCGTCGACGACAAGGACGACGTGGTGGGCTTTGACGATGTGGCCAAGAACGACTATGTGCTGGCTGCCTTTATCGGCGGCAAGCTGCATGTCCAGAAGGCTGAGAGCGTGACTGGCACTCTGGATGCCTACACCTCCACCTCCCTGACCGTGGACGGCACCAAGTACACCGTCTCCGCCGTGGGCTGCTACAAGAGCACCTCCGACGACATCACTCCCGCCAAGGGCTATGCTTCCAAGAGCGAGCTGGATAAGGACGCTACCTTCTATCTGGATGTGAACGGCTACATCGTGGCTGTGGGCGCGCCTGAGGCCTCTGCTTATGACTACGCTTATGTCTGGGGCTCTGAGGCTGGCAGCAGCATTGGCACCGACCGCGTGAAGGTCACCCTGTCCGACGGCACCAAGGCCACTTATGACCTGGATGACGACAGCGACATCGACATTGAAGACGATGGCGACTTTGAGGGGCAGATTTTTGCCTATAAGGTGAGCGGCAATGAGATCAAGCTGACCAAGCCCGCTGGCAAGACCGCCGAGGGCGAGAAGGTCGTCTTTGAAAAGGGCAAGACTACCGTGGACGGCCTGACGACCGCTGATGGTCAGACCAAGTTTGCCAACAAGAACACCGTGTTCTTCTATGTTACTACTAAGACCACTGGCAACGTTACCAAGATTGACTCTGTTGACGTCTACACCGGCTACTCCGCCGCTCCCGATGTTGACAAGGAGGATAATGCTTCTGCCTTTGCTGCCTACAACAAGGGTGGTAAGATGGTGGCCGTGGCGATCACTTCCAGTGCATTTAACAGCACTGACCTGAGCGATCACGTGTTCATCTACAAGAAGGACAGAACCTTCACCGATTACACCGAGGTCCGCGGCTTCCTGGCTGGCATGGACCAGGCCAATACCGAGTTGAAGGTCTCCGATAACAGCAACGTTGATGCGGCTGATGCTGTGGACGGTCAGATTTACCTCTACACCAAAGACAGCGACGGCTACCTCAAGCTGAAGGAAGCTGGCGACAACCTGATCACCGTCAATGGCAAGCCTACCAATGTGTCCTCCAGCAGCGTGGTTGTGAAGGGCAAGGAGTATGCCGTGACTTCCAAGACCGTGCTGATTGACAACACTGACAACCCGGGTACCCCCAGCGCCACTCTGGGCGCCGCCCCCGAGGATGACGATGTCATCACCTACATGCTGGTTGATGACGACGAGATCCTCATGATGGTGATTGATAACACCGCCGAGGAGACTCCCGAGACTCCCGATAACGTCACTGTGACGGTTAAGGATGACAAGATCACCCTGACCTATACCAAAGAGGAGCCTGGCGTGACCGATCAGGCCAATGCCGTTGTTGCTAAGCTGACCGCTCTGGGTTACACCGATATCGATGTGACCGTTGCTGGCGGCAAGGTGACTGGCGTCTCTGCTAAGATGGGCGTTGTTAGCTACACCTTCACTTACGAGATGGTGAAGGCTGCTGAGTAAGCTATCGGCAATCCACTGACGTAAAAACCCAGATTTGGTTTTCACCCCCGGGCTTCGGCCCGGGGGCGTTTTTTTACTTAAAAACGCAAAAAATTGAAAAAAACCACAAAAAATCACGGATTTTTTTGAATAAAAAAATCCGTGATTTTTTGCATATAAATGCGTAAATGCGTAGTGTGGCCTGCCGTCATGCACCGTTTTCCTGGGGGGCAAAGTTGCTGAAGAAGGGTACGTCGGTAAAGGTCTTGTAGCGGGTGATGTAGTTTCGGGGGGTGACGCCGGTGTACTGGCGAAAGGTATGGATAAAATGGGAGTTGTTCAGAAATCCCACCCGGGAGCTGATGTCCGAGATGGCCTTTTCCTGACGCAGCAGGGTGCAGGCCATGCGAATCCGGCTGCTGTTGATGTACTCCACAATGGTGAAGCCGGTTTCCCTTTTGAACTGTCGGCATAGGTTGTACTTGCTGACGAAAAAGGTGTTGGCCAGCCGGTCCAGAGTCAGGCGCTCCGACAGGTGCTGGTTGATGTAGCGGATCAGCTCAGAGACCAGGGGAGAAATATTGGAGTGGGCGTTGTTGCCTCCGTGGCCGGCGGAGAGAAGGGGATAAAATTTTAAAAGAATGTCCAGAAAATGCAGATTTTGCCGCAAATCGCTGCCAAAAGAATCATCCGGCACGGTGAGGCAGCGTTCGAACAGGGCAATGGCTTCTCCAATGTCCTTCTCCGGCAGTTGGATGCACATGGCCTGGGTGCCGTAGAGCTGGGTCAGATCGGTGTGGGGAGTAGAGTATGCCTCCAAAAGCGCCAGGGGGTAGTGCAGTGTGTAGGTGTCCACCGTGACGTTGGAGGGATTGATTTTGCGGTGGATGGTGCCCTCTGGGATAAGAACCAGCACGCCCCGGCGGATGTCATAGATCTGATCGTCCAGAAAAAACGAGCAGCCGTCGTTCAGAGAAAACAGGATTTCGTTGATGTCGTGAAAGTGCAGCGTGCGCTGATAGCTGTTTTGCTCGGCGCGGTGCTGTGCAATATAAGTTTGCTGGATCAGGGTGACCGCCCCCTTAAAAGCCTTTATATTGCTCTAATATAGCGCATCTTTTGGCAAGTTGCAAGGGGAAATTGTGCTGGAGAACGGAGAAAAAAGGGAGAGAGTGGATTTTTATCTGTGGATAATGCCTAAAAAACGCGGTTGATTTGGTAGCACCTATTTGCACGGGTTCAATTTGATAAGACAAGATAGCCAAAGCAAAGGGGAATAATAATTGTGGAATCTTGCTGAAGTGATGGGGGAAATTGCCCGAAGAAACAAAAACTATTGAATCTCAAATTGAGAATTGGTACAACTAGTACAGCTCCGTAAGACCCCCAAAAACGACTTTCTCCGACTGGCGCGCGAAGGCGGGGAAAGGCAAACGGAAACTGAATATGGAGGACAAAAAATGAAAAAGTTAGCCGCACTGCTGATTTCACTTGCAATGATCCTGGCAATGGCCGTGACCGGATGCAGTTCCTCCGGCAGCGGACAAACCGCTTCTCCTCAGCCCAGCCAACCCGCCGGGTCCCAGACCCCCGCCGCCGGCGGCGATTACCCCAAGAGCAGCATCCAGGTCGTCGTTCCCTTCTCCGCCGGCGGCGGCACCGACCTGTTTGCCCGTATTGTAGTGGATAAGATGTCCCAAATCGTTGGCGTGCCCATCGAGGTGGTCAACGTGCCCGGCGGCTCCGCCACCATCGGCACCACCCAGGTGGCCAACGCCAACACCGACGGCTACACCATCGGTTTCAGCATCAGCACTCCGCTGTGTGTGACTCCCCTGCTGGGCGAGACCAGCTACACGCTGGAGGACATGCAGCCCATCTGCAACGCCTACACCGTGCTGCACGGCATCTATGTGGCCGCGGACTCCCCCATCCAGGACGTGGATGACCTGATCGCCTTCATCAACGAGAAGGGCGGCACCCTGAGCTACGCCGGTTCTGGCACGGGCAACATGCAGCACATGTGCCTGGAAGAGTGGGCCTCTCAGGCTGACCCCGAGGGCACATGGAATCTGACCAACGTCCCCTACGACGGCGACCCCGAAGAGATCGTGGCTCTGATGTCCGGCGAGCTGCCCTTCGCCACTCTGCAGGTCCATGGCGCCAAGTCCGCCGTGGAGGCGGGCAACGTCCGTTGCATCATGATCTTCGGCGACACCACCCCCCAGTGGATGACCGACGGCGGCTACTTTGGCCCCAACTCCGTGGAGCTGGGCTATGAGTGCCGGGTAAAGGGGCTGGTAGGCTTCTACGGCCCTGCCGGCATGAGCGCAGATGCGGTCAAGGTCCTGTCGGATGCGTTCCACCAGGCGGTACAGGACGAGGGCGTTTTGGAATCCATCGCCAACATCGGCCTGGAGCCCGACTACCGCGACACCGAAGCGTACACCGCCGGCCTGGAAGAGCTGGTGCCTGTGGCAGATGAACTGCTGCATCAGCTCGGTTTCATCGCCGGGTAATTCCCTCCCATCTGTGGTCCGGCTGGGGCGCGGTGACTGCCGCCAGTCCCAGCCGGCCGCACTTCCATCCTGAGGAGTCTGATTCAGACCCGGACATAGGAGAAAACTATGAACATCAAAGACTATCTGAAACGAAATGGAATGACGCTGATCCTCCTGGTGGGGATGATCATCCTTTACCTCTGCATCCCCAGCCAGATCGCGGAGAACATGGTGGCCAAGGCCACCATCAGCCCCCGGTTCTTCCCCACGTTTTCCGTTCTGGGCGTAATTGTCTGCTGCGCCCTTCTGCTGGTGTTTGACGCCAAGGAGCATATCTTCTCCCACAAGACCGCCGAGGCCGCCGCTACCCAGGAGAAGAAGGAAGAAATCAGCTATGTCCGCGTGGTGCTGGTGGCCCTGCTTCTGCTGGCCTGGTACATCCTGATGCCCCGCATCGGCTTTATCATCTCCACCATTGTCATCATGTGCATCATGAGCTACCTGCTGGGCTGCCGCAACAAGATCGTCCTGGTGGCCTTCCCGGTGATCTTTACTCTGGCCGTGTACTTTACCTTTGTTGAGCTGCTCCACGTGAGCCTGCCCGAGATTCTATTTTAAGGAGGTGGCTGAACATGCTTGGACTGCTTGGAAACGCACTGGTTAACATGTTGGACCTTTCCACTATCCTGGGTATGGTGGCCGGCTTGGCCGTCGGTCTCTCCTTCGGCGCCATGCCCGGTCTGAACGCCACCATCGGCATCACCCTGCTATTGCCTGTCACCTTCGGCATGAGCCCGGCGGCCGCCATGCTCATGCTGATCGGCGTCTACTGCGGCGCAACATTTGCCGGGTCCATCTCCGCAATTCTCATCAAGACCCCCGGTACGGCAGCCGCCTCGGCCACCGTTCTGGAGGGCTACCCCATGACCCTCAAGGGCAAGGCCAGCACGGCCCTCAGCATTGCCCTGCGCGGCTCAGTGGTGGGCGGACTGTTCAGCGGCGTCTGCCTGCTGTTCTTTGCCCCTCAGCTCGCCAACCTGGCCCTGAAATTCGGCGCGCCCGACTACTTCATGCTGACGATATTCGGCCTGACCATCATTGCCAGCGTCAGCGGCAAAAGCATCCTCAAGGGTGTGACCATGGCCGCCCTGGGCCTGCTGGTCACCACCATCGGTATCGATCCCCAGCAGGGCGTTTACCGCCTGACCTTCGGCTCTGATATCCTGGTCCGCGGCGTGGACCTGGTGCCCGCGCTCATCGGCCTGTTCGCCATCAGCGAGCTGTTTAGCCAGGCCGAAAAGAAGATCCTGCGCCTGAGTCAGCCGCCCCAGGTCAAGATGGACAAGGCCCACGGCTGGAAGGATATGTTCAAATTCAAGTGGCTCATGCTCAAGTCCTCCATCATCGGTGTCATCGTAGGCGCCTGCCCCGGCACCGGCGCCGCCATTGCCGCCTTCCTGTCCTACGGCGAGGCCAAACGCGGCTCCAAGCATCCGGAGGAGTTCGGTAACGGCTCGGAAGAGGGCCTGTGCGCTTCTGAAACTGCCAACAACGCCGTCACCGGCGCTACGCTCATCCCCATGCTCACCCTGGGCATCCCCGGCGACTCGGTTACAGCCGTGCTCATGGGCGCCCTGACCATCCAGGGTCTGACCCCCGGTACAGAGCTGTTTGTCAAGCACGCCGACATGACCTATGTGGTGCTGGTAGGCTTTATCATTATCCAAGTCCTCATGCTCTATATGGGCAGACTGGCTATCCGCGGCTTCTCCCAGATCACCAAAATCCCCTACTATATCCTGCTCCCCATGGTCATGGCCTTCTGCATGGTGGGCTCCTACTCCTGCAGCAATAACATGACCGACATCCTCATCGCCATCCTCTTCGGCCTCATCGGTTACATCATGCCCAAGTTCGGCTTCCCCACTACCCCCATGCTCATCGGTATCGTGCTGGGCTCCCTGGCGGAAAAGAACCTGGTGCGGACCATGGCCGTGTATGCGGGTGACGTGTCCGTCTTCTTCACCCGGCCCATCTCTCTGCTGTTCCTCGCTCTGAGCGTGGTCTCCGTGGCCTTTGCTCTGCTCCAGAAGCATAGAGACAAGAAGAAGGCCTGAGACAGTTCAACCACGAAAGGCAGAGATCAGTGTGAATCAAAAAGAAATCGAGACCTTCGGCCACCGGCTGGCGGAGTGCAGCCGGACCAAACAGCAGATTGACCAGCCCAGCGTGACCTATCCCGACATCACCTATGACGAGGCATATGCCATCCAGGAGGTCATGGTGCAGGATCTGGTTCGGAGCGGCTGGACGATTTCGGGCAAAAAGGTGGGCCTGACCAGCGAGGCCATGCGGAAGGCCGCAAACATCTACGAGCCGGACTACGGTTACGCCTTTCATCAGCGCTGCTTCGACAATGGTGTGACCCTAGCCATGGACGACTTCCTGGCGCCCCGCATCGAATGCGAGCTGGCCTTCCGGCTCAAAAACAATCTGGACGGGGAACATATCAGCCGGGAGCAGGTCCTGGATGCCACGGAGTACGTGGTGGCCTGCATGGAGGTGGTGGACTTCCGCATCTTCCGGGACAAGGTCCAGCGCCTGGTGCAGGACAGTATCGCGGACAACGCCGCCTTCGGAGCCTATATTCTGGGCGATGTGCCCCTCAAGCCCGGCCAGGTGGACCTGACCCTGGTGCCCTACATCTTTGAGATCAACCACCGGCAGCAGGAGGTCTCCTGCGGTGCGGCGGTGTATAACGACCCGGCCAAGTCCGTGGCGTGGCTGGCAGAGCGCTTCACCCAGCTCGGGAACCCCCTGAAGGCCGGGGAGATCATCCTCTCTGGATCGGCGGTCTCCTCGGTGGCGGTCCAGGCGGGGGATTACCTGCGCTGTACCTTCGGCCCCTTTGGGGAAGTAAGCTGCAGCTTTGTGTAGTAGACAGAGAAAGTGACGTGAAAACATGGCCTTATCCAAAAAAATCATCGCCCAACTGGTGGAGCTCTCCCTGGACGGCGAATACCACCACCACTCCATCGACCAGTTTTGCAAGACCTACCCGGAGCTGACCGAGGCTGAAGCCTATGAGGGCCAGGCCTTGCGGGTCCAGAGGATGGAGGAGATGGGGCACCGGGTGGTAGGCTACAAGCTGGGCGGGACCAGCCTGGCCAAGCAGAAGCAGATGGCCAGCACCATCTATGACAAGGGCGGCCTGACGGTCAAGCCCACCGGGATCACCTACGGCCGCCTGATGGACTACATGCTTCTGGCGCCCGACGAGGACCTGTCCCTGAGCCAGCTCCTTCACCCCAAGGTGGAGCCGGAGATGGCCTTTATCATGGGCCAGGACCTGTCCGGCCCTTATGTCACGGCCCCGGACGTTATGAACGCCGCGGAGTGGGTGGCACCGGCCTTTGAGATCATCGACAGCCGGTTCCACAACTTCAAGATCGGCAGCCGCTATGACGCTGTGGTGGACAACACCTCTTCCGCCCGCTTCAAGCTGGGGGAGGGGCGCAAGTGTCCCAGGGAGCTGAACCTGGCTGACGTGGGGATGTGCCTGCAGGTAAATGGGAAGAACACCGGCTTTGGCGCGGGGGCCTCGGTGATGGGGCACCCGGCCCGGGCGGTGGCTGAGTTGGTCCGGGGCCTGTGGAAAGAGGGCGGCAAGGGCCTTAAAAAGGGGGACATCATCCTCTCTGGCGCCATCACTCCCTCCACCCCGGTCCAGGTGGGCGACGCCCTGCGCGCCGACTTCGGCGGTCTGGGATATGTCGAGATTCAAATTAAGGAATAGAAAAGAGGAGCATCCATTATGGCGTTTATCGTGCATTGTTATGACCTGCTGATCAAAAACGGTACCGTGGTGGACCCGGTGCTGGGCCTGAATAAGAAGATGGACGTGGGCATCTACGCCTCCCGTATTGCCGACGTGTTCGAGCCGGGCAGCCTTCCCGGCAAGATCTGCGGCCATAAGGTCATCGACGCCTCCGGCATGTATGTGGTCCCAGGCCTGGTGGACGGTCACGTCCATGTACTGCCTGGCCTGCGCTTCACCTACCCCATTGACGAGCTGTGGAAGCGAGGCATCACCGCCTGTATTGATATGGGCAGCCAGACCTCCGCTTCCTTCCACCGGGAGCGCCATCTCATCGACGAGGCACCCTGCATGGTCAACGCTTGCTTGGGCCTGTCCAACATGGCGGAGACCCAGGGCGAAATCCCCCGTTACGCCCTGCTGGACCAGGAGGTCAATCTGGAGAAGATTCAGGAGCTCTTCGAGGTCCACGGAGACGTACTGGTGGGCATCAAGGTGTTCATTGGTCACGCTGACTCCCCCGGCGCCGAGCTTACCCACGCCGTGATGAAAAAGGCTCGCCAGGTCTGCGACGCAGTGGGCTGCCGCATGTTTGTCCATGTGGCCAACCCCGACGTGCCCCTGCCGGAGCTGATCGACTACTTCCATCCCGGTGACAACTTCACCCATACCTATAATAAAGGAAACATCCTGGATCAGGACGGACACGTCTACAAGGAGGCGTGGGAGGCCAAGAAGCGTGGTGTCATCTTCGATTCGGCCCGAGGCTCCCGCAACTGGAGCTCCGAGGTGGCTAAGGCCGCCTTTGCCGAGGGCTTTTTCCCCGACGTGATCACCGATGACCTAACCGCCCTGAGCAATGATCCCCAGACCAGCCGCCTCACCGTCCATATGGGCGAGTGCATGGCCCTCGGTATGAGCTTTGAGGATGTGCTTCTGCGTACCACCAGCGTCCCCGCCTCCTTTATGAAGGGCGTTGAAGTGGGCGTAAAGCGGGGCCTGCCCGCCAGCCTGACCATCCTGGACCTGCAGCAGGGGCCCCACGATTTTACCGACGCCTTTGGCGAGCACTACGAGGGACAGACCAACATCATCCCCAAAGCCACCATCATCAAAGGTAAGATCATGTACAACACCATCGTGACCGACTATTAATGGCCTGCGCGGCCCTTAGGAGAGATTGATCATGCCCTTTATTACGCTGTACCTGCCCCGCGGCTGTGACGACGGGGCGCTGGAAACTTCTATGCGGGAGATCACGGCGGCCGGTGCCGAGCTGCTGGAGAACACTCTGGAGCGGATGATCCGGGTGACCGTACTGGAGGCCGACCCCGAGCGGGTCTACCAGGGCGGGGCTCAGGCGGAAAAGCTGGCCCCCACCGTCCTGTTCCGGGTGGGCCCCGGCCGGAGCGCCGGCGCCAAGGACGCCTTCATGGATCAGATTGCCTCCATCCTCAGCCGGAACCTGGGCTGCGCCAAGGAGGACGTACGGGCCTATGTCCTGGACAACGAGGAGGGCCACCACTTCTGCATTGGCGGCAAGCACAAAGACTTTTCAAAGAAGGTGAAATAAATGCCCATCATGTGTACGGTTCAACTGCCCGCCGGCAAGGCCCCCGAGCAGATTGAGGCCACGCTGAAGGATATCTCCGAGGTACTCATGCGCAATTTTGAGGCCCAGCCTACCCAGGTGCGGGTGACCATTGATGAACTCCCCCGCCTGCGCTACATGGCAGGCGGCGTACTCGCCCGGGACATGCCGGATTTCAACGGTGAGGCGGAATGAGACAGAACGACTTGCGGGAGCGCATGGAGCGGGGCGAGACGGTATACGGCATGTTTCTCAACTCAGGCAGCTCCGTTCTGACGGAGGTCATCGGCCTGGCCGGATTTGACTTTGTCCTTATCGACAGCGAGCACGGCCCCACCGGCGTACTGGACAACCGGGAGCTGGTCCAGGCGGCGGAGTACCGCGGGACGGTCCCCATCGTCCGGGTCCCCAACAGCAGCAGCGATACCATCCTCAAGATGCTGGACATCGGAGCCCACGGCATCCTGGTGCCCCGGGTCAACACCGCCGAGGAGGCCAGCCGGGTGGCCAGAGCCGCCCGCTACTATCCCCAGGGCAGCCGGGGCGTGGCCAGCACCCGGGCCTCTGATTACGGCTTTACTCCGCTGACGGATTACTTCGCCCTGGCCAACCGGCGCAACCTGGTGGCCGTCCAGTGCGAGGACGTGGCCTGCCTGCCCAACCTGGACGCCATCGCCGCCACGGAGGGCATCGACCTGCTCTTTGTGGGGCCCTATGACCTGTCCTCCTCCATGGGAGCGCCGGGCCAGGTGGGTTATGAGTCCATCCGGGACACGGTGGATGCCGTGCTGGAT
>OWIW01001585.1_pt1 | contig 11728 bp, 10 predicted proteins | sample 2433821 | NCBI WGS metagenome assembly OWIW01 (sample SAMN05065751, study PRJEB22554) | human gut metagenome | biome: ENVO:2100002; feature: ENVO:00000062; material: ENVO:00002003 | host: Homo sapiens | place: USA | reverse complement strand
TCTACACTTCTAGCTTCGTCGGCAGCGTCAGATGTGTATAAGAGACAGGATAGAATGTATACATTTATTTAAAGGGTTCTTTTTATTTTACCTGAGAGTATGGATATCATTTAAAAATGAAAGAGAGAAAGGAGAAAAAGTGTTTATTTTGAAGAGAAAGTATTTGTTATTGGTAGTGTTAAGTTCTTTAGGGATGGGAAAGGTATCTTTTTCAGAAAATGTTGATTTGGGGAAAGGCAATGATTTAATCAAGGCAAAAGAAGATTCGGTTGCTATTGGATTATACAATAGTATAGAAGGAGAAAATTCTATAGGCATTGGCTATTATAATGAAATAAAAGGGGATAGAGCTGTTTCCATGGGATATTTTAATAAAGTAGAGGCAGAAGGGGGAGCTTCCAATTCTCTAGGACATTTTAATGAAGTAAAGGGAAGAAATTCCAGTGGTGTAGGAATACAAAATATCATAAGATCGGGAAAGAACTCTTCCGCTTTTGGGGTTGCGAATAAAGTAAATGGTGAAAATTCCCAATCATATGGATATGCCAATCAGGTTAAAGGAAAAAATTCTTCTGCCTTTGGTTCTAATGCAATTATAGAAGGAGATGAAAATCTTGCATTAGGAGCTGGAACTAGAGTGAAAGCCAATAATTCTGTTGCGTTGGGAGGGCACTCTGTTGCTGACAAGGATAATGTGGTTTCTGTTGGATCCAAAGGAAGAGAAAGAGTGATTCAATATGTGGATAAGGGGATAGAAGATACTGATGCGGTAAATGTGTCACAACTAAAAGAGTTTGTAGATAAAATAGAAACGGAAATGACCGATAGGGTAGGAAAAGAAAGTGAAACGGTGAAAGAACATATCCTAGAAAATACAAGACAAATTGAAGATATAAAGAGCGAAGCAAGACATGTGGGAGCATTGAGCTCCGCTTTGGCAGCGCTACACCCAATGCAATACGATCCGTTACAAAAGAATCAAGTGATGGCAGGAGTGGGAACCTATCGAGATAAACAAGCGGTTGCAGTAGGACTGACTCACTACTTCAATGAAAATTTGATGATGACGGCAGGTGTTTCCATAGGAGAAGCGGAACGAGTGAAGACGATGGCAAATGTGGGAATCACATGGAAGATAGGAAAAGACGATGACAGAAAAGACTTACCGGAACGATACAAAGAAGGACCAATCGGTTCTATTTACAAAATGCAACAAGAAATGGAAGAAGTCTTGAAAGAAAATAAGACATTGAGATCTGAAGTGGAAGAACTGAAAAAACAAATGCAAATATTATTGGAAAAGTCAAAATAATCATAAAATAAGAGAATGTACGGAATTCCATTTTGGGAAACTGTACATTTTTTTCTTTGTGACTATTCTTTTTTTGCAAAAAATCGTATAATATGATAAAATATAGACTTAAAAGTGAGAAAAAGAAGGAGGGTATTATGAGTGTACATATAGCAGCAAAGTTGGGAGAAATTGCGGAAGTTGTTTTATTACCGGGAGATCCTTTACGAGCAAAATGGATTGCAGAAACTTTTTTGGAAGATCCTGTTTGTTATACAACGGTGCGAGGAATGTATGGATATACAGGAAGCTATCAGGGGAAAAAAATTTCTATTCAAGGAACAGGAATGGGGATTCCTTCGATTTCTATTTATGTGAATGAATTGATACAAGAATATGGAGTGAAAACTTTGATTCGAATTGGAAGTGCCGGTTCTTATCAAGAGAATGTGAAGATTCGGGATATTGTTTTGGCAATGTCAAGTTCTACCGATTCCGCTTTGAATGCGAACCGTTTTCCAAATGCCAGTTTCGCTCCAACTGCAGATGCCACCTTATTTTTAAAAGCCTATGAACTGGCAAAAGAGAAGAAATTGCCGGTACATGCGGGATCGATTTTAACAAGCGATGAATTTTATAATGATAATCCGGAAGCTTGGAAAAAATGGGCAAATTTTGGAGTGTTGTGTGTAGAAATGGAAACAGCGGCTCTCTATACTTTGGCAGCGAAATTTAAAGTGAGAGCTTTGAGTATTTTAACGATATCGGATTCTTTGGTAAGTAAAGAAGAAATATCATCGGAGGAAAGACAAAACAGCTTTTCCATGATGGTGAACTTAGCCTTGGGAGTGGCAGGAAATATATGAAATTTTTACCAACAACTCGAGAAGAAATGAAACAATTGGGTTGGGATCGTTTAGATGTTTTATTGATTTCAGGAGATACCTATTTGGACACTTCTTATAATGGAAGTGCTTTGGTTGGGAAATGGCTTGTCAAACACGGCTTTCGGGTGGGAATCATTGCACAGCCGGAAGTGGACAGTCCCAAAGATATTACCCGCCTGGGAGAACCTGATTTATTTTTTGCCATTTCCGGAGGTTGTGTGGATTCTATGGTAGCGAATTATACCGCTACGAAAAAAAGAAGGCAACAGGATGATTTTACTCCCGGAGGTTTGAATGATAGAAGACCGGATAGAGCTGTTTTAGTATATTCCAATATGATACGACGTTTTTTTAAAGGAACACAGAAAAAAATAGTCATCAGCGGGATTGAATCAAGTTTAAGAAGAATTACACATTATGATTATTGGAGCAATAAATTAAGAAAGCCGATTTTATTTGATGCCAAAGCAGATATTCTCTCCTATGGTATGGGAGAGATGTCAATGCTTGCTTTGGCAAGAGCCTTACGACATGGAAAAGATTGGAAAGATATCCGAGGACTTTCTTATATATCCAGAGAACCGAGGGAAGATTATTTGAATTTGCCGAGTCATGCGGAATGTTTGGAAAGTAAAGATACTTTTACGGAGGCCTTTCATCAATTTTATTTCAATTGCGATCCGATTACCGCCAAAGGACTTTGTCAAAAATGTGATGATAGATATTTAATACAGAATCCTCCATCTATGACTTACACTGAAGAAGAAATGGATGCTATCTATTCTATGGAGTTCGCCAGAGATGTTCATCCTTATTATAAGGCAATGGGAGCAGTAAGAGCTTTGGATACCATTCGCTATTCTGTAACCACGCATCGCGGTTGTTATGGAGAATGTAATTTTTGTGCCATCGCTATTCATCAAGGAAGAACGGTCATGTCGAGAAGTCAGTCTTCCATTGTGGAGGAAGTGGGAGAAATTACAAAACTTCCTAAGTTTAAGGGAAATATTTCTGATGTAGGAGGTCCTACGGCAAATATGTATGCCTTAGAATGTAAGAAAAAATTAAAATTGGGTTCCTGTCCGGATAGGCGATGTCTATATCCGAAAAAATGTCCATCTTTGCGAGTCAATCATAGGGAGCAAATCGATTTGTTACGAAAATTAAAAAAACTTCCGAAGATTAAGAAAATTTTTATTGCTTCCGGAATACGTTATGATATGATTTTAGAGGATACACAATGTGGACAAATGTATTTAAAAGAGTTGGTGCAAGATCATATCTCCGGACAAATGAAAATAGCTCCGGAGCATACGGAGGATAGTATTTTATCGTTAATGGGAAAAGACGGACGTTCCTGCTTAAACGAATTTAAAAATCAGTTTTATGCCTTGAATCAAAAGTTGGGGAAAAAACAATTTTTAACCTATTATTTAATTGCTGCTCATCCCGGTTGTCGAGAAAAAGAAATGATAGATCTAAAAAAATTTGCTTCGAGAGAATTAAGAGTAAATCCGGAGCAGATTCAAATATTTACTCCGACTCCGTCTACTTATTCCACTTTAATGTACTACACGGAAAAAGATCCTTTTACAGGAAAAAAATTATTTGTCGAAAAAGACAACGGAAAAAAACAAAAACAAAAAGAAATTGTGCTTGATAAGAAATATAGGAGTTGAGAAAAAGAATGAAACCTATTGTAGCGATTGTAGGAAGACCAAATGTAGGAAAGTCTACCTTATTTAATAATTTAATCGGAGATCGTGTGGCAATTGTTGATGATATGCCGGGAGTAACACGAGATCGTTTGTATCGAGAAACGGAATGGAATGGAGCGGAATTCGTTGTAGTAGATACAGGAGGATTGGAACCTGCCAACAATGACTTTATGATGACAAAAATTAAAGAGCAAGCGGAAGTAGCCATGAATGAGGCGGATGTGATTCTGTTTGTAGTGGACGGAAAAGCGGGAGTCAATCCTTTGGATGAAGAAATTGCTTACATTTTAAGAAAAAAACAAAAACCGGTGGTTTTATGTGTCAATAAAATTGACAATTATTTGCAACAACAAGATGATGTCTATGAGTTTTGGGGGTTGGGATTTGAATATTTAGTGGCAATTTCAGGAGCTCATAAGGTAAATCTTGGAGATATGTTGGATATGGTAGTGGATATTATCGGAAAATTAGAATTTCCGGAGGAGGAAGAAGATATTTTGAAATTGGCGGTTATTGGAAAGCCAAATGCCGGAAAATCTTCTTTGGTCAATCGATTGTCGGGGGAAGAAAGAACCATTGTGAGTGATATTGCCGGGACAACGAGAGATGCTATTGATACTTTGATTGAGTATAAAGAAAATCGATATATGATTATTGATACTGCCGGAATTCGAAGAAAATCGAAGGTAGAAGAAAGTTTGGAATATTATTCCGTACTACGAGCTATTAAAACAATTAAAAGAGCAGATGTTTGTCTTCTGATGTTAGATGCTCAAGAAGGGTTAACAGAACAGGATAAGAGAATAGCGGGAATTGCGGCGGAAGAACGAAAGCCCATCGTTATTGTTATGAATAAATGGGACTTGGTAAAGAATAAGGATATGAAGAAATATAAAGAAGAATTATATGCGGAATTGCCTTTCTTATCCTATGCTCCGATAGAGTTTGTTTCTGCTTTAACAGGACAAAGAACGACAAAATTATTAGAAATTGCAGATGGTATTTACGAAGAATACACAAAGAGAATTTCTACGGGATTGTTGAATACGGTTTTGAAAGATGCAATTTTAATGAACAATCCTCCAACTAGAAAAGGAAGACTGATTAAAATCAATTATGGAACGCAAGTTTCTGTAGCACCGCCAAAGTTTGTGTTATTCTGTAATTATCCGGAATTGATACATTTTTCTTATGCAAGGTATATCGAAAATAAGTTTAGAGAATCTTTCGGCTTTGAGGGCTCTCCTATTTTAATCAGTTTTGAAAAAAAGAGCAAAGAAGAATAAATGTACTTGAAAATAGTACGATTGTATGATAAAATGAATACTATATTTTAAAAAACGTAGGAAAGTGAGAGAAAGAATGGTTAAAAGGAAGGATATAGTGTTCACCGGTTTTGCATTGTTTGCGATGTTATTTGGAGCGGGAAATTTAATTTTTCCTCCGATGTTAGGGCATAATTTGGGAAGCTCTTGGGGAATTGCCGCTTTAGGATTTATCGTAACAGGAGTTGGATTTCCACTCTTGGGTCTTATTGCAGCGGTTCATACAGGACCGGCATTGGACGATTTTGCAAAAAGAGTTTCTCCTCTCTTTGCAAAAAGCTATATTATTGTTTTGATTTTAACAATCGGTTTCTTTTTAGCGATGCCGAGAACGGGAGCGACTGCTTATGAGATGACTCTACAAAATGCAGGAGATACGAATCCCATTCATAAATATATTTTTTTGGCATCTTATTTTATCATTACTTGGATGTTCAGTTTACGAGCCAATAAGGTGGTGGAAAGAATTGGAAGTATTTTAACTCCGGTTTTATTGATTATTTTGGCAGTTATTATGTATCAAGGAATTTTTCATCCGTTTACGGTGCCAAAAACAATGCTGTTGGAAGAAGCACCTTTTAAAACAGGTTTTATTCAAGGCTATCAAACAATGGATACCTTAGCTACCATTGTATATTCTGCCGTTATCATGAAATCCATCCGTCATGGACGTAATTTGAGTCAGGAAGAAGAAAGTTCTTTTCTATGGAAATCCAGTTTTATTGCTGTTGGATTATTAGCCTGTGTATATGGAGCTTTAACATATATCGGGGCTACTTTTAGCGGTGTTTCTACGATCGGAAATACAGATTTATTATCTAAAATTGTAAGAGAGTTATTGGGAGAATTTGGGAATATCGTTCTGGGATTGGCAGTTGCCGGAGCCTGTTTGACGACGGCTATTGGATTGGTTGCAACAGTGGGAGATTATTTTGAAAAGATCTTACCTTTTTCTTATAAAACAATCGTAACTATCACTTGCATTGCCGGATTTTTATTTTCTAATTTTGGAGTACAAACGATTATACAGGTAGCCATTCCTATTTTAGTGGTACTGTATCCCATCAGTATGGTTCTTATTTTCTTGAATTTATTGCAAAAATATATGAAAAATGATGTAATCTACAGAGTTATTATGCTTTTGACAACACTTTTTGGATTATATCAAGGATATTCTTTATAGAAAGATAGGAGGATTAAACTATGGAAACATTGTTAATTTGGTATCCAAAATGCGGTACTTGTCGAAATGCTAAAAAGTGGCTGGATGAGCACGGAATTGTTGTAGAGACTCGACATATTGTAGAAGAAAATCCAAGTAAAGAGGAATTAAAACAATTTTGGGAATGGAGTTCTTTGCCTTTAAAACGGTTTTTTAATACCAGTGGGATGTTATATCGAGAATTAGGTTTAAAAGATAAAATACAAGAAATGTCGGAAGAGGAGATGTTATCTTTATTGTCAAGCAATGGAATGTTGGTAAAACGACCCATTCTTGTACAAAAAGATAAGGTGTTAGTTGGATTTAAGCAAGAAGAGTGGCAGAAATTTTTTAACATGGAAAAATAGAGCTTGCAGGGGGGACTATGTATAGTTGGAAAAATGTGGTATTAAAGGGATTTGCATTATTTGCAATGTTGTTTGGGGCAGGAAATTTGATTTTTCCTCCCATGTTGGGAAAAACTTTAGCGGATTCCTGGGCGATTGGAACCATGGGATTTATTTTAACAGGGGTAGGATTTCCACTGCTGGGAATTCTGTCTACTTCTTTATCCGGAAAAAAAGATATTGAGGAATTTGCGAATAAAGTCAGTCCTTGGTTTGCCAAATTCTTTTTTATTGCTTTGATTTTGGCAATCGGACCTTTGTTAGCAATTCCCAGAACGGGAGCGACTGCTTATGAAATTACTTTTTTACATGCAGGATTAAGTTCTTCTCTTTATAAATACATATATTTAATTCTCTATTTCGGAATTACCTTATTATTTTCTTTGAAAGCTAATAAGGTGGTTGACAGAATCGGAAGTATTTTAACCCCTGTTTTACTGATTATGCTTTTTATTATCATCGTGAAGGGAGTTAGTTCTCCTTTGGGAATTCCTGTGACCGGAACTATATTAACCCCTTTTAAGAATGGTTTTGTAGAAGGGTATCAGACAATGGATACTTTAGCATCCATCGTATTTGCCGGAGTGATTTTAAAATCAATTCGTGGTGATAAAGACTTATCCCCTAAGCAAGAATTTTCTTTTTTGGTTCAAGTAAGTATCATTGCATGTTTAGGTCTATCCATTGTCTATGGAGGACTTTCTTTCATCGGAGCATCAGTAAGCGGTATGGGAAGTGAACTGGGAAAAACAGAGCTGTTGGTAAGTTTAACAACGACTCTTTTAGGAAAAGCGGGATATGCGATTTTAGGAATTTGTGTGGCCGGAGCCTGCTTAACAACAGCCATTGGATTGGTAGCAACTGTTGCGGATTATTTCAGTAAGATTTCTTCTCTGTCTTATGAAAAATTGGCGGTGCTTACTACCATAATCAGTTTCATCTTTGCTTGTTTTGGAGTAGATATGATTGTAAAAATTTCAGTACCTATCTTGGTATTCCTATATCCTCTAGCTATGGCTTTGATTCTATTAAATGTATTTAAAATTCAAAATCATGCTATTTTCAAAGGAGCTTGTTTTGGAGCCGGAATCATCAGTTTTTATGAAATGTTAGGAGTATTGGGGTTACAAAGTGAAGCACTTTCTACTATCTATGGAGTGCTGCCATTTTCTTCTTTAGGATTTGCTTGGCTGATTCCGGCAATATTAGGAGGAGTTTTATTTCGTTTTGTGAAAAAGGATTAAAAGTTCTTTACTTCTTTCCATTTTTATGATAAAACATAAGGGTAACACTATATATAGTGTTACCTTTTTTTAAAATCAAAAAAACAAACAAGATATAGGGGGAATAAGACATGATTCGAGTATACGGAAAGGAAGACTGTGCAAAGTGTAAAAATTTAAAAATGATTTTAGAGGGAAAAGAATTGGAATTTGAGTATGTCGAAGACAAGAAACAGTTAATGATGATAGCAAGCAAGGCAAGAATTATGTCGGCTCCGGTTGTGGAATATCAAGAAAAAGTGTATAGTATGGATGATTTTTTAAGGGTGATTGCATGAAATTAGAAAAAAGAAAAGTCATCAATCGGGATGGAATCGTCGAAGAGTTGGACATTGAAAAGATTCGAGAGAAACTACTTCGAGCCTGTGCCGGTCTGGAAGTAAATATGGTAGAACTGGAAAGTAAAATTGAATCGATTTATGAAGAAAATATTACAACCAAGAAAATTCAAGAATCTTTAATCAATTCGGCGGTGAGTATGACCAGTTTTGAGGAAAGTGATTGGGCGGAGGTAGCTGGGCGTCTGTTAATGATGGAAGCGGAGCGGGAAGTTTATCATAGTCGAGGTTTTTCTTACGGGAATTTAGAGAAAACAATTTCTTTGATGTTATCCTATGGATTATACGATACGAGGCTTTCAATTTATACTGAACAGGAAATATATGAGTTAAATCAAGCGATAGTTCCGGAAAGAGATATGGTTTATGATTATGCGGGAGCAAGTATGTTTGTGCATCGCTATCTATTGAAATATAATGGAAAAACTCACGAATTGCCACAAGAAGTATTTATGATTATTGCTATGTTGCTCTCCATTCATGAACAGGACAGAGTAAAGGTGGCAAAGGAAATTTATGAGGGATTGTCCTTGCAAAAAATTTCTTTGGCAACGCCCATTTTGGCTAATTTAAGAATTCCAAAAGGAAATTTATCTTCCTGTTTCATTACCGCCATAGACGACAATATTGAATCTATTTTTTACAATGTGGATTCGATTGCCAAGATTAGTAAAAATGGCGGAGGAGTGGGAGTTAATATTTCTCGAATTCGTGCGAAAGGCTCTATGGTAAACGGATACTATAATGCAAGTGGGGGTGTTGTCCCTTGGATCCGTATTTTGAATGACACGGCAGTAGCGGTCAATCAGCAGGGAAGAAGAGCCGGAGCAGTGACAGTGGCAATCGACTCTTGGCATTTGGATATGGAAAGTTTCTTGGAATTACAAACAGAAAACGGAGATCAAAGGGGAAAGGCCTATGATATTTATCCTCAAGTAGTTGTTTCCAATTTATTTATGGAAAGAGTGAAATCCGGAGAGGATTGGACTTTAGTAGACCCTTATGAAATTCGAAAATTATACGGAGTGGAACTTTGTGAATTGTATGGAGCAAAGTTTGAAGAAGTGTATGAGCGAGTAGAACGAGAAGAGAAAATTCAATTGAAAAAGAAAATGAAAGCAAGAGACTTATTCAAGGCAATGATGAAATCTCAACTGGAAACAGGAATGCCCTATATTTTCTTCAAAGACAGAGCCAATGAACGAAACCATAATTCTCATGAAGGAATGATAGGGAATGGAAATTTATGTATGGAAAGTTTTTCCAATTTTTCTCCAAGTAAAAATTTTCAAGAAGAAGTGTTAGGGAATCAAGCGATTCGAAGAAAAGAAATGGGAGAAATTCACACTTGCAATCTGCTGTCTTTAAACTTGGCAGAAATAACAGAGGAAGAACTCGAAAAATATACCGGCCTAGCGGTAAGGGCTTTGGATAACACGATTGATTTGACAGTGACGCCTTTGGCAGAGTCCAACAAGCATAATGAAAAATACAGAACTGTTGGAGTCGGAGCTATGGGACTTGCGGATTACTTGGCAAGAGAATATATGATTTATGAAGACTCGGAAGAGGAAATCAGTCAGCTTTTTGAAAAGATTGCAGCCTATGCTTTAAAAGCTTCCGCTTTTTTGGCGAAAGACAGAGGACAATATCCTGCTTTTTCCGGTTCGAAATGGTCACAAGGAATTTTCTTTGGAAAAACACAGGAATGGTATGAAAAACATTCCAAATATGCAGAGTTATGGAAGGAAGTATTTTATCTAGTCGATCAATATGGACTTAGAAACGGAGAATTGACAGCCATTGCTCCTAATACTTCGACTTCTTTATTGATGGGAGCGACAGCTTCTATTGTTCCTACTTTTTCCAGATTTTTTATTGAAAAAAATCAAAGCGGGGCAACTCCCAGAGTTGTAAAATATTTAAAAGATAGAGCTTGGTTCTATCCGGAATTTAAAAACGTAGACCCAAAGACCTATGTAAAAATTACTTCTAAAATAGGGCAATGGACGACACAGGGAGTTTCTATGGAACTTTTATTCGACTTAAATAAAAATGTGAGGGCAAAAGATATTTATGATACCTTAGTCACTGCTTGGGAAACAGGCTGCAAATCGGTATATTACGTGAGAACAATTCAGAAAAATACAAATATTATCAATGAAAAAGAGGAGTGTGAAAGCTGCAGTGGATAGGAAACGATTATTCAATCCGGAAGGAAATGATAGTTTATTGGAGAGAAAAATTATCAAAGGAAATTCTACGAATTTATTCAATTTAAACAATGTAAAATTTTCTTGGGCAACACAACTCTACCGAACAATGATGGCAAATTTTTGGATTCCGGAAAAAGTGGATTTGACACAAGATAAAAACGATTATGAAAATTTAACGGTACCGGAGAGAGAAGCCTATGATGGAATTTTATCTTTTTTAATTTTTTTAGATAGTATTCAAACTAATAACTTGCCTAATATTTCCGATTATATCACGGCACCGGAGGTCAATTTATTATTGTCCATTCAAACTTTTCAGGAAGCAATTCATTCCCAGTCGTATCAATATATCATCGAATCTATTTTGCCAAAAGAAAGTAGGGACTTGATTTATGACAAGTGGAGAGATGATAAGGTGCTTTTTGAAAGAAATCGCTTTATTGCACAAATATATCAGGATTTTATTGAAGAGACAAGTGATCAAAACTTTGCTAAGGTATTGATTGCAAATTATTTGTTGGAATCTTTGTATTTCTACAATGGATTTAATTTCTTTTATCTATTGGCAAGTCGAAACAAAATGGTGGGAACTTCGGATGTGATTCGTCTGATCAATCGAGATGAACTTTCTCATGTGGTTCTATTTCAAAAAATCATTCGAGAAATTAAGGCGGAGAATCATAATTTTTTTGAGGAAGAAGAAATTCGGGCTATGTTTCGGACCGCTGTAGAACAAGAAATTTTATGGACAGAACACATTATTGGAAATCGGATTCTGGGAATTACGACAGAGACAACGGAAGCCTATACCAAATGGTTGGCAAATGAAAGACTGCGAACGATTGGTTTAGCACCAATGTATGAGGAATTTACAAAAAATCCATATAAGCATCTGGAGAGATTTGCGGATACGGAGGGGGACGGAAATGTAAAATCGAACTTTTTTGAAGGAACTGTCACCAGCTATAATATGAGTTCTTCCATTGACGGTTGGGATGAATTTTAAAATTTGTTACTATGCTAAAGCTGTCTCTTATACACATCTGACGCTGCCGACGAAGC
>OWIW01001578.1_pt1 | contig 11753 bp, 9 predicted proteins | sample 2433821 | NCBI WGS metagenome assembly OWIW01 (sample SAMN05065751, study PRJEB22554) | human gut metagenome | biome: ENVO:2100002; feature: ENVO:00000062; material: ENVO:00002003 | host: Homo sapiens | place: USA | reverse complement strand
TGTCGATGTGGTCGAACCCGATGGTGGCCGTGGCGATCAGACGGACGCGCGAACCGGCGAGCAGGCGCCCGTCGCAACGGGTGCGGGTGCGGATGATGAGGGCGTCGGCATCGCGCACGTCCTCCGCGGCGATCCGGCTGCCAGGCAGGTAGCGTACCTCGGCCCACGGCTCGAGAACCCCCTGCAAAAAAGGGATGGCACTGTCTGCGACGATTTTCATGGATAGTTGCTTTTTCCTGATTTCTTTTCTTTCCGGAAACAAATATAGGGAAAAATTAAATTTTTTGTACCTTTGTCATTTAAAATGAACATTTTCATTAAGCGGGGGCAGAGGTTGCAAGCATACTATCTGTGCCGGGCGCGGAAAATGGAGAATGAAATTCAACCGTATGGAACTAAACGCCTTCGATCCCGACGGGGTCGGTGTGGATAACGGAACCTATTTCGGGCTTCCTTTCGAGCCGGGAACGGCCGAACTGGTGCTGGTTTCGGCTCCGTGGGACGTGACGGTGTCGTACGGCGCCGGGACGGCCCATGCGCCCGATGCCGTGATAGAAGCCTCGACGCAGCTCGACTTCCATGAGCCGCTGGCTCCCGGCGTGTGGCGCCGCGGTATCGCCACGGCCGATGTGGACTATGCGTTGCTGGAGGAGTCGCAACGCTTGCGCAGCGATGCGGAGAAGGTGATTGCCCATCTCGAAGGCGGGGGAAGTCCCGAGGACGACTATGCGGTACGCAAGGTGCGCCGCATCAACGAAGGCTGCCGCGCCATGAACGCCAACATTGGGGCGCAGGCGGCGCGGTGGCTCGACGCAGGGAAGACCGTGGGACTGGTCGGGGGCGACCATTCGACGCCCTACGGACTGATCCGTGCCCTGGGTGACCGCCACGGGGAGTTCGGCATCCTGCATATCGACGCCCACTGCGACCTGCGCGATGCTTACGAAGGCTTCGAGTTCTCGCATGCTTCGATCATGTTCAACGTCCTGCGCGACGTGCCTTCGGTGAAAAAAATCGCCCAGGTCGCAGTGCGCGATTTCAGTGGGACGGAAGCCGCCCTGGCCGCTTCTTCCGCCCGTGTTGCCACCTTCGACGACCTGTCGCTCGCCGCCGCGATGTTCCGCGGCGAGACCTGGGACGCGCTGTGCCGGCGAATCGTGGATGCGCTGCCGCAGGAGGTTTACGTGAGCTTCGACATCGACGGCCTCACTTTTGAGAACTGTCCCCATACGGGTACGCCCGTCTGCGGGGGGCTTACGTTCAATCAGGCCGTGTGGCTGCTCGATACGCTCGTGCGTTCGGGGCGCCGCATTATCGGGTTCGACGTCGTGGAGGTCGCTCCGGCGCCCGAAGCGAAAGTGGATGCCATCACCGGGGCGCGCATGCTCTGGAAATTGTGTAATTTGACATTAAAATCAAACGGACAGTAAATGCGACTATTTTCAATGTACCGCTGGGTACGTGAGCGTCATATGATCGGTATACGCGGCCGCAATTTTCTGGAAGCCCCCTGGGCGGGAGGCGTCGTACTGCTCGGTTGTGTGATCGTAGCCATGCTGCTGGCCAACCTGCCCGGGACTTCGCTCTATTACCGCCATCTGCTCGAAACGGATCTTTCGCTGATGGTGCACAGCCCCGACGGGCTGATCGACTGGGTTTTCCCGCGCGGAATGACCGTCGAGAAGCTGATTAACGACGGCCTGATGGTGATTTTCTTTTTCGCCGTCGGACTCGAAATAAAGCGGGAGATCGTTTGCGGGCAGCTTTCGTCGGCACGCCAGGCCATCCTGCCTGTATTGGCGGCCGCAGGCGGCATGCTCGCCCCTGCGATCATTTTCCTGTTCTTCAACCACGGCACCATAGCGGCCAACGGATGGGGTATACCCACGGCCACGGACATCGCCTTTGCCATCGGCATCCTTTCGATGCTGGGCGACCGCGTGCCGGTTTCGCTCAAAATATTCCTCACGGCACTGGCCATCGCCGACGACCTGGGGGCAATCCTGGTCATCGCGCTCTTTTACGGGGGGCAGGTGCAGATAAGCTGCCTGCTGGCGGCATTGGTCATCATGCTCGCGGTCTACTTCATGAAGGAGATGGGCGAAAAACGCATGTTCTTCTACCTGGTGCCCGCCGTGGTGATCTGGGGGTTGTTCTACTATTCGGGCGTGCATTCGGCCATTTCGGGCGTGGCGATGGCCATGCTGATCCCGATGACGCCCCGTTACAGCAAGGAGTATTTCGCCCATAAGATGCGCCACCTGAAGGAGTTGATGCTGGCTGCGAGAACGTCGGGCGATGATTTTCCCAACGAGCACCACCGGTTCTACATGCGCCGCATGCGTTTGCTGGCGGCCGACTCGGTGGGTATGAGCTACCGCCTGGAGCATTCGCTGGCGCCCTATGTCACGTTCCTGGTGATGCCGATTTTCGCACTGGCGAACGCCGGTGTCGAGATCACCTCGCCCGAGTACCTGAATATTTTTCACTATTCGTCCGAGATCGGGTCGATCGGGATGGGTATTTTCTTCGGGCTCGTGGTCGGTAAGCCTTTGGGCATATTTCTTGCGAGCTGGGGTGCCGTGAAATCCGGCCTTGCCGTGATGCCCGAGGGGGCTACATGGCGCCTGTTGCTGGCCGTGGCCTGCCTGGGCGGCATAGGTTTCACGATGTCGTTGTTCGTCGATGCGCTGGCCTACACCGAACCCGACCTGATCGACCGGGGCAAGATAGCGATCCTGATGGGCTCGACGGCCGCGGCCGTGCTGGGAAGCCTGCTGATTTTGGTTTTTTCGAAGAAACGGAAATAAATAATATGCGTAAAACATTTTTTGCCCTGACAGCCATGGCGTTGCTGGCCGGAGCCTGCTCCAGGAAGTCGGGCGGGGGCGTGAAACTCAAGGCCGACACCGATTCGGTAGCTTATATCATCGGTATGAACGTGGGCATGAACCTGCTCAAAATGGATTCGACGCTCAACGTCAATGCCGTATGCGAGGGTATCCGCGACGTGTTCCGTGCCGGGGCGAAACTCTCGGCGGACGATGCCGAGGTCTATTACCTGCGTTACATGAACTATGTGCTGCCCGAAAAGGCGCGTGCCTACGAGGAGCAGTTCCTCGCGGACTTCGCCAAATCGAACCGCAGCTATGCCCGCACGCCGTCGGGCGTGACCTACGCCGTGGAGGTGCTGGGCGATCAGGAGCAGATTCCGGTTTCCGACCGGGACAGCGTTGCGCTGCGCTACATCATCCGCACGGCCGACGGGGCCGACGTCTACTCCTCCTACGAGCGCCGCGACACGCTGCGCACGTCGCTCGGCAGCCTGAACAAAGGGATGAAGGAGAGCGTGAAGCTGATCGGCAAGGGCGGGAAGATCAATGCATGGATGCCTTCTGCGGTTGCCTATGGCTCTGCGGGGGACAAAGAGCTCGGGATCCGGCCCAATGCCACGCTTTATTACGAAATCGAGCTTGTCGATCTCGACAAATATACGAATTGGTCGCGGCGCAATAATTTACGCCGGTAATTTGGGGCGATATCGTAATTATTTTATAACTTTGCGCGGGTGAACCCCGAACAGGCTCAAACGATTAGACTAAACATATTCAAAAAACGATGAAAAAGATTCTTTTTGCCGCGGCGCTTGCGGGTGCCGCAATCCTGACCGCCTGCGGAGACAAGGGCGGCGGTGTCCGTATGGGCAGCCTTTCCGAATTCGACTCGCTGTCGTATGTGCTGGGTGCGAACATTGGTAACGGTATAAATTTTGAAATGAGGGACATCCCCTTCGATTTCAAGGCCATCGACAAGGGTATCAAGGAAAGTGCGATGGGTAAGGCTACGCAGGAGCACGACAAATCGCTCGAAATGCTGCGCGAGTACTTCATGACCAAGCGCGGCGAGCGCGCCCAGGCAATCGCCGCCAAACGTGCCGAGCAGGACAGCATCCGTCTGGCCGGAGGCGACAGCACGAAGGTCGAATATCCCACGGCCGACCCTGCCATGTTCGAGAACGAGGAGGAGCGCGCCGAGATTTCGTATGCTTTCGGTAACGACATCGGTTACAACATCAGCCAGAGCGGTATGCCCATACAGCTGGTTTGGATCGGTCAGGCCATGCAGGACGTACGTGACGGCAAGGCCAAGATGACCGAGGACGAGGTAAACCAGTACCTGCAATATTATTTCATGGTGAAGCGCCCTGCCGAGAATGCCGCCGCATCGAAGGCATGGCTGGAGAAGACCGAGAAGAAGTCGGGCGTCAAGAAGACCGAGTCGGGCCTGCTCTACAAAGTTACCAAGGAGGGCGACGCTGCCAAGATGGCGAAGGATCCCCGCGATGTGGTTCGGGTACACTATACCGGATATACGCGTGAAGGCAAGGTGTTCGACACCTCGATCTTCAAGAACCGCTCGAAAGAGCAGCAGGAGATGATGCGCAAGCAGAGCCCCGATTCGTTCGATGAAAAGGGCGCTCCCAAGGAGGCTGACGAACCCGCCAAGTTCCCGCTGAACCGTGTCATCAAGGGTTGGACGGAAGGTCTCCAGCTCGTGGGCGAGGGCGGTAAGATCACGCTCTGGATTCCGAGCGACCTGGCTTACGGTACGCGTGGTGCAGGCCGTGACATCGGCCCCAACGAGGCGCTCCAGTTCGATGTGGAAGTGATCGAAGTAATCCCTTACGAGGAGCCCGCACCGGCCGATTCGACCGCGACGACTCCTGCACCGGCACCTGCAAAATAAGCGGGATGCATTTCCGGAAGATATTTGGAAGCGGGCTCCGAGCGGAGCCCGCTTCTTTTTTATATAAATAGGTATTCCATCGGTGTGAACCGGATGCCGTCGACGGTGCGTTCGTCGCCGGTCGCGCGGAATCCCAGCCTGCGGTAGGCTCCGACGGCATAGGGCGAGGAGTTTACCGTGATCCGGGGCGTGTCCGGTGCCGTGCGGCAGTGGTCGCGCAGTGTTGAGAACAGGGCCCGGGCGATGCCCTGCCGATGGCAGGCTTTCTCCACGAAAAGCAGGCACAGGTGGCTGCGTCGCGTCAGGGCGATGATCCCGACGAGCCTTCCCCGCCGGAAAGCGCCCCACGATTGCATCGACCCGTTGCGGTGCTGTGCCGCGAGGGCTTCCGGTGCGACAAAGCGGAGGAATGTGCCGATGCCCTCGGGGCTGTATTCCGGGGCTTCGAACTCGGCGAAGACGCGCCCAGCGAGGGCGGATGCTGCCGGCAGTTCCGTTTCGTGCAGGGGGCGTATGGCGGTGTCGGTAGGTTTTTCCATGTTTATGCGTATAAAGCAACGGCGGCCGGAAATCGCTCCGGCCGCCGCTGTGTATGGTGTCTGCCCGTTTTAGAACGGCAGGTCGTCCACTTCTGCCGGGGAAGAGGCGTATGAGGGCTCTTCGGGAATGGGCGGCATGTCGGGCATCGGGGCGGCGGATTCGGCCTGCTTGGGTTGGATGCGCCATGCGCGGATGTCGGTGTACCAGCGGCCGTTGTATTCGCGCGACTCGATGTTGACCGAGACGGTGTAGGCGGCACCCTCTTTCAGCCGGGCGACGTCTTCGGGCTTGTTGAAGAACGTCACGCAGATTTTGCGTGCGAACGAGCCTTCGTTCATCTCGAACACTACGTCCTGGCGCTGCCAGTCGCCGCGTGCGGAGGTGCCTTTCGTCACGGGCATTATTTTGTAAACGGTTCCTTCGAATTCCATGGTATCGATGTAAAATGTGTTGATAGATTTGTTTGTGACAAAGGTAGGAAAAAAATCGGGACATTCGGAGCGGGAGCGGTTGAAAAAGCCGTAAGAATTTTTTGCCGGGCGGGGCGTAACGGCCGAATCTCCCCCGATTCGCAGTCCAAAAACCTCAATTTGATGCCGCAACACCCGCATCCTGCATATTTTCATTGTTTTTTGCACGGCCAACGCCGGACTCCCTATGTTCGGTTGCCTGTCCGGTCGGCCAGTACAGCCGGGTAAGATGATTTTGTGCGATTTCCGGCCTGCCCGAAGGGCGGGTTTTTCATTTTTGCACGCTGCATGCCCGGCTGTCCGGTAGCTTGGGTATTGTGCGCTGCCTGCCTGATATTCGGTTGTTTGCCGGGCTTTGGCGGCAGGTAGGCAGCCTGTGCGGGGATAGTACCTTTGCCGGAAAAGTTCGAAATATGATTTTTTATATTCGAAAAATGACTTTTTGGATTCGTATTTTTTGCAAGAGCGTGTAAAAGTAAAATAAAAACATTATTTTTGGCTTCAAAGGAAATTAAAAACAACCTGAAACGAAACCAAATCTTAATGATTATGAAAAAACTATTACTATTGTTCCCATTGCTGCTAAGCTGCCTGTGGGGCATTGCCGCAGATGAGTTTCGTGTGGCGGAACTGAGGTGTGAATACCGGGACAACCCGTTGGCGATCAATACGCTGACGCCGCAATTCAGTTGGCAGACGCTTTCCGTCGGCCGCGGATTCCTGCAGGCCGGGTATCAGATTCAGGTGGCGTCCGACCCCGCCGACCTGGCCAGGGGCCGGAAGCTGTTGTGGGACGAACAACGTAAATCCGATGTCTCACTGCATGTGCGCTATGCCGGGCGGACGCTGAAGCCGGGGCAGCGCTATTACTGGCGCGTGCGGGTGAGCGATGCTGCGGGGAATTATTCGCCGTGGAGCGAAATCCGCTCGTTCGCGGTCGGCCTGCTCGACGGCAGCGATTGGGACGGAGCCCGGTGGATCGCCTTCGAGGAGCTGCCCGACAGCCTGCGCGTGGTGCCCGGACAGGAGTTCAACAAAATAAAGATCGGCGACAGGAAAACGGCGCTCAACCGGCTGCCGCAGTTCCGCCGTGAAGTGAAGGTTACCAAGCCCGTCGAGCGGGCGACGGTCTATGTCAGCGGCCTGGGACAGTTCGAGTTGTTTCTGAACGGGGCGAAGGTGGGCGACAATTTCCTCGACCCTGCGTGGAGCGACTACGACAGGCAGGTGTGCTACCAGACGTTCGACATCAGCGAAGAATTGCAGCCGGGAGGCAACGTGTTCGGTGTGATGCTCGGCAACGGCCTCTACAATGTGCCGCGCGAACGCTATTTCAAGGCGCTCATCAGCTTCGGTTATCCCAAGATGATCTTCAAGGCCGAGATCGAGTATGCCGACGGGACGCACGAGACTATTGTCAGCGACCGCGCCTGGCGTGTGACCGAAAGCCCCGTGACGTACAGCAGCATCTTCGGCGGCGAGGATTACGATGCGACACGCGAGCGGACAGGATGGATGCTGCCCGGCTACGACGCTTCGGCCTGGGCCGAGCCGCTGGTGACGACCCAGCGCGGGAAGTTGGTTTCCCCCGTCGCCGAACCCGTGCGGGTGATGGAAGAGTTCCCCGTGGTCTCGATCCGCAAGACCCGCCACGGCAAATGGCTCTACGACATGGGCCAGAACTTCTCGGGGACGGTGCAGCTGGAAGTCCGCGGCAAACGCGGGCAGAGCGTGCAGCTCAACACCACCGAGCTGTTCAATTTCGAGTGCGACTCGATTACCGAATGCGGCGGCTACCGCGGTGAATACAGGTTGACCTACACCCTGCGCGGCGACGAGGTGGAGACGTGGCGCCCCCAGTTCACCTATTTCGGACAGCGTTACGTGTTGGTGAGCAATGCCGTCCCGGCCGGAGAGGAGAATCCCGAGGGGCTTCCCGAGATCGTTACCCTCCGCGGCCTGCATACGCGCAACGCCACCCGGATGGCCGGGACGTTCCACTGTTCGAACAACCTGCTCAACAAGACCGAGGAGCTTATCGCGTGGGGTATCAAGGGCAATATGGTGAGCTATTTCACCGACTGCCCCCACCGCGAGAAGCTGCCGTGGATCGAGCAGCTGCACCTGATGTTCGGGTCGCTGCAATCGAAGTTCGACGTGTATACCCTCTACGACAAGATGCTGACCGACATGGAGCTCGCGCAGACTCCCGAGGGGCTTATTCCCGATATCTGCCCCGAATATGTCACTTTCCTCGACGGATTCCGCGATTCGCCCGAGTGGGGCAGTGCGTTCGTGCTGGCGCCGTGGCTGGTCTACGAGTACTACGGTGATTTCCGGTTGGTCGAACGGCATTACGAGGCGATGAAGCGCTATGTGGATTACCTCGGCACGAAGGCCGACGGGCATATCCTTTCCCACGGGCTCGGCGACTGGTGCGACCTGGGGCCCAAATACCCCGGCCGAGCGCAGCTCACCTCCCTGGCCGGAACGGCGACACCGATCTATTATATGGACGCCGAGACGATCCGCAAGGCGGCCGAGAAGATGGGGCGCAAGGAGGATGCCGCGAAATACGGGAAGCTGGCACAGGATATCCGCAAGGCCTACAACGAAAAATACTATCATCCCCAGACCGGGAGTTATGACAAGAACAGCCAGGCCGGCAATGCGCTGGCGCTCTACTCAGGCATTTGCGAGCCGCAGAACCGCGATGCCGTGCTGGCGAACCTGGTGCAGGACATCCGCAGCCGCGGCAATGCGCTGACGGCGGGCGACGTGGGATACAACTACGTGCTGCGGGCGCTGGAGCAGAGCGGGAATTCGCAGGTGATCTTCGACATGAACTCGCGATACGACGTATACGGCTACGGTTATATGCTCGCCCAAGGCGCCACGGCGCTGCCCGAATCATGGCAGGCACTGCCCCGCAAGTCGCATAACCATCTGATGCTGGGACACCTGCTCGAATAGTTTTATACCTATGTGGGCGGCATCCGCCGCGACGATTCGGTGCAGGCCTATAAGAAATTCATCGTCAGGCCCGAGATCGTGGGAGACCTGCGCAGCGCCGAGGCCTCGTTCCGCTCGCCCTATGGACTGATCCGCAGCGAGTGGACGACCGAACAGGGCGGTTTCGACCTGTTGGTCGAGGTGCCGGCCAACACAACGGCGCGGATATACGTCCCCGCCCCTGCCGGCAGCCGGGTTTGCGAAAGCGGGCTCGAAGTCGCGCAGTGCAAGGATGTCGAAAGCCTCGGTACGGAGGACGGGTACCGCGTATTCGGCGTTGGGTCGGGTATCTACCGCTTCAGCGTGCGATAGGCGATCCGGTTTGGAAAAGGGGGCCGTACTGTGCAGGTACGGCCTTCCTTTTGTTTTGCCGCTGCGATGCCGTCAGGGCGCTCCGCAGAGTCCCCGCAAGGTTCCTGCATTATTCCCGCAGACTTCCCGCAAGATGCCCGCATTCCCCGTAAGCCGTTGTGCCGCCGGTGTTTCCCGTGCCGCCGGTGCCGTTGGTGCTTCTGGTGCTGCCGTGCCTGCGCTATATCACCGCCGCCTGCGGATTTCGCCGGGACGGGGCGTTTTTCCGGCGGACAATGAAAGAAAAGGGGGATGGTTGTAGTTTTTAATAATATTTACTATCTTTACGCCCAGGTTGTTAGGTGATAATTTCCGGCATGGGAAGCTGGCTGTGGGGCGATTCGATTACGGATCGTAACTTTACGCGGTGGAATTTCGCAAATGCCGAACCTATCCGATAATTTAAATTATAGAATGATGTGTGATCCGATTAAATCGATCGCAACCCGTTTGCGCGGATTGCGCGAGGTGCTCGAACTTTCGGAGCAGGAAGTGGCGGACAGTTGCCGTCTGTCGGTCGACGAGTACAGGGATATGGAGAGCGGCGATGCCGATATTTCGGTCAATGTGCTGCAAACCATAGCCCGCCGCTACGGGATCAGCCTGGATGTGCTGATGTTCGGCGAGGAGCCCAAGATGAACTCCTATTTCATCACCCGTGCCGGCACGGGTGTATCGGTCGAACGGCGTACGGCCTATAAGTACGAGGCGCTGGCCTCGGGTTTCCGCGACCGCAGGGCCGACCCCTTCATCGTGACGGTGGAGCCTTCGGCCGCCGATGCCCCGATGCACCTGAACTGCCACACGGGGCAGGAGATGAACTACGTGCTGGAAGGGCGCCTGCTGATCTCGGTCAGCGGCAAGGAGCTGGTGCTCGGCGTGGGCGACAGCCTTTATTTCGATTCCGGCCTGCCGCACGGCATGAAGGCGCTCGACGGCAAGCCGGTACGTTTCCTGGCGATAATAATGTAGGCGTATGGTGGAGAAATTTTTATCCCGGACGGTATTTACTTCCCAGGAAGACTACATAAGGAATTTCCGCATCCGCGTCCCCGCGGATTTCAATTTTGCCTATGACGTGGTGGATGCCTATGCGGCGGAGGAACCCGACAAGAAGGCGCTGCTGTGGACGGATGACCGGGGCGGCGAGATCCAGTTCACCTTTGCCGACATGAAGCGTGAAACCGACCGCACGGCCTCCTATTTCCAGAGCCTCGGCATCGGCCGGGGGGACATGGTGATGCTGATCCTCAAGCGCCGCTATGAATTCTGGTTTTCGATCCTTGCCTTGCACAAACTGGGGGCCGTGGCCATCCCGGCGACCCACCTGCTGACCAGGAAGGATGTCGTTTATCGTTGCAACATGGCCGGAATCAAGGCGATCGTCGCCGCGGGCGAGCCGGTGATAACCGGCCATATCGCCGCGGCCATGCCGGAAAGCCCTACCACGAAGCTGCTGATAAGCGTCGGCCCCGAGGTTCCCGAAGGGTTCCTCGATTTCCACGAGGGCATCCGCCATGCAGCGCCTTTCGTGCGGCCGCAGCATGTGAACACCAACGACGACATCATGCTGATGTATTTCACCTCCGGCACGACGGGCGAACCGAAGATGGTCGCCCACGATTTCACCTATCCGCTGGGGCATATCAGCACGGGGTGCTTCTGGCACAACCTCCACGAGGGCAGCCTGCACCTCACCATTGCCGACACCGGATGGGCGAAGGCCGCATGGGGCAAGTTGTACGGGCAATGGCTGGCCGGGGCCAACATTTTCGTTTACGACCACGAGAAATTTACGCCTGCCGACATCCTGCGCAAGATCGGGCAGTACCGGATAACCTCTCTGTGTGCGCCGCCTACGATCTACCGTTTCCTGATTCGCGAAGACCTTTCGAAATACGACCTTTCGTCGCTGGAGTACTGTACGACCGCAGGCGAGGCGCTCAACGGTGCCGTTTACGACACGTTCAAACGCCTGACCGGCGTCCGTCTGATGGAGGGTTTCGGGCAGACCGAAACGACGCTGACCCTCGCCACCTTTCCGTGGATGGAGCCCAAGCCCGGCAGCATGGGCGTGCCCAACCCCCAGTACGATATCGATCTCTTGACGCCTGACGGCCGTTCGGCCGAGGACGGCGAACAGGGGCAGATCGTGATCCGTACCGACCGGGGGAAGCCGCTGGGGCTTTTCAAGGAGTATTACCTGAACGACGGGATGATGCACGAGGTCTGGCACGACGGCGTGTACTATACGGGCGACGTGGCATGGCGCGACGAGGACGGATATTTCTGGTTCGTGGGGCGTGCCGACGACGTGATCAAGAGTTCGGGCTACCGGATCGGCCCCTTCGAGGTGGAGAGCGCCCTGATGACCCATCCGGCCGTCGTCGAATGTGCCATCACGGGGGTTCCCGACGAGATCCGGGGGCAGGTGGTCAAAGCGACGATCATCCTCGGGGATAAATACAGGCCGCGGGCCGGGGAGGAGTTGATCCGGGAACTGCAGGATCATGTGAAGCAGATCACTGCGCCCTACAAGTACCCGCGCATCATCGAATTCGTGGACGAACTTCCGAAGACCATCAGCTGTCTCTTATACACATCTGACGCTGCCGACGAAGCTAGAAGTGTAGA
>OWIW01001571.1_pt1 | contig 11775 bp, 5 predicted proteins | sample 2433821 | NCBI WGS metagenome assembly OWIW01 (sample SAMN05065751, study PRJEB22554) | human gut metagenome | biome: ENVO:2100002; feature: ENVO:00000062; material: ENVO:00002003 | host: Homo sapiens | place: USA | reverse complement strand
CTTCTAGCTTCGTCGGCAGCGTCAGATGTGTATAAGAGACAGATACTATTGGAATCTAATGGTATTTGACTAAAATTTCACATCAAACTGATGTTGCTTCTTGTCTTTTCCATTCGCTCCTACCACATCAATCACCATTTTTCCATCTTTTATCTTACAAAGCAGATAGCTGTTATTATCATTGACAAGGATGGGAAAGTTGGCTTTATCGGGTTCTGATTCACGGAAATAATATTTATGAGTGTGTCCGGATAACATCAGATCAATTCCAGCCGTATTTAAAACGGGCAACAAGGTTTGCTGCAAATGATAGTTTCCATGCCAATTGCCTATCGTCGGCGGGATGTGCAGGAATGCGATCCGAAGGGATGATTGCTTAAAATCGTTTTCTTCCACCACACTCCGCAACCATAGGGTTTCTTCTTCTCGATAATTGTCATAGTCGGCAATACCGGCATACTCCAAATCCGAATCCGGCTTATCTTCACCGGAATCAAGAACAAGAAAACAAACCTTACCTATGTTGAAACGATAATAAAAAGTTCCGGTAGACGTAGGAAAATACTTTATCAACGCATCGGAATAAACTCCACGTGTTTCATGGTTTCCCCGATTGAAAACAATAGGCACTTCGGACGCAAACAATTCGACACAAGCATCAATATAATCTTTACATATCTGCTCCTGCCCCTCTACCCATGACGACATATCTCCATTAAGCAAAACGAAATCAAGAGATTTGAAATCTACTTCCCGACACAGAGACTTCATATAGTCACTCCGCCCGTGAATATCATTTAATACCAGAAAGGAAATTTCTTTCTTCCGGTCGTCGAAAGTTCTGAATCTGAAAGGTTCTTGCTTGTATACATTTGAAGCAGCAATCAATCCATAAGTTACCCAGTCACTCGAAGGCCAAGAGACAACTTCTCTCGAAAAAATCCGGTATCTGTATTCCCTGCCGGGTTCCAAATGTTTGATGCGTACACGGTGGATTGTATCATTGGCCCGCTTACGTCCGGACTCCGTATCGTAATATCGCGGACGTTCCTTCCCATAGAAATGATCTTCACCGGCAGGCGCCACTTCCACCCACGAAAGAGCAGGTTTGTTTGTAGTCCATACCACTGTCACGCCGTCGGTACTCATATCACACAGGTAAGGACCGTGTGTGATCTTTATACTGTCACCGTCATGTGCAGAAAGCCGAGCGGCAAAGATGACAAAAAATACAATTATCCAATTTCTCATAGAACGGTTCCTCCTTCTAATTTATTAGTTTGACCGATATGGTTTGTAAATCATTACTGTTGCAGCCGGTCATAATTTCAAATTCACCGGGTTCTACCACATAGTTCATGGCAGCATCATAAAAGCCTAAAGCTAAAGGAGAAATGTCAAACTGAACGGTCTTTGACTCCCCCGCTTTCAGGAATATTTTCTTGAATGCCTTCAACTCCTTTACCGGACGCACAACAGAAGCAACTTTATCATTCACATACAGTTGCACAGTCTCTTCGCCATCTCTGTCTCCGGTATTGGTTACTGTCACCGAAACGGAGATGGTCTCCTGTCGCGTATATTCTTTTTGGGTGCTCTGCGGAGCTGAATAACTGAATGTGGTATAACTCAAACCGTAACCAAAAGGATAGAGCGGAGCATTCGGAACATCGATATGCCGGGTGGTTGAGGAATGGAGCATATCTCCCGGACGTCCGGATTTCTTATAGTTATAGTAAATCGGTACTTGTCCCTCTACCCGTGGAAAAGAAATGGTCAATCTTCCGGAAGGATTATAATCACCGAACAGTATATCAGCAATAGCGGTTCCTGCAGAAGTACCTAAAAACCAGGTTTCGAGAATGGCCGATACGTTCTTGTCCACCCATTCGATAGACAGCGGACGCCCATTCATCAATACGACGACAACGGGTTTCCCTGTGGCAACCAGTTCTTTTATCAATTCTTCCTGCACACCCGGCAAATCCAGTTGGGCACGGCTTCTCGATTCGCCACTCATCAAAGCTTTTTCACCGACAACGGCAATCACCATATCACTTTTGGAAGCCAATTTCACTGCTTCTTTGAATCCTGACTTATCTTCTCCGTCAAAATCGCAACCACGGGCATATCCAACTTTCGTTTTGTTACCGCCGATTTTGTTCTTTATGCCCTGCAATACAGTCGTCACATGGCGATCTTCCCCTCTTGCTCTCCACGAGCCCAGCAGTTCGGTCTGATTATCGGCCAGCGGACCTACCACGGCAATGGAACGGACATTTTTTGCCAGCGGTAATGTATGATTGTCATTCTTCAGCAGGACAGCCGATTTATGAGCCATGTCCAGTGCTGCATCCAGAAATTCTTTTTTCATGATTGTCTGCGATTCGTATTCTTCATTACAGAATTTATATGGATCAACAAACAGTCCCAAAGCATATTTGATATGCAGAATCCGACTGACGGAATTGTCGACATCTTCCATACTGATTTTACCGGCTTCTATCAGTTCTTTCATGTATTTATTATAGAGCCCATCTGTCATATCCATGTCGATGCCGGAATTGAAAGCCAGACGGGTAGCGTCTTTATCGTCTTCCGCCACTCCCTGCGCCACCAGCTGCTTCACTGCTTCCCAATCGCTTACCACAAAACCATTGAAATTCCATTGCCCTCTCAATAAGTCTTTGAGCAGGAACGGATGTGCGGACGCAGGAATACCATTTATATCATTGAAAGCACTCATAAAAGTAAGTACTCCCGCATCAATGCAAGCCTTAAAAGGAGGTAGATAAGTATCAAACAAAGTCCGTTCCGACATATCCACCGGAGCATAATCTCTTCCCGCCTGGGGAAGTCCGTAAGCTACCCAATGCTTTGCACATGCCAATACTGAATTATTCTCCCAAAGATTCCACTGAAAACCATTCACTCTTGCTTTGGCTATTTCACTTCCCAGGTAGGTGTCTTCTCCTGCTCCTTCCACTACCCTGCCCCAACGGGCGTCTCTTGCGATGTCGACCATAGGAGCGAACGTCCAATGTAGTCCGGCTGCCGAGGATTCAATCGCAGCAATCTTGGCAGCTCGTTCGATCGCTGCTAAATCCCAACTACACGATTCCGCCAAAGGAGTCGGAAAGATTGTCTTATATCCATGAATCACGTCCATCCCAAAAAGAATCGGTATCTTTATCCGGGAATGACGCATATTCTTTTCCTGCAAATCACGCAATGTCTTTGCACCGGATATATTCAAAACAGAACCTACAAGTCCGCGTGCTATCAATGAATCGCTCAAATATTCTGATTCAGGACCGGTTAAAAGGGTACGGCCTACGTATTGGGATAACTGGCCGATCTTCTCTTCCACAGTCATCCGTGAGAGCAAATCTTTAACAAATGAATCCGCTTCCGGAGTATGAGGTAGTTTACTATTTCCGACGATCCGGGTATGCGGATCGCGAACATAAACTCTTATCCAATCAATATCGAAATCAAATTGCTGCAATTCCTCCGCAGGATAGCCGACATCCAACTTGTCAAATGCTCCTACCTGCCCGGTGATAGCAATATCCCAAACTCTGTCCAGCCGATCCTCTTTACGAGCCTTAGTGATAAAATCAGTATATGCATCCCCCAACTGTGTACGGGTATGTATCTGGTAATTGACTTTATTATCTATCAGAAACGTAATGATGGCATGATTGTTATCAACAGGATCGGGATCTATCTGAACCGCATATACATGGAAATTATCTCCCGGCTTATCGTCTCCGATTTCAGTATATCGTATCTGACCTTTGGGTAGATTGATTCCCAACTTTTGCGTTTCCGAATTGAACAAATGCAAGGTTTGATTCGCTTTGGCCGGATAAGGATTTTCCCCGAAAGCTTTGGTAAAAAACTCCAGTATATCTATTTCGGCTACTCCAGCTCCTTTATAATGCCTCAACCAAAGTGCATTCCAAAGCCCATATAGATATGGGACTTTGGCTTTGATCTCTATGCGGCAGAAAAGAGGATAATATTTCTCCGTATCGGAATCTCTGCTGGACAGCGCTCCCGACCACCATCCGGTCTTACTCTTCACACTGGGATGAACGGGACTGGGCGCATCTTTACTTTTGAATGAGCGAATTCGACAAATCTTCTCTCCTGTAGGAAGGGTTTCGATAAAGACCTGCTCCGGACGATATGTCTGAAGCATGGCTTTATTTTCCTGATTATAGGTGGGTCGCCCCACTTTTGGGGAACCATATATTCCCCAATACCGGGAGTCAATCACATCTCCGTTAAACTCGTCTCCATCGTAATAAATCCATCCGGGAGGGGTTTCTGATGAAGGAGGAATAACGGTTTGGGCTTTCACCACCCCGATACAGCAAAATATGATTATTAGAATCTTTATTTTCAACATGATATTTCTTTTTAATGATTTACCAACCCGGATTCTGTTTCCAGTTCTTCAACTGCAGAATCTCACTTTCAGGTATGGGATACCAATACATTTTAGAATCAAACACTCTCTTTTCTACCACAGCACGGGAATAATCAAACTTCTCGACGGGATATTCCGGCTTTTCAGGAATCTCTGGTTCTGTTTCATCCCGGGTAAATACACGTACCCAATCTACATCCATCGAAACGTTTCTCAAATTGGCATTCCTGTCTTCGGGATAGCCGATACCATTTTCATTCTTTCCTCCGATTTGTCCGGTTATCGCAATGTCCCAGGTTCGCTTTTCTCTTCCCTCCGCTATTGCTTTGGTTATAAATGTATTATATCTGTCATCATAGTCAATCGTCTTGAATGTATTGGTTACTTTACCATCCAACAGGTAGCTGATGATAGCATGCTTATCCGGAGAAACCGGGTCCGGATCTACCTGAACGCCATACGTATGGAAGTCTGCTCCCGGATCAAAATCAAGCACTGTATGTCGTCCGTACCCATTCACGTTGATTCCCAGATTGCCTGTTTTATTATCATGCAAATGTAAAGCCTGGCTAAGCCGGCGGGGTGAAGCCGTATTCTCAAATTCCTTGACGAAAAACTCTTCGATGTCAAGTTCCGCAACACTGGCTCCTGCATAATGACGACACCACGGTCCCATCCATATACCATATATATAAGGTATTTTTGCACGAATCTCAATGCGGGAATGCAGAGGGTAATATTTCCCCTGATAACCATATTTGTCGGTATCCCGGCTGGACAAAGCTCCCGACCACCATCCTTCTCTCGTACTGGCAGTGCTTAATGTCGGAGCCGGTGGATTGTCGTCCTTGGTGGCTGCTATCCGGGCAAAGCTCAATCCGCCACTCCCTTTCTCAATCGTAATCTGTTTTTTACGATAAGTCTGGATATTTCCGGTGGGTTGTCCATACTGGGAGTTTCCTACCGGAGTGTCGCTTCCATACTGTCCCCAATATGAGTTGTTTATGACCAAATCATTGAATTCGTCTCCATCGTAATAATGCCATCCTTCCGGAACTTCGTTAGCCGGTATTACGGAATTCCGGGTAACAGCTCTTCGAGCCTGATTCTTACGGGTGATTTCAAGACCTAGCAAATCTCCTCCGAGTGTTTCTTGCGCAATCTTCCACCGTCTTACATCCCACGAACGATGCTCCTCAAATGCCAGTTCGACACGACGTTCACGCCGGATACGCTCACGCATTTCGTCCTGCGTCAATCCGGAAGGCAGATTCGGTTGTCCGGCACGGCTGCGCACTCGATTGACGTATTCTGCTATATCCGCATTTTCGGGATCGTATTCGTTCAAGGCTTCCGCATAATTCAGGTAAATCTCCGCTAAACGAAACAACGGCCAGATATGTCCCTGACTTCCTCCGCCGGTTTGGATATTCACATCTTCATTGAGGTATTTTTTCAGATAGAATCCGGTTTTGGTTGCATTGGTAACGCCCAGACCGTCTTTTCCACCGTCCCAATTCTCTACCGCCGTGCTTTTCCAAACGGAATCATTCAGCAGAATGGTAGCATTCAACCTGTCATCCCGGTAGAATTGCGGACGAACGGCATTTTCCTCATTCTCCCAACTAAAATAGCTGCCATCTTTCATTTCATAAGAGTCTACCAGATTCAACGAAGGATTGATGCCGCCTACCCCACCATAACTGACAGGAAAGTTGTATTTTTCAAAGTCGGAATTGTTTCCATAACGACGCATCAGAATAAACTCGGAATTCTGAAAGTTATTCTTGAATAAAGTGGCATAACTGCCATACAACGAATATATGCCCAGATCAATTACGTCTTTCGCAGCCTGTGCCGCAGCTTTCCATTTCTCCATATCGGAAGGAAGATCGCTTTCCGAAAAATTCTGCCAGTCCAGATACAAGGGACTGGCCGCATACAATAAAACTCTGCTTTTCAAAGCCAATGCGGCTCCCTTCGTTGCACGTCCCAAATCCGAATCGATTCCTCGTCCCGGAGTTAAATCGAGCACTTCGGCTACCTTATCACATTCGCTGGAGATGAATGAGATGCAATCGTCCATAGACGGGCGTGGAGTCTCCGAATAATCCGCATTGACGGATAGTGTAGAAGTAATCACAGGTACAGGTCCGAAACGTTTCACCAGCTCGAAATGGAAAAACGCTCTTAAAAAACGGGCCTCATATTTCCATGTTTTCAAGTCATTCAGACGGTTCTGATATTCATTCTGATTATCCGGATCGAGTCTGTATTTATCCAGATTCACTCTGTCTACATTTTCTATAAATTCATTCGCTATGCGAATTCCTGCGTAATACTTATTCCACAAATCATCCGGATTGGACCTTGAATTCCAGGCTCCGGTGTTGAAGTGCTGGATGTTGCAGGAGGCATTAGCATGTTCGGCATCATCGGTAGCGGCATCCAACATAGCTTCGGAACCGATACGGTTGAAACCATCAGGCAGATACCGATAAGCATTGACTAGAAATTTGCTTGTACGTTCATAGGAAGTAAAGGTCATCTCGTTGTCGATAAACGAATCATACTCTCTGTCCAGATAATCACTGCATCCGGACAATATGCTGATAGCAGCAAGAGCATTCAATATGATAGATAAACCTATTGGGTATTTCATAATTATTATATTTTTGTTCTTACCTATTAAAAATCAATTTTTATTCCCAGGTTGTAGGAACGTGTCAACGGATATGTAATCAAAGAACTGCTTTCCGGGTCGGCCAATCCGTCAAGATGACTCACGGTGAAAAGATTGCTCGCATTAGCATACACATACAATCTGGACAATTTTATCGCTCTTGCTATTGACTGGGGGAAGGTATATCCAATCCGGATATTCTTCATTCTGAAGTAGTTTCCGTTTCTTTTCCAATATGTAGATATCCGGTAATTGTTTTCAAATGTCCGGGTAGACAAACGGGGATAAGAAGCATTGGGATTCTCCGGTGTCCAGCTGTCGAGAGCCAGTTTTGAAGCAGAGCCATTGTCGGTAAAGGAATAAGCCAACGGCCCGCTCAAATAGATGTCTCTATTGGCAACGCCATGAAATAAAGCCTCAACGTCTATCCCTTTCCATTCAAAGCCTATTTTCAAAGCATAATTCCACTCCGGAATATTAGAATATCCCACAGGATAGGAGTCATTGGAATCGACTACTCCATCACCATTTTTATCGATATATTTTATATCACCGGGGTTTACTTCTCCAAACTGCGGTACCGGTAAATGTGACTTCAGACTTCCATTCGAATCGAAATCACTCTCCTGATACAGTCCGTCAGCAACAAGTACAAAAGGAGTATTCACGGAACGTCCTTTACGATATTGATAATCGTAGAGTTTCACTTCTTCCGCCATATCGACAATTTCATTCTTTGCATACCACGCCGATGTTTCAACGTAATAGTTGAAGTTATTTTTAAGACTGCTTTCGTACCTGATCGTACCCTCGAAACCTTGATTCTTTACTTTACCTACATTCATATAAGGCAATATGTCGCCATAAGAGGCTCCAACAAATCCGGGAATAGTGGAATACGGCTGTGACAGGATATCATATCTTTCTTTATGGAAATAATCGAATTCTACCGACAGCCCTTTCAGTAAAACTGCATCCAATCCGATATTGAATACACGTTCCTTCTCCCAACTAATATCGGGATTGGCAATCATATCTGCCCGAAACCCGCCTGTTGATGACGACCCTGTACCTAAAAAATAGGAGCCGTTACTGCTATAAGTCTGGTCGAACAGATAACGTCCGTTCTCATTCTGATTGTTTCCAACCAGTCCGATAGATGCTCTTAGTTTCAAATATTCAACCCAGTTGATATTTTTCATGAAGTTTTCTTTCGACAGTATCCATCCGGCGGAGAAAGCGGGAAAGAATCCATATCTTTTTCCAGGAGCATAATCATCACAACCTGTATATGAAGCTGCAAATTCTCCTATGTATTTTTGATTATAAGAGTAAGTTACCCGCCCTGCATAATTCAAGTATTTAATGTCATCACGACTTCCATATTTCTGATATAAATCAGACAGGAAAAAGATGCTGGCAGTGAGTTGATGTTGCTTGAAAACGCGATCATAATCCAACTGTGCCTTAAAGTTCAGACGACTCCAGTCTGTACGGAATCCTTCATCGGATTCCAAAGGAGAATCAGCGCCGTAGGGTGTATATAGCACCTCTCCCCCTGCTCCTTTGGAAAGAGAATAACGGGCATAATTCTGATTCTTTATAGATGAATCCGCCATATAGTTGTTGTAGGCAATACCGGCACTGACACTTAATCCCTTTGTCAGTTTCTCCAGGTCGTATTTAGGCATAAAAATCAGTTGGAAAGTCCGGCTGTTTTCTTTATAAAGCCCTCTGCTGACGATATTACCGACCGGGTTGGTAAAAGCGGCATTTCCTCCATACGATCCGTCGGGGTTGTACACCGGAAATGCATTCGGAGCTGTTCTCCATATCGCTCCCAAAAGTCCGTTGGCAGAACTGCTGCCTCCGGGAATAGAGCGATTACCTACACTCCCGCTAAAATTGAGTCCGGTAGACAGGTGTTTGCTTATCTGGATATTCAAATTAGACCTGAAATTAAAGCTCGCATAATAGGCATTCGAGTTTTCCCGGCGTTTTTTATCGGTGTCTTTGTAGAAACCGATGTTCTGCAAAAGATTCATCATTACATAGTATTGCACCACATCTCCTCCTCCTTTAAAACTTAAATCAGCCATACTCAAAGGAGCTGTATTATTCAAAATGGCCTTTTTCCAGTTTACATTGGGGTAAAAGTAAGGATCGGTGTTGTTCTGATAGGCATTCAATTCCTCTGGAGTGTATAAACGAGGCAATCCGTCATTCACACGCGCCTGATTGTATAAGGTGGTATAATCATACGCATTGATAGGATCGGGAACGCCCAACGGTTGTTGTATTCCCGTTTGTAAACGGATACTGACTTGCGGAGCGGAAACGCATCCTTTCTTGGTTGTCACCAATAAAACACCATTTGCACCACGCATACCATATAAAGCCAGAGCCGAAGCGTCTTTCAATAATGTTACAGACTCGATTTCCGCAGTGGACAGACTTTCAATCGGGGCTTCGAAACCGTCGACATATACCAGCATTTTTTGTCCGCTTGCATAGGAAGTACGTCCCCGGAGGTAGAGATTCGCGATAGAGAAATCATAGCCGGGCTCTCCGCTTTGTTGCAACAATGTTAGTCCGGGAAGCTGTCCTTGCAGACTATTTCCCAAGCTTGCGGAAGTAGTTTTCATCAAATCTTCCCCACGTATGGAAGAAATGGCACTTGTTCGCCTCCATTCCGGTTGTTGCCCATAGGCGACTTCTACAAGTGCAGAATCGGCTATGTGTTGAGCAAACAAAACGGGAGCATAAAAAGTGAGAATAGTAGTCAAAAGTATAGCATAACGCTTCCCTTTGTATATACTGTTTATTATTGTCATACCTTTTATTTTTAGTTGATTGAACATATTTACCATCCCGGATTCTGAAGCATATACCCTTTATCTATTTCGGTCTGCTTGATAGGATGTAAATAAGAACGGTCACTCCATAATCTGTTTTCAAAGACATAAGGTTTGTAATGTACTTTACCCGGTGCTCCTGTAACAGCGGAGAGCTGCAATCCATACATGGCACCTTTCATAACACCTTCATCATCGGCTATCAGCCAACGTCGTATATCCCAGAAACGATGATCTTCATAAGCCAGTTCCACGGCTCGTTCTCTTCGCAGTTTCTCCCTGAACTGCTCTTTATTCAAAGTGGAAGGAAAGCCCGGCATTCCGGAGCGTTCACGAACTTTCAGGACTGCATCGAATGCTTCTTTCGGGGGAGTTTCATAATATTCATTCAAAGCTTCTGCATAATTCAGATAGAGTTCGGCTACCCGGAAGACAATCCAGTCCATATTAGTGGAGTTGCGCGGAGCCGTTGCTCTTAGTACGCGAGGTACCCATTTGCGAACCAGGTGTTTCGTTTTATCATTGGCTACATTGTGAGCTCCACCGGGCAGAAAATTAAGAATTCCAATCTCTGTATTCCAGTTAGCTCCATGTGCTGCAATGGTTTGCGCAAAACGAGGGTCCAGTTCGTCGTACTTTTCAAGCAGATCATCGCCACCATCCATATTCCATGTTTGTTGGTTCCCGTCTTTTTTCTCATAGAAACGCACGAAATTGAAGGTTGTAAAAAGACCGCCGTCGCTCCAACTACTTCCCGCCCATGCCGGTATATTGCTTGTTATGGGATGACTGCTTGTTGTGAAATTCCGGTATTTCTTGTTGGCCAGAATTATTTCTTTGTTATCGGGAGCAGTCCACACATGTTCGTAATTTGTTTCAGGTGTTCCCTCATCGTACAAGTCATAATAGCCAGAAGATTCAACAGCGGTAATGGCTGCCTTGGCTGCTTTAGCAGCTTCATTCCAGCGTTCTTTACTATAGTTTCCATATCCTATCAGGTCATTATTTCCACTTAAAGGAAGGTACGGATCGTCGGTATTGAACAAAGGACTCGCCGCATACAGGAGTACTCTGGATTTGAGAGCTAAGGCGGCTATCCTGTTTGCCCGTCCCACCAATATCGAATTCGTATAATAATCCGGTAATATGGAGGCAGCCCGGTCACAATCGACAAGAATGGAGTCTACACAATCGGAAAATGTATTACGGGGTAGTTTACCATCTTCCGACGGATTTATTCTACGGTATATTATAGGCAGTCCACCATATCTATATACTCCTTCCCAGAAGACCAAAGCCCGCATAAAATAGGCTTCGCCTCTGGAACGTTTCTTAAAATCAACGTCTCCCGGATCATCGGGCACTTCGTCAATACGTTCAAGCACGATATTGCATTTTCGTAATGTCTGCCAACGGGTGTTGTGACGGGGGTCTTCATCCCAGTCTATGCTGCTGTTGTTATGATTGTCCACGTTCCACGAGGCATTGCCCTTCCCCCAGTTTGCACCTTGTTCGGCTTCATCACACGCTCCTGCCAGGGTTGAGGTTGCACACAGTTTACGGTCGATCCCGCTACTTCCCATCGAGAACCCCAGCGGCATACCTTCTGCATAGATGCCTGTTATGTATTGTTCTGTCAAAGTCCTGTCGGCAAAGACACCGTCTTCATCCAAATCGACAGAGGGCGGAGCTTCCAGATAGTCACTACACGAAAACATCAATACAGACGACAGAAGTATTGCACATATATATGCTGTCTCTTATACACATCTGACGCTGCCGACGAAGCTAGAAGTGTA
>OWIW01001551.1_pt1 | contig 11871 bp, 10 predicted proteins | sample 2433821 | NCBI WGS metagenome assembly OWIW01 (sample SAMN05065751, study PRJEB22554) | human gut metagenome | biome: ENVO:2100002; feature: ENVO:00000062; material: ENVO:00002003 | host: Homo sapiens | place: USA | reverse complement strand
GTTAGTGCCGTCGTTTTTGATCGCGTAGGACGCGATCGCGTTCGGACGGAAATAGGTTTCGAGATCGTGCCAGTAGAGGCTCGCTCCCCCGATCGCGATGAGGTTCATGCGGCAGGAAACCCGCGGATCCGACCCCGCAAGCAGCTTCCGCACAAAGCGGTGCACGCCGTTATTAAAGAAAAAAAGCGAGTTCCCGACAAATAGGAGTGACTCAGGCGACGGGATCTTCGTGATCCCGGGCTGCGCGTGATGCGCCAGGCCGGTTACAGGGTTCCGGTAGGGTACGAAAACGTTTGTCATTGTTGGGGTCTCCGCCTCGGGAAGCGGCGCTGTTCTGTTTTTTCCAATATACCGCCGGGACTCTTTTCAATACCCTGATATCTCTAGGTAAAAAGACAGACTTGAAGCGGGGTCAGCGCAAAAGTTAAGCGATTTTTGTCTGGTTTCTCTCTTTGACTGAAGCAAAGTCTGACAGCCGGAGGGTCCGGACGCTACAGACAATAAAAAACCGCGCCGTTGGTTTTACCCAGCGGCGCGGCAGACTCTTCAGGAAATCCGCGGTGCACTCACGCCGCGGATCCTTTCCTTCTGAATTACATCTCGAACTTCGGAGCGATCAGGTTCTGGAAGGAGAACACTTCGTTCCACTTGTCTTCGGTCATCAGCTTGCGTTCTTCAACGACGATCTGATGGAGGGACTTGCCTTCGGTGTAGCCTTCCTTCGCCATTTCAGCGCAGAGCATGTAGCCGAAGTGGGGCTTCAGGAGCGTGACGATGCCGAGGGAGTTCATCACGAGGTCCTTCGTGTGTTCGGCGTTCGCGGTGATGCCGTCAACGCACTTCTCACGGAGGGCGATCATGGCGTTCGTCAGAACCTTCATCTGGGTGAAGACAGCGAACGAAATCACCGGTTCCATCACGTTCAGTTCAAGCTGGCCAGCGGAGGCAGCGAGCATCACGGTGGTGTCGAGACCGATCGCGAGGAAGGAAGCCTGGTTCGTCACTTCCGGGATCACCGGATTCACCTTGCCCGGCATGATGGAAGAGCCCGGCTGGCGCATCGGCAGGTTGATTTCGGAAAGACCCGTACGGGGACCGGAGGCGAGCAGACGCATATCGTTGCAGACCTTCGTGAGCTTCACGGCGAGGCTCTTCGCGGCGGACGAGATCGCGACATAGGCGCCGCAGTCGCTCGTCGCAGCGATCAGGTCGTCGCTGTTATGGAAGTCGATGCCGGTCTGTTCAGCGAGGTACTTCACAGCCTTCGCCGGATAATCCGGGTGGCAGGTCACGGTCGTGCCGATGGCGGTGCCGCCGAGGTTGATCACGCGGAGGTGCTTCTGCGCGTCCTTGATCACTTCGATTTCGTCTTCAATCGTGCGGCCCCAGCCGTGGAATTCCTGGCCCATGGTCATCGGGACAGCGTCCTGGAGGTGGGTGCGGCCCATCTTCAGAACATTCTTGAATTCGTCAGCCTTCTTGTAGTAGGCCTGAACGAGCTGCTGCAGGGCCTTGAGGAGGTCCTCAGAACGGTAGTACATCGCGAGGTGCAGAGCGGTCGGGTACGTATCGTTCGTGGACTGACCGAAGTTCGCGTGATCGTTCGGCGAAACCTGCTTCTGGGAGCCCTTCGGGAGACCCAACTTTTCGCAGGCAATGCTGCAGATCACTTCGTTCGTGTTCATGTTGGTCGAAGTGCCGGCACCGCCCTGGAGCCAGTCGGTAACGAACTGGTCGCGGTACTTGCCTTCGAGCAGCTGATCGCAAGCGTAGATCAGGGCGTCAGCGACGTTCGCCGGAATCGTGCCGAGTTCCTTGTTCGTCCGGGCGGCAGCCTTCTTCACCTGAGCGAAAGCCTTGATGAAGTACTCATCTTCATTCATCGAGTGCTCAGTGATGTGGAAGTTTTCCTTGCCGCGCAGGGACTGAACGCCGTAGTACACGTCATCAGGAATCTCGAGGTCGCCAAGGAAATCATGCTCAATACGGGACATTGATCTAACACTCCTAAAAAGTTCCGCGTCTGTTTATATGGAAGCGCGGATTAAGGAAAGATGTAACAAGATAATTCAGATTGTGTAAGCACTTAGTGCCTGTCCACCTGAAACATCCTAGGCAAAATTATCTATATCAAATTCGATTCCGTAAAGGTTTATTATGGTCATTAATGAATCAAAATTGATCACAACATGAAGAAAACGCAGAATCTTGAAAACCTTCACGTATTCTGTGAGATCGTCCGCACGGGAAGCGTGAAAGCGGCGAGCGACGCACTGAATACAGAGACGAGCAACGCGTTCCGCACCGTGAGGCAACTTGAGGACGAGCTCGGGGTCGCGCTCTTTGACCGCGAGAAGCGCCCGATGCAGCTGACATCCTACGGGACGCAGTTCTACCGCTACTCCTCAAAAATCCTGAAGCTCCATCACCAGATGCTTGAAGAGCTGAAGGATGACACGGACGCGATGGCGGGCCGCATCACGGTCTGCTCCACCGCCGGTTTCAGGCAGCAGTTCCTCACGCCCTCTCTTGTTGAATTTCAGATGGATCACCCGAATATCGTGATTGATCTTCGGGAAATGAATTCCGGTGTGTCAGATGTCCTGAACAGCGCGACAGAGAGCGGGAATGACGTCGTCCTCATGTATAAACCGCAGGAAGCGCTCCCGCCCGGAATGGAAGTGCGGGAATGCGGCGTTATGCCCTTTATTGCCTGCGCGTCGCCGCTTTATATCAAGCGTTTCGGGGAGCCCGCGCGCCCCGCGGAATGCAAAAACCACCGCGGCATTCTTCTTAACCTCCCGAACCGGAAGACCGTCACCTACCTCACGAAAGATGGCGTGCAGGAACGGATCTCGTGGCGCCGCACGATGACCTTTAACAGCCAGATCAACGGGCGCGACGCGATGCTGATGGGTGCGGGGATCATCCCGGATCTCGCGTTCTACTTCGCGATCCAGGGGATCAAAGAGGGGCAGATCGTCCCGGTGATGCCGGGCTGGACCCGGCCGCCCCGGATCAGCTGCCTCTTCGCGACCGAAGACGCTTACCGGAAGAAGCGGGTCCGGTATTTCCTTGACTGGCTTGAGGTGCGGTTTCGGAAGATGCTTGAGCACACGAACCGCGAGTATCAGTGGGTCGCGTGAATCCAGGAGAAAAAAAGAGCCCGGAAGGGTATCGGTCTTCCGGGCGGAGCAGAGTAGAAGAGATTCTGCGCACTAAAAAACAGAGAGAAGCAGAGACCTGAACGCCTTACATAGAGAGAGTTCAAGCGGTCCCGCACGATCCAGTCTACGGATCGAGCGGCTTTCCGCCCCCTGCTATCAGTAAAACTAATATCTGAGACATGGCAGGGCTTAAAAAACAGGGACCGGATTCTTCGAATATTCCTGTTTTTCACGTCTTTTAAAGGTCGATGCCTCAAACTTCGCGCTTTTCCGCGCGGCAGAGCAGAAGCGCGAGGAGGAGCGCGGCGATCGCCGCCGCGATTTTCCCCGCCATCATGGGAACGGTTCCTTCCGGATAAGCTGCCGTGATAAACCCGAGATAGTCACCGAAGAGGCAGAGGATCGGCGCGGAAAACGCGGAGCAGATCACTTTTCCGCGCTCAGTCATCCGATCGAGCATCAGGTACATCGGGATCGGGTTCGCGAGTGACACCGCCATCCCGAGCGCCGCGTGACCGTCAATCGAGAAGAGACGCGCGAGCCGCGTGAGCGCCCCGCCGAAATGCCTCTCCGCGAACTTCACCATCGGGAAGGCGCCGGAAAGCATCACCGCCATTTCGCCCACGATCTCCAGCTGCTTCCCGATCGGATCCATCCCGGGGATGAGTGTTAGGGCGAACCAATGCTCAATCGCCGCGGCGGCGAGAAGGAGGACAAAGGCCGCCATCATGAGTTTTCCGAAGAGCACGCAGCCCCGGACCGCAGCGTCCTGGCGCGTGATCAGAAGAAAAGCCATGAGGCCGCCGATTAGAAACGCGGGGATCCCGGTGATAAAAGCGCCTGAAAGGCTGTAACCCGACACCGCGGCGACGCCAAAGAGACTCACGGGAGCCGCGGCGATCCCGGCCGCAAGGCCCTTCGCCACCGCCGGACGGCTTCGAGGCGCGCACATCGAGAGCGACACGGGAAGAGCGTACGTGATGACGCAGCCCATCGAGGCGGCGAGCCCAAGCCCCGACAGCATCGCGGCCTCATGAGTCGCGGCGAGCGCGATGGAAAGCGTGAGACCGCCCGAGTCAATGCCGAAAATCATGCCGGCCGCGACCGATGGGTCTGACCCGATCGCCGTGAATAAAGGACCTAACGCCGGGGCTGCCGCCCGGCCGATCGCAGGCGCCGCGCACATGACGCCGACAAGGCACATCGCGAGAGGACCCATCGCGGAGAGTCCCCGTTCAAACTCCTCTCCGTACCCGAAGCGATTATTGAAGAGCGCTTTGTCGGCCGCCCCGATCACCATGAAGACCGCCATGCAGGCGACCACGATTTCGCTGATCATTTCTGACCTCTGAGACTTTTCGTAGCGTCCCGGCGGACAGAAACGGGGATCAGGGGAAAGCACCCCTCCATCACCCGTGCCTACCGATCCGCGGCCGGCGTCTCATCCGGAACCGGGGATCTGAGCGTCATTTTATAAAAATCAGAGCTTCCGATCGGAAGGCGCCGGAAGCTCTGATGGATTTCCCTGCAGCGCGTTTCTGATAGAACCTGATAGTTTCTATGCGTATCTATCAGAATCTATCAGTATCTAATAGAAAGTATTAAGAGTCAGAAAGACACCGATTCTGGCTCCCGCCCCGCTTCCGCTGGCGTTACGCCGTATTTTTTCCTGAAAGCGGTTGAGAAGTGCGAGCGGTTCCGGAAGCCGGCTTCGAGGTACACGTCAGAGATCTTCCGGTGGTCTTCCGTAAGCAGCCGGTGGGCGTAGTCGAGCCGCTTTTCAAGCAGCCATTTCTCAGGCGTCAGCGGACTGATCTTCGCGAAGTCGCGCTTAAAGGTCGCGAGGCTTCGGCCGGTGTAGGACGCGAACTCTTCGAGCGTCAGATCCTCTCTGAAATTCGCTTCCATAAAGGCGAGGAGATCAATTTTCCAGGGACTGCTGAAATCGAATAGCGTCGGATAGAACCTCGGGCTGATCGTGAGGAGGCAGAGGAGAGCCTCCCGCTCTTTTAATTCAATCCATTCCGGGAGCGGTTTCACCCGGGCATCGGTGTAGGGAAGGAGTGACGCGAAGAGGCTTTCAAGCGCTGGTTCGCTCCGAAGCGGAATCACCGCCTCCTCAAACCGTTTCGCCGCGCGCGGGAAATTCTTGGGGTTCAGGGTCCGGAAGGAATCCCTCAGAAAGTTCCTCTGAAGCAGGATGCTCACCGCGCTGTAGGGGCGGGCTCCGTCGCTTTGCTTCCGGATCCGTACCGCGTGATCGCGCTTTAAAAACACAAAGCCGCCCGCCGGCACGGTGAATTTCCGGCCGGCAGACTTCGCCTCCATCACGCCCGATCGCACAAAGACGAGCGCGTGAGACGCGATTCGGGATTCTGTGAGCATCTGCCCCGGAATAAAGCAGCTCAGGATGATATCCGAGTAGCGAATCAGCTCCATCGCGTTATTCATCAGGGGCGCTCCTAACCGTTTCAGTGAGACTCGGCTTCTTTGGACGCCGGGAACACATGGGACCAGTACTCAGCCCCGGATCCTTTGAATCCGACGAGTTCCGGGTATTCGTACACCTTTTCGCATTCGGTCCGTTTCTCATAGAGCTCATAAAACGCTTCCGCGATGCGATCGGCGCTGAAGAAGTCATTCATGCCAATAGGACCGTTGATCGTGACGGTGCCGGCATAGATTCCCTTCGGGGCGAGCGCCTCATTTAGCATATAGGCGTATGAGCGAAGCGCGGCCTTCGTGAGGCTCATGGCGCCAAAAGCGGGGAAAGGATGAATTCCAAAGCCGCCGCCTGTGAAGAGCAGGGCACCCTTGTTCTGAAGAAACTCAGGATCCTCGATCAGATCGCGGCACACGGTCCAGGCGCCCGCGACATCAAGTCTGAAGTGCTGGACCAGCTCCTCGGTTTCAACCCTCAATCCAGCTCCTGGCCTCGTATCCGCCGCGTTGTAGATCATGACGGTCGGCGCGCCGTGAGTGACTTTGATGTTCGCCATGGCGGTTTTGAGAGACGCCGCGTCAGACGCGTCCCCGGTCTCTGTGAAGGAGTCGATCCCGAGTTCTTTCAGATCGGAAACGAGTTTCGCAAGCTTCTCTTCGCTCCGGCTTACGAGAACCGGCGTGAAGCCGTTCTTTCCAAAAACCTTCCCGAGGCTGAGCCCCAGTCCAGGACCCGCGCCAATGATGACAGCAATCTTTTCAGTCATACGTATCTCCAAACCAATGTTTTGTGACCAGAAAAGGATGGGCGGTCGTGTTGTTGCTGAAAGGTTCAATTCAGACGATAACCGAACTCAATCGGAATGATTTTAAAACCGATGAAGGGTGAGAAATAGAGCTGAAACCGGCTGTATTACCGCTTTTCCTCTTCCTGTAGATCTGTCCTTCATGCTAGTGAGCAGCATGAAATGTGATGTTGCTGAGAAGCTCAAATAGATGTTGGTGACAGGCTCAGAATCAGATTTTGAATAGGAAAGGGGGCTTTCCAGGCGGAAGGATTGCTTATCAGTAACTAATAGATCCTGATAGTTTCTATCAGAATCTATCAGGATCTCAATAAAATCTATGAAGGAAAATGGCTGGTTTTCAGCGTATGAAAGGCTTTTACCACCACCCAAAGAGGCTCTTCGCGTTGTCGAGCGATTCAATTCGCGTCATGTCGTCCGGATCGAGCGTAAACGTGAGTACATCGAGGTTCTCCTGCATGTGTGTCGCTTTGGTGGTTCGCGGAATGATCACAAAGCCAGACTGCACGAGGAATCGGAGCGCGATCTGGGCGACGGACTTCTGATGCTTCTTCGCGATCGATTCCAGAACGGGATTTCCAAATATCTTGTGTTCCCCTGACCCCAGCGGTGACCAGGCTTCAGGGACGACACCGGCCTCCGCCATCATTTTCCGGAGACCTTTCTGTTGACAGAAGACATGCGCCTCAACCTGATCCACCGCGGGCACCACGTCTACCTGCTTGATGAACGAGGGGAAGAGATTCTCAACGAAGTTTGAGATCCCGATCGCCCGGACGTCGCCCGCCTGATAGGCTTCCTCAAGCGCCTTATAGACCCCGAGGTTATCTTCTCCCGGCCAATGGATCAGAAGCAGGTCGATCACCCCGATCCCTAGCGCCCGCTGAGAGCGGGCAATCGATCGCTTCGCCTCCTCATAATCCCGCGCGCCCCAGAGTTTCGTGGTGACAAAGATTTCCTTTCTCGGGATATCGGATGCCCGGACCGCTTCACCGACCTCAGCCTCATTTTTATAAAGCTGCGCCGTATCGATATGGCGGTAACCGAGCGAGAGAGCGGTGAGCACAGCGTCCTTCGTCTGATTCACCGGGATCGCGTAGACACCGAGCCCCACGCGGGGCATCCGAACGCCGTTATTCAGGACCACAAAGTCTTCCATTTCACGCACCTCTTTTTTGCTTCAACCGCCTTTCGCCGCAGCTTTGTCTCTCTCATGATAAAAAAATAGATTCTGACAGGAGTGATCAGAATCTATAAAAGTGAGTCTAGAGAGACCAACAATGAAACCACTGCAAAACTGAACAATCAGATCCGGAACCCCTCACTCTGTTCGGATTCCGAAAACTTTTCCTCTTCCGGCACATAGTTCCCGTAGCGGTTCTTCCGGGGTTCAGACGGCACAAAGCCAATCAGGACCACAAACGCGAATGGGACGAGAACCGTGAGGAAGGTGGGGAACGGGCGAAGCAGGTCGTACACCACCATGCCGATGAAAACGAGATAGACGAGCGCGTACCAGCCGCTCTTCCCGATGTCATGCAGCCGCTGCACCGTGATCGGCACCTGGATCGAGAGCACCATGAGCGCGGTGACGAGGTAGCAGCTGAGGATGAGGTTTAGCCGGAGTTCGGGGGTGCCAAAGCCAAGGAGACCAATCATCATGGCGATGACAGCCCCGATTCCGATCACGAGGAGCGAAAGCACATACCAGTGCCAGTAACCCTTGCGGTTAAGCCGGTCACGAAAGTCGAAACAGCGCGGCAAGATCATTTCGCACCCCCTCTGTGTGAAGGTTTTATACGTTCATTGTAGGCTAATTTGTCACCATGTAATCACAAAAATACGTTTATACCCACTATGTATAATATTTTCGTATTCAATAATTGCGAAAATGCCTTCAGAGAGAAAACTCTGAAGGCATTTTTGTCAAGATAAGTAAAGACGGGCGAAGCGCCGTCCCGCCTCGTGCGGCGGGGAATTACTTCGCGGAAGCCGAAGGCGGCGTGAACGCACGGATCTCAGGGATCGGTCCTACCCACTTGGTAACTTCCACATTGGCGGTAGACGCGACGTTTCCGCAGGCAAGGGACGACGTAGGGATATCCTGCGTGAGGCTGTTCGGGTTCCCGTGGACGTCGATTTCTTTGCCATCCAGCACCGCCGGATCAAACCACGCGCCGTGATGCAGCACGACGGCCCCCGGGATCACCGTGTTCTCAACGACCGCGCGGGCGAGCGCCGCACCCCGGCGGCTCCGAACGAGCACCACGTCGCCGGTTTCAATGCCGCGCGCCTCGGCGTCTTTCCTTGTGATTGTGAGCGGTTCGCGAAGCTGCGTCCCATCCGGCTCCCGGTTCGCGTATTCATCAAGCTGCGAGTGAAGGCGCTTCACGCTCTTCGGCGCGACAAGGGCGAGCGGGAACTCTTTCGTCGCCCGGGCAAAGCCTTCGGAGGGCTCAAAGTACGCCGGGTGCGGGAGGCAGTCCGCGTACCCGTAGGACTCAATCTTTTTGGACCAGATCTCAATCTTCCCGGACGGGGTCTGAAGCGGATGCCCCACGGGGTCATTCCGGAAGTCCTCAAAGTCCACGAAACGGCGTCCGGACTCGGTCGGCTCAAACTTCAGGATCCCGGATCGCCAGAATTCCTCAAAGGTCGGCACGGTGTCGAGTGACAGCTCAGCCGTTTTCGCGGCTTTTTCATACGTCGCGCGGATCCAGTCTTCGAGCGTTTTCCCCTCCGTAAAGGCGTCAAAAACGCCGATCCGGCGGGCGAGCTCAGACGTGATCCAGTAGTCATCCCGGCACTCACCCTGCGGAGGAACGAGCTGATGCATCGCGACAATCATGTTGCGGGCCTGTTCGCCTGCGCCAGAAATATCGTTTCGCTCGTAAACCGTTGTCGCCGGGAGCACGATATCGGCGTGCTTCGCGGTCGCGGTCCAGTGCGTCTCGATCACGATTGTCGCTTCAAGCTGCTCAGAGCGCCACGCGCGTTCGAGCCGCATCGTCTCCGGCTGATGCGTAAAGGGATTTCCGCCTCCCCAGACGAGAAGCCGGATCGTGGGGTACGTGATCTTTTCGCCATTAAAGTCGATCACCTTCCCCGGGTGCTCAATACAGTCAACGAAACGCGCGATCGGGATCACGCGGCTTCCCTGATCGGGGTGAGAGGGCGGAATCGCCGGCACTTTCGGCACCGGGAGATTGGGGATATAGGGGCCCGCGGTCGCCGGGTCACCGGCTGAACCCGTGTGGTACTCCGTCTGAATGCCGCCGCCCGGGAGTCCAATCTGGCCTAAGAACGCGGCGAGCGTAAAGGCCATCCAGTGGAACTGCTCACCAAACTGGGCGCGCTGCGCGCCCCAGCCGGTGATGAGCGTCGTGCGGTGCGTCCCGAGGTCTTCGGCGAGCGCACGGATTGTGGCTTCCGGCACACCGGAGATATCGGCGGCCCAGGAGGGGGACTTGGGGCAGCCGTCCTCCTGCCCCATCACGTAGGCGAGGAAGCCTTCCCAGCCTTCGGTGTGGGTCTTCAGGAACTCGTGATCCGCGAGATTCGCTTCTTCAAGCGCGTAGATGATCCCGAGCATCAGAGCGGTGTCCGTCCCCGGACGCACCGGCACCCAGGCGGAGCCGAGCTTTTCCGCGGTGAGCGGTTTCACCGGGTTAATGCAGACCGTGCGGATCCGCGGGTGGTTGATCAGCGCGTTGTAGTAGGGGCTTGTGCCGTGCGTCGACGCGAACCAGTCGATATCGTTCGTGATCGCGGGATCCGCGCTCCAGAAAACGATCCTCTCGGCGGACTCCAGCACCCGCTCAAAACTCTGCGGTTTCTGATACGCGCTTCCAATCACGTAAGGCAGAATTTTCCGCATCGCGCCGTTCGAGTAGTTGTTCTCTCCCTTCACGTAGCCGCCGCGGCACGCGAGCAGCCGGCGGACGAGTGTCACCGCGGACTGAATCGCGCCCGAGGACTTCCAGCCGTAGGACTGCCCGAAAACCGCGGACGGTCCATAGGTGTCGTAGACGTGGTTGATCGAGTCCGCCGCGAGATCGAGTGCCGTATCCCAATCCACCTGCACCCATTCATCCCGGCCGCGGTTCGCCGCGTTCCCGGGTTTCTTCTCGAGGAACGACTTCCGCACCATCGGATGCAGCACCCGGCTCTTCATATAGGGCTGGGCCTCAATCGCGTGGACATTCGGGCTCGGGAAGTAATCACCGGCAGCGGGCGTGAGCGTAATGCGGCCGTCATCGACGGCGGCGCGGAATACGCCCCAGTGGCTCGCGGTGGTGAGGTGATCAGGTGTTGGAAGTGTCATCTGAGTGAAGGGGAAAACCAAAAAAGCAAGTCAGTAAATCAATTGCGGTAAGGAGAAATTTTACCCTTCATGGAACTCATTCCTGAGGATAAAACCCCCGCTTTAACGCCCTGAATATGGGATTCCTGCGGTATTACCCGCTATTCATTTATCCCATAGGGAAGACGGAAAGCGCGTCTCCCGGGGTCAAAAAAAGGGGTGTCTCTGAGAGGAGACATCCCTTTAAGGTCTGGGGAACGGCGGACCGTTCCCAGCCGGTGATTACTTCATCGAAGCCGGAGCGGGCTGCGGGCCGGGGCCAGGCTGTCCGGGCTGACCCGGCTGCGCGTGAGGCGCCGGGGCGGGAGCGTGGCGGGCGTTCTTATGAGCGCCGCGGGGCGGCATCGGCTTCGGAGCCTTCTTCGCGTGGCGCGGTGCCGCGCGGTGCGGGGCCTTCTTCAGGTGCTTCGGCTGAGCCTTCGGAGCGGGCGGCGCTTTCTGATCCATCTGAGGACCCGGCGCGGGCGGCTGGCCTTCAGGACCAGGGGCTGCGAAAGCGGAAGCGGAAAAAGCGAGAGCGGCTGCGATCGCGGCCGCGGCAAACGTCTTCTTCATCATGATAGGAACCCTCTATGCGTTAACGCCCTCCCGGGGACTTAACCTCGGAAGGGCGGGTGAAATCAGCGAACTGAATTCAGGTGAATTACTTCATCGGCGCGGGAGCCGGAGCGGCTTCCGGAGCGGGAGCAGCCTTCGGAGCCTTCGGGGCGTGCTTCTTCGCGTGCTTCACGTGCTTCTTGTGAACGGCCTTCTTCACAGCCTTGTGGTGAGCCTTCTTCACGGCCTTAGCCTTAGCCTTCGGAGCAGCCTTGGCAGCAGGAGCGGGAGCAACAGCGGTAGCAGCCTGGTCAGCCGGAGCGGGAGCAGCGGCAGGAGCCGGAGCAGTCACCACGGGCGCAGCAGCGGCGAAGGCTGGAGCGTTTGCCACAGGCGCAGCGGCAGAAGGGGCCGGAGCGGCAGGAGGCACAACAGCAGCAGGGGGTGGAGGGGCATTCACATCGCTTCCAAGGTCAAATGCCGTAGAATCGAATTTGGGTTGCTCCCCTTGACCAGAGATGGCAGAGAAGCTAAACAGGTTTTCATTCATAACTAA
>OWIW01001546.1_pt1 | contig 11888 bp, 8 predicted proteins | sample 2433821 | NCBI WGS metagenome assembly OWIW01 (sample SAMN05065751, study PRJEB22554) | human gut metagenome | biome: ENVO:2100002; feature: ENVO:00000062; material: ENVO:00002003 | host: Homo sapiens | place: USA | reverse complement strand
GTTCCGCGGGGAGTTCTTTCCTGTGCGAAAATGATTCTTTATCTCTTAGTGGTCTCCACGAAAAACTCCATTGTATTGTATTACGAAAGAGAATAAATAAGAAAGCTGGTGATGCGGTTGCAATCGTATTTTCTTGAAGTTACCTGTTGATTAAAGTATAATAGAAGAAAGGAAGAAATATGGGAGATATTGCATACCAGAATAAGGATGTAACCGCTAAGGTTATGGCGGAGGCGCTTAAGGGGAAATCACTGGCTCCCTTTGGAATTCACCAGTTAAAAATCGTAGATATTCTGCCTACGAATTTACCGGTGATCGAAAGCAATGAGCTGCGGCTTGACAATTTATTTCTGCTGAGTGACGGCTCGATCGGGATCATGGATTATGAATCAGCCTATAACCAGGAAAATTTTGTGAAATACATAAATTATATCGCGAGAGTGATAAAGCGTTATGCAATAAACCATGAGCTGGATCGTATCAAACAGATAAAAATGATCGTTATCTACACGGCAGATGTGGACCATGCGGAAGCGATTTATGATCTGGGAGGCATTGTGCTGAAGATTGAACCCACCTTTTTGGTGGAAGCAGACACAAAGGAGCAGTACGACAGGATCAGGCAGCGGATAGATGCAGGAGAACGTTTGACCGACGAGGAATTAATGGAGCTGATGATACTGCCGCTAACCGTAAAGGGAAAGAAGGAAAAACAGCCGGTGATCATCTCGGCAGTAGAACTGGCGAAGAGAATTGCAGACCGAAAACAGGCTTTGGAAGCGCTTGCAGGTATTTTGACGTTTTCTGACAAGCTGATAGACGAAGCCTATAAAAGGCAGATCAAGGAGGAAATGCGGATGACACAGATCGGACAGATGCTGATTGATGAGGGCATGGAGAAAGGAATGAAGAAAGGAATCGAGAAAGGAATGGAAAAAGGAATTCAGGCATTGATTGAGGATAACAGAGAAGACGGTGTTTCAGAAGAAAGAATCGTCGAAAAGCTGCAGAAACGCTTTTCCATGGACAGAGGGAAAGCAGAAGCATATTTACAACGTTTTACACGATCTTAGAATCAGGAACAGACTTATATATCCCCCCCCCGGTCTCGACAGAGCCGGGGGGAATTTTTGTGCATTAGTGTGTGTTTGAAAATTCATTCCTGTCATACGGAATGGTAACGATGACGCTGTTCTTCAAATAAGGAATACTGACAAAGGATATATTGGCTTCTGTGCCGTAGCACGCCATGAGTCTGCGATAAATATTGTTCAGCCCAAAGTGATCTCTGCCTTCCGGCTGTTCCTCGGTCAGACAGGCTGTGGCTTTGGAGATATCAATCCCTTTCCCGTTGTCGGACACCTCGATGACCATGTGGGTGTGAGTCTGATCTAAGGTGATGGATATTGTGATCTGCGGTGCAACAGGCCATGTCTCCGGACTCATGTTTCCAAAGCCGTGCTTTAAGCAGTTCTCAGCAAGCGGCTGAAGAAGTACCTTCATAATTTTGCAGTTTTTCAGATGCGAATCGATCTGACAGGTAAAATGAACGCCCTCCCTGGAATGACGGTTCATGATCTCCATGTAGGAGGTAACGTGTTCTGCCTCCTTTTCGACAGAAATGAAGGTTTGCCCCACACTCAGCGTGATCCGCAGATAGCGTCCCAGGCTTTCCAGCATACTTCCCGCCGTATCGGAGTGTCCGTTTAATATTTGAAAATGAATACATTCCAGTGTATTATACAGAAAGTGCGGATTGATCTGTTCCGACATCATCTGAATCTCCGCCCTGGCTTTTTTCTGTTCCTCTTCTTTAATCTGCAGTAACTGGAGCTGAATCGTATCATACATCTGGTTCAATTGTTTTCCCAACAGGCTGATCTCATCAGAGCGGGGAAATATGACCTTTGTCTGGTAGGTACGGCGGTTGATTTGAGCAATAATATCTCCCAGCGTTTTAATATCCCTTGTCAGGAAATGGGACAGGCCGAATGCCAGCAGGGCTGCTGCGGCAGAACAGAACAGCCATACCATAAAAAAGAAAGACCGGAATTCCTGAATATCGCCGGTGAGTGCGGATTTTCGGCTGATATGGACTACCTTAAGATCACAAAAACGGATAGCAGCCGTTGAAACCACCAGCTCGTCCCGGTCTATGGCCAGATGCTCTCCGCGGAGATTATCCGTCTGTGCTACCAATGCTTCCAGACTGGTCCCAAAGGCATCGGGATACGTCTCTTCCTGTATATCCAGGGGAATTCCACTGGAGTCGGCCAGATACATGCAGTAAGTATAGCCGTTGGACATCTGGTCAAAGTATGACCGGATCTGTCCCGTATTCATCAAAATAATGACCCGCGCCTTATATTTGCCTTCTGTATCGCGGTATGCAAAGGTACCGGTTCCCCTGCTGTAGGAGACCGGATAGGAGACGGGGATAGCGCCTCCCTGCCGGAACAGTAAATTCTGACGGGTTGGAAATACGGTAATAAGAGGATATTCCCAGATGTTTTCTGTAAAAAGCGTTTCAAAGCTGCCGCCGAATCCGAGAGAATAGGGACTGAAAAGAAAGCCATTTTCTCCGCAGATCAGAATGTTGTTGACCTGGGCATGGTTTTGGAAGAAGGAAGCCATCTCATCGGAAGCCGCCTGATAATAACCGGAGTAACCGTCGAAGCTGTTATTGGCAATATCGGCAATCATATCGGGAAACGGCTTTCTTACCAGAAGATTGTTCGTAGCGGCGGAGAGGGACTGAAACTGGGAGGAAAGTACGGCTCCGGCAGTTTCCACCGATTGTTCTGCTTTTTTCAGAACCTCCCTGGTGTTTCGCTTGTAAAAATAGGAGTAGGACAGCTGACTGATCAGCAGCAGGGCTGCCGTGGTGATGGCGATCATGCCGATCAGCAGCTTGTACCGAAATTTTAGATTAGAAAACCAGTTTCTCATAGTCAGCGCCTTCCTTCTCCGGTATACTGCTTCTGATAATCGGAAGGCGTCAGGCCGGTACGTGTTTTAAATGCGCGGCTGAAAGACCGGTAATCCTCGTATCCGAGAAGGATTGCCACATCGCCTGCTGTAATATCAGGATGTTTTAACTGCTCCTGGGCGTAGCTGATTTTTAAATCCAGCAGATAATCACGGAAATTTAAAGAGGTCTTATTTTTAAAATACGTGCTGAAGTAGCTTTTGCTTAATCCCAGATAACTGCAGACCTCCTCCGTATGCGGATTCTTAAGCAGGTTGGCATGGAGGTAGGCGATGGCCTTTTCAATCAGAGGCTCGTTCTTGGTAGCCCGGCTGACGGCGAGTTCGTTGGCAAAACCGTTTAAAATCTCACACATCCAGCTCCTGACCTCTTCCAGGGAAGAGAGATTCGACAGCGCGGCATAGGAGTTGCCGGTAAAGCTGATCGGGGGGCCGCCCAGATAATCAGCCAGCTGGCTTTGAATTGTAATGATGATATAATTGCACATACTGTAGAGATAAGAGGGCGGCGGTAGCGGGGCGGTGATAAGGCTGTCAAAATAAGAGGTAAACTGCAGCCGGATGTCCTTCGGATCATTTCTTAAAACTGCCTGAAGGATATCATCGCCGGGCATGATGACCGGCGGCGGAAGGCAGTTTGTCACTTCTGGTTCTATGACAAGACCGGCTTCCGGATAGATATGCCATGTGATGGCCTGTCGGGCATTCTGGTAAGAGGCGGGAATTTCGGACAGTGATGGTACCGGTTTTCCGATGGCCGCCGCCAGATTATCCCCTCGCCAGGAGGCCAGGCAGCGGTTCAGCAGTTTTGAAAGAGACTCCTGCGTGTGATGATGAAAAGGCAGATTGACAACGAGAATCAGTCCATCCGGTGGATATTCGGAGATGAGAACGGGACTGTCAGCCAGTTCATTCTCCAGGATTTTCTTTAATGCAACGAGACTTTGATTCAGCTCCACATTCTCATCCGGATCGAAGCGGGTTCGGAACGTCTGGATCAGTACCACACAGGATTGTGTGTTCCGGATGAGCAGTCCGTATTGAGAAGAAATACTTCCCAGCTCTTCCTCTGCCAGCTCCCCTCTTAACAGCTGGGGAATCAGGTTCTGCCTGTGAAGCGATACTTCGGCTTTCCTCAATTTGTGAAGTGTTGATAATTGATCGGTATGAAGATTTCTTTTATCCACAATAGATTCTTTCAGCTTACAGATCAGATTGGTCAATTCCTTTATGGAGATCGGTTTCAGAAGATAATCTTCAATGCCGTACCGGATGGCAGTTCTTGCGTACTCAAAATCATCGTAACCGCTTAAGATGATGAAGGAGCACTCAAACTGTTCCTCCCTGGCCCGGCGGACAAGTTCCAGCCCGTTCATTCCAGGCATCTGAATGTCGGTGATTACAATATTCGGTTCATAATAACGTATCTTGTCAAGCGCTTCTGCACCGCTTGCAGCTGTCCCGATGACAGTGACAGAATAATCTTCCCAGGGAATGATGCTGCGAAGTCCGGTACGGATCTCGGCTTCGTCATCCACGATGAGAAGGGTGATAGCTGATAACGAATTCATAGGATTCTCCTCAAAACAAGGTTGAAATTTTAAAGCAAGGCCATTATAGCATTGTGAATAATGGAAAGCAATAAATTGACGTGAGATTTGTACAGTTCGAAAAAAATGCCGCATAGACAGTAAAAAATGCCATGTGAGTCATGGAAAATATGCAGTAATATGTGAGCACAGACAAACAAAAACAGTACAAAACGAACAGATCACAAAGCAAACGGAAAGGGAGTAAAAACTATGAGAAAAGGAAAGAAGATAGCGGCGCTGAGTCTGGCGGGATTAATGGCTGTTTCAGCTCTTACGGCATGCTCACAGGGGGAAACGAAAGAGAATACAGCAGATCTTACATCTGGAGCCTTGGCGGCAGAGGGGACCGGGGCAAATGAGGCAGGAAGCAGTGCGGCTTCCGGAGACCGAGTTAAGATTACTGTATGGACAGAGAACCGCCATGACCTGGATTATATGAATAAGATAGTCGAGGAGTTCAATAACACGAATGACCATATTGAGATTGAATATGTGGTACAGACGGAAAACTACGTGAATTTACTGAGTATGGCCGCCAATTCCGGGCAGTCACCCGATATATTTACTCAGGTGAACATCACAGATTTTAAGAATTTTGTGGATAACGGAATCGTACAGCCCATCAATGATTTTATAACCGATGAATTCAGAACGATTAATGAAGTAGATGACCACTTATACGAAGGGGCCAATGTGATGGGGGATGAGATCTACTGGGTTCCATGCGGGAAGAGAAGCGGTTCCAGATTTATTTACAACAAGGAAATATTTGACGGGCTGGGCCTTGAAATCCCTAAATCTATCGGCGAGCTTCCTGAACTGGTTAAGAAGATCACAGAGGCGGGAAACGGAGAGTACTATGGAATCATATTCCCCGGTATGAGCGGTCCATTCGAGCGCTGGCTGGAACACTCTGCGGAGATGAGCGGTGTCACACCTTACGACTATAAGACGGGGACCTTTGATTTTACAGGCTTTAAGCCATGGCTGGAAGTGACCCGCCAGATGTTTGAGGAAAACAGTGTCTTCCCCGGATCGGCATCCATGAAGATTGATCCGGCCCGTGTACAGTTCTCCGAGGGGCACGCGGCAATCCACGCAAATGCTTCCCAGGAAGCAACCGTGCTGACGGAGCAGTTTCCGGCACAGATTGAATGGGCGGTAGCAGACCTTCCCACATTAAACGGCAGGATCGAAGGCTGCGAATACGCCAACCCCAATACCGGCTGGCTGATGAGCGCGTTTACGGAGCATCCGCAGGAGGCATGGGAGGTGATCGAATACTTTGGATCAGAGGAAGTTTTAAAGGGATACTTTGAGAACGGCTATTCTCTTCCGATTTCTCAGTATATGGACGAAAAAATCGATAAATCCAAGATCGGCCGCATGGCAGACTTTACCGGCGCAGATTATGAAGCGGTACTTCCGGTAGCACCGTCGGTAACACCGGAGGGAGAGAATTACCGCGATGCGTTGTGGAATGCTTGTCTGCAGGGCGGTCCAGACATTGATGAGACGATTGATAATTTAAATAAGACGTATAACGCTGCTCTCGATAAAGAAGTGAAGATGGGTAAGACAAAACGGCTCGTGATTAAGGATTACGATCCTCTTCATCCGGGAGACGGAACCATAGAGTATCTGGACAATTAATAAAAACTCAGTAAATTGAAAGGAGCCGGCTGCTGCAAATAGACTGTTGCAGCAGCCGGTTTCCATTTGGAAGGAGTAAAGGTTATGAATACGAAAAAATCATTCGGACAGCGGATGAAAAAGAGCTGGCAAAAAGGTGACATTACCATGTGGATTATGCTGCTTCCGACCATCTTTTTTATTCTGGTCATGTCCGTGTATCCATTTCTCTGGCTGATCCGGTACGTGTTTTATGATTATAACGGATTCAAGGCATATTTTGTCGGTCTGGACAATTTTAAACGGGTGCTTACGGATAAGATATACTGGAACAGCGTCCTGCATACCTTTGAATACGCGGTTATGAAGCTGCTGTTTGTAATTCCCCTTTCCCTGGTGACCGCCGTTCTGCTTCAGAGAAAACGGTTTGGGAGCGGGTTGTTTCAGGGAATATTTTTCCTGCCTACAGTCATCAGTTCTGCGGTATACAGCCTGATCTGGTACTTCATATTTGCCACCTACAACGGGGTGCTAAACGGTTATCTTCAGGCAGCGGGCGTTATTGGAGCCCCTGTTGACTGGCTCGGAAGTTCCAGGACCGCCATGGCAGCGGTGGTCATCGTGGCTATCTGGGGTGCCTTCGGCAACTATATGATACTGTTGATCTCTGGGTTGACCGGAATTCCTGCGGATGTCTATGAGAGTGCCCAGATCGATGGGGCAAATGGAGTGCAGACCTTCTTCCGTATCACGCTTCCCATGCTGGGGCCCGTGCTGAAGGTGGTCATTATGCTGGCTATCACCACGGCATTTAAGGATTACCAGTCCATCCTGGTACTCACTGGCGGCGGCCCCAATAACCGTACCCACGTGATGTTCTCTTACATATTTGAAATGGTATTCGGGACTTCCGGCAAGGCCTCTCAGCTCCAGATCGGCTATGGTTCTGTTTTGAGCATTATTTCGGCCGTGATCGTGGGCCTCATCACGATTGTTTACTTAAAATTCAGCAAAAAGATGGATGAAATATCATAGAAGGGGAGAGCGGTGATGGCAAGAGAAAAAACAATTCATGCAGTGGAATCCAAAAAGACGAAAATGATCAATGCGGTGATTTTCATTCTGTTGTTGATTCTGGCCGTTTTAACGGTCTATCCGGTGGTTTATATTATTCTTGGATCTTTTAAGACCAACAGCGAGCTTGTAAGCGGCGGGTTAAATATTCTTCCTGAGAAATTCGTTCTTGATAACTACATTCAGGCGTGGAATATGGGGAATTTTTCCCGGTATACCGTGAACAGCCTCGTATTGAGCTTCGGTGTCATGTTCGTCTCTCTGGCAGTCAGCAGTATGGCGGGATACGTATTTTCAAGGCGGGAATTTCGTTTCAAAAGCCTGATCTACAATGCGATGGTCATGTTTATGTTTATTAATGTGGGCAGTGCTTCCCTGCGTCCGCTGTTTGAACTGGCAGTTAAGCTGAATATGAATAAATCCATGCTTTCCATAATCCTGATTTCGGCAGGAGGTGGTCAGGCCACCTATGTGTTCCTGATCCACGGTTTTATGAACAGCGTGCCGAAGGAACTGGACGAAGCGGCCAAGATGGACGGCTGCAGTTTCTTCGGTATCTACAGCCGGGTTATTCTTCCGGTATTAAAGCCGGCGCTGGCCAGTGTTGCGCTGCTGTCCTTCCGCGGAGGCTGGAATGAATATATTCTGCCTTTGATTTTTACCATGACCAATGAAAAACTGCGGCCTTTGACGGTAGGTGTCGTAGCTCTTCAGAATGCAGGAGACGGCGCGGCGGCATGGAACATTCTGTTTGCCGGATCGGCCATAGCGGTGATACCGATCATTCTGGTATATCTGTTTGCCAGCAGACAGTTCATGGGTGGTATGACCGCCGGAGCGGTGAAGGGATAAGCTAGTACAGCGTTGCATAAATTCCTGAGTAATAGCACCTGACGCAGATATCAGGCGCTATTACTCAGGAATTTATGCAATGCTGTACCAGGGCGTGATCGAGAGGAAAAGAGGAGAGAAAACATGAAATATCAGTTAAATGAATATGGCTTTATTACAAATTATCTGGTGAGCGGGAGAAAAGAGACGGACTTCTCCAGCAGTGCGGCGGATAAAAATCAGCTTGCCTGTGAAAAAATGATGCGGTCCGAGGCAGCGGATCACGATCCGGTTATGCCGGCTGGTCCCATCGTTCTGGGGGCTTTGAGCGCCCTGGGACTGCCATGGGAGTACGAGTACACGTATGGAAGCTGGTTTGTGGACCGGTCTTCCTTCTATCCGATGCTGACCAGGGTGGAGCTTCACGCTGCTACGATACTGAATGCCCGGGAGGAGATGGAGGCGGAGGTCTGGCTCTGGAGTTACGCTGCGGTGGATCTCTGGGTGAATGGGGTGTTTATGGGGGGAATTGAGACTCCCGTATATAAACCCATCAGCCGGAAGATCATGAAGCTGCCTTTAAAAAAGGGGGACAATACCATCTATATCAGGCTGGTGAACTTAGGCGTCCGGGACACGAGAACCCTGTTTGGAATCCAGATTCCGGGGCAGGAAAGGGAAATGCTTTCAGTGACGCTGCCGGATGCAGAGAAGGCCGCGCTCTGTTCGCAAGCAGCAGACTGGCTGTCAGGAATCATGATCAGAGAAAAAACAATGGTATTTCCCGCTCCGGCGCCGGAAGGAAGCCGCCTGATCTACGATGCCAGGCCGGTGGATTTTACGGAGTACCGTAACCGTTATTCCGGGATAACGCTGAGGGGAGAGACAGAGCTGGCTCTGGCACCGGATAAGCCCTATCTGAAGATTGTGGTTACCGTATCGGACCAGACCCTGTCAAGAAGCTTTGAACGACAGGAGCTGCTGACCATTCAAAAGGGAGAGAACGCAGACCCGGAAGAAAACAAAAGGCGCGTCTTTGAGAGAATTGCCGGTGTGAAACAGATTCCAAGGGGAGATTCGGAAAGCTTTTCCATGTATCCGATTCTGGCACGTTTCGCCTCAGGCAGAGTGGACCCGGAAGATGAGCGGGAGATTTATAAGTCTTTTGACCAGATCGAAAGCAGACGGGACTGTTCAGACTTTCTTACCTGCGCCATGGTCCGTTTTATGAAGCTGTATCCCATGAATGAAGCCATGGCAGCACGGTGCAAAGAAGTCATGATAAACTACCGCTACTGGATGGATGAGGCGGGCAGTGACGGCATGTGCTTCTGGAGTGAGAATCATTCTCTGATGTTTTTTGTCAGCGCTTATGTGGCAGGTGACATTTATCCGGAGGAATTATTTATCCGTTCCGGAAAGACCGGACGGGAGATGAAGGAGACTGCGCGGCAGAGGATCCGTGACTGGCTGGTTCAGACAGAAAGAGAGGGCTTCGATGAATTCCACAGCGGCGGCTACACCCCTATCACCTTTGCCGCTATCTTAAATGTGGTTGATTTTTGTGACGGGGAGTTGTCGGCTCTTGCGTGGAAGGCGGCGGACCGGCTATTAAAGGATCTGGCAGTCCAGACCTTTCAGGGAGTCTCCATTTCACCTATGGGACGGGTATACCGGGAGGCGCTGTACCCTTATAAGCAGGATATTCAGTGTCTGATTAATTTAATAGATCCGGAGGCGCCGGACCAGTTCAGTGAGTGGATCATCTTCCTGGCTACCAGCAAGTACCGGCTGCCTGAGGGGCTTAAGGAGGTGATGTACAGCCCGGCGTCTCTCGTCTATGAGGAGAGCAATGCCAGAATCTGTGTGGAAAAACAGGAGGATTACATGCTGACCTCCGTGGAATCTCCAAGACGCGACGGCAGAGTGCGGAAATGGGAAAATATAAGTGAACAGCCGGATGCCGATACCGGAAGCTTCTCGTATGTGAAATCATTAAACGAATGTTTTCACGGAACAACCCAGTTTGAGCCCGGTGTATACGGCTATCAGCAGCACATGTGGTATGCCGCTCTCGATCCGGCGGCGGTGGTGTTTGTAAACCATCCGGGTGGAAGCTGTGAAAGCTGTACCACAAGGCCTGGGTACTGGTTTGGCAACGGAATTATGCCGGCTTTAAAACAGGTAAAAGAGGTTCTCTGTGCGATTTACCGGATTCCGGAGACCCATCCGATTCCATTTACCCATGTATATTGGCCATCCTCCAGATTTTCATATGAAATAATAGAAGAGACGTGGCTGGCCGGCAGCGCTGGCGGCGGATACGTGGCACTTTGGTGCAGCGCCCCGTTTACGGCTTATGATGACCTGATGTTTCACTGCGAATACAGGGTAAAAAGCAGGGATGCTGCTTACGTCTGTATCTGCGGAAGCCGGAAAGATTATGGAAGTCTGGAAGAATTTCTGCTGGCATGCAAAGAGAGGAAGCCTGCTTATGACAGAGAGAAGGGAAGGTTAAGGGCAGGGAATGAGGAGATTACTTATAAAAAATATGAAAATATGACCCAGTATATTTAAAAACAGAAGATCAGTATTCCGATGCCTGCCGGTTTTTGCTGTACAGGCACCGAAATACTGATCTTCTTTCTGGTATTCTTTTTCTGCGATTCTAGATGGCAACCGGAATCTTATCCGTAAACGTATGGTATTGATAATTCTCCAGCCGGAAATGGTCTTTCGTAAACTGATAGAAATCCTGAACCTCGCGGTCCATAAGGAACGCCGGCGCCTTATAGGGCACTTTTTCAATCATTTCCTTAACAATCGGCACATGTCTGTCGTAAATATGGGCGTCTGCGATGACATGGACCAGTTCTCCGGCCTCTAAGCCGCTGACCTGGGCAAACATGTGAAGCAGAACCGCGTACTGAGTGACATTCCAGTTGTTTGCGGTCAGCATGTCCTGGGAGCGCTGGTTTAAAATCCCGTTCAGCACATTCCCGGATACGTTGAATGTCATTCTGTAGGCGCAGGGATAGAGATTCATCTCGTGAAGATCCTGATGATTATACAGGCTGGTAATGATCCGGCGGCTTAGTGGGTTGTGCTTCAGATCATAGAGAACCCGGTCCACCTGATCGAACTCGCCCTCTTTGTATTTATGCTTAATTCCCAGCTGGTAGCCGTATGCCTTTCCGATGCTTCCGTTCTCATCGGCCCAGGAGTCCCAGATGTGGCTGCTTAAGTCGTGAATGTTGCTGGATTTTTTCTGCCAGATCCAAAGCAGCTCACCGATTGCGGATTTAAACGCGGTCCGGCGGAGCGTCAGGATGGGAAACTCCTTTGACAGATCGTAACGGTTGATGATGCCGAATTTCTTTATGGTATGGGCGGGAGCGCCATCCTCCCAGACCGGACGCACCTCGCTGTCCGTATCCCATACGCCGTTTGATAAGATTTCTCTGCAATTCTGTATGAATAAAGTATCTGCGTAACTCATGATATTCCTCCATGATCCTGTAAGTAATTCAGTAACCGGCGGCAGGGGGCGTATATTCTTATAATCCGCCTGCGGCCGTTTCAATTATAACAGATAGCGCTCGATTCGAACAGGTATCTCATGAAAATAATCAGAGTCCTGTTTGTAACGTGTGATAATTTTTTCACGCACCGTTTTTCATATTGACATAGCGGCTGCGATCGGGTAATATGAAAGAGTTCCGCGGGGAGTTCTTTCCTGTGCGAAAATGATTCTTTATCTCTTAGTGGTCT
>OWIW01001544.1_pt1 | contig 11896 bp, 5 predicted proteins | sample 2433821 | NCBI WGS metagenome assembly OWIW01 (sample SAMN05065751, study PRJEB22554) | human gut metagenome | biome: ENVO:2100002; feature: ENVO:00000062; material: ENVO:00002003 | host: Homo sapiens | place: USA | reverse complement strand
TCTACACTTCTAGCTTCGTCGGCAGCGTCAGATGTGTATAAGAGACAGCAGTTTGAAAAGACAAAAGGCTTTGAGAGAGTATCAAAATCCATCAGCAATATGTTGAGGATAACATCATCAGACAGTCTGATAGTGAATCATATCAGAGATAACACGCCTGAGAAAGCGGTTGTGTTTATTACTGGTATTGGAAAGTGCTATCCGATATTGCGTTCACATACAGTACTGAATAATTTACATCAGGTTATAGATAATGTTCCGGTAGTGCTGTTTTATCCGGGCAATTATGACGGTCAGGAACTGGTGTTGTTTGGAGAGATAAAGGACGATAACTATTACAGAGCATTCAAGCTCGTGGATTAAGAGGAGAGGAAATATGATTATCAAGAATATGTTTTCAAAGCCTATTGACAGAGATATTAAAGGCGTAATCAAAGTTGGACAGGATGACGATGCAAATATTAAGCAGGAGCTTGAAGAATATGTAGTGACAAGAGAACTTCAGAAGCATTTTTCTGATTTCTTTGCGAGCTATAAGAGAGGAATTACCGGAAATACAGACAAGATGGGCGTGTGGATTTCAGGCTTCTTTGGAAGTGGTAAATCTCACTTCCTGAAGATTTTATCCTATCTCCTTGAAAATAAAGAAGTTGGCGGTAAGAAAGCGATTGATTATTTCGTAGATGATAATAAAATTTCTGACCAGATGGTACTTGCAGATATGAAACTGGCAGGTACAATTCCGACGGATGTTGTCCTTTTCAATATTGACTCTAAAAGTGAAGTGAATGGTAAGCAGTCTAAGGTTGCCATTGTTTCCGTATTGCAGAATGTGTTCAATGAAATGCAGGGATTTAGTGGCTCTAATCCGTTCCTTGCAGATTTGGAACGCAAATTGACAGAAGAAGGAAAGTACAATTTATTCAAAGAAAAATTTGAAGATAGCTTTGGTTCTGCTTGGGAGGAATCACGCAGCGACTTTGATTTCATTCAGGACGATGTGGTAGAAGTACTTGATGAGATTGGATTTATGAGCATAGAAGCCGGTAGAAACTGGTGTGAGAAAGCTACTGGAGAATATACATATAAGGTTGAGGATTTCGCCAGACTTGTTAAGAAATATCTTGATAAAAAAGAGAGCAATCATCATATCGTATTCCTGATTGATGAGATTGGACAGTACATAGGCGATGATTCCAAACTGATGCTGAATCTTCAGACTGTAACAGAAGATTTAGGTACTGCTTGCGGCGGCAAGGCTTGGATTATCGTAACAAGTCAGCAGGATATTGATTCGATTACAAAAACAAAAGGAAATGACTTCTCGAAAATTCAGGGACGTTTTGATACCAGACTTTCTCTTTCATCTGCCAATGTAGATGAGGTTATCAAAAAGAGAATCCTTGAAAAGAATGAAGCGGGAAAACAGACACTTACACTGCTTTATGATGATAAGGCGACAGTCATCAAAAACCTCATTCTGTTCAACGATGGTGTTGAAAAGAAATTATATTCAGACAGAGAAAATTTTGCGGACATCTATCCGTTTATTCCATATCAGTTTAATTTACTTGGAAGTGTGCTGACTTCCATTCGTACTCACGGTGCATCTGGTAAGCATTTGGCAGAAGGTGAGCGTTCTATGCTTGCATTGTTTAAAGAATCTGCCGTAAAAGTTATGAATGATGAGCCGGGAACAATTGTGCCATTTAATATGTTCTATGACGCCCTTGAGCAATTTCTTGACCACTCTCATAAGGGTGTTATTTCCCGTGCCTTAGATAATGATTATCTGAATCCAAACCACGAAAAAGACTGCTTTGATGTCAATGTGCTGAAAACACTCTTTATGATTAAGTATGTTAAGGAAATCAAAGCAAATATTGAGAATATCACAAGTCTTATGGTATCCAATGTAAATGATGACCGTATGGCCCTTGCACAGCAGGTAGAGGACGCCTTGAAACGTCTTGTTCGTCAGACGTTGGTTCAGAAGAACGGGGATATTTATGTATTCCTGACAGATGAGGAGCAGGAAATCAACAGAGCGATTGAATCTCAAAATGTAGATTCCGGAGAAGTTATTGCCAAGGTATCTGAGATGATTTTTGACGGTCTTTATGATGAAAAGAAGTATCGTTATCCGGCATTCAACGGAAGATATGCGTTTGCTTTCAATCAGGTTGTTGATGATAAACCATATAAGGCAAATCAGAATAATGACATTACACTTAAAATCCTTACTCCGAACAGCGATGAGCGAGCAGATGAAACAACAATGAGAATTCTGTCCGGTCAGTCAAGTTGCGTACTTGTAGTATTGCCTGACGACAGAACGTTTCTTGATGAAATCCGTTCTGCTTTGCAGATAGAAAAATTTATCCGCTTTGATGCAACAAATGCAGTTACACAGTTTGAAAGCATTAAGGAAGCTAAGAAAGTGGAAATGCGTGAGAGAAACGGTGCTGCAAAGTTATTCCTTTCAGAAAGTTTGAAGAATGCAGAAATCTATGCGAATGGCGATAAAATTCAGAGTGGAGCAAAGGAAATTGCTTCCAAGATAAATGATGCCCTCGGCAAGCTAGTTTCAACTGTTTATCATAAGTTGTCTTATATTGATACGGCAATGAGTGAGTCGGATATTCGCACACTGTTTAAGAATAATGGACAGCAGCTTACTCTTGCAGGTACGAACACTGCAAAGAATGAACTGGCTCTCCACGATGTGAATGACTATATTGCATTGAACACACAGCGTCACATGAAAACTTCTATGAAGTCTATTCTGGAACGTTTCTTGAAAGCACCGTATGGTTTTGTAGAAGCTGATGTACAGTGGCTTGTTGCTAAGTTGTTCAAAGACGGCGAAATTGCAATGTTCGTTAATAACGATGCAGTTACATTGCTTTCAAAGACTCCGGAAGAAATTATCCGTTATCTGACACGCAAAGAGTTTAATGAAAAGTTGATGACTGAGAAGCGTGTAAAAGCGAATGAAAAGCAGAAGAAATCTGTCCGTACAGTAATGAAAGAACTATTTAATGTTACTTCGGCAAGTGATGATGACGATGCGATTATGAGGAGTTTTCTTGGATATGCATCAAATCTGAAGAATGACCTTGAGAAATTGGATATTCACTATGCGACACAGCCTGCATATCCGGGCAAACAGCTTATTGCTTCCGGTAAAAAGCTGATGGCTGATGTTCTGCAAATGAAATATTCCAATGAGTTCTTTGCAGGTATTGACAATAAAAAAGATGATTTCCTCGATTTTGCTGAGGATTATGAGCCTGTTAAGAAGTTCTTTGCGGGAGAACAGAAGGGCATATTTGATAAAGCTCTGAAGCTGATGAAGATTTATGATGACAGTAAGACATTTATTGTAAATAGTGAGATTGAAGCAGTTGTTGCGGACATCAAGTCTATTTTGAAGAAATCTGTTCCTTATTCAGAAATCTTTAAATTACCGGAGTTACTGGACACGTTTATCAATCTTTACAGCAAACTCCTTAACGAAATGCAGAAGCCGATAGATAATGCCATTCAGGAAGCAAGACAGCGTGTCTTTGAAGAACTGCAAGACAAAAAATGCCACGATAAATTGGCTGATAAATATGTAAATCTGTTCAGAGAAATCAGTGACAAGGCAACGAGCTGTAATAATGTGGCTACACTGCAAAATATAAAAGTGGAAGCAGATGCCCTCAAAGTTCGCTGCCTGAATGAGATTGAAAAGGAAGAAGCGAAAATCATTGCAGCAGAACAGCCTGCTCACGTTGCAGAAACCGGAAACTATGGTGGAGAAACGATTGCTCCGGCTACACCTGCTCCGAAGGTAAAGAGAAAGAAAACAGTCAGCATTAAATCTATCAACAATGCGACAACTTGGCAGCTTGAGAGTGAATCAGATGTTAAGAAGTACATTGCAGAACTTGAGAAAAAACTGATGAATACTTTGGAAGAAGATACGATTATCAATATTGAGTTCTAAGAGATTGGGAGGGGTATGCCTTGTCAACAGAAAATTTTACAATATCTATTCAGGGAGATAGCGAAGGATATGTGACTTTTGAATGCCCATACTGCAATTCAGAATTTAAGTTGCAAGCCGGAGAATATCAAAATGACGATGAGCCTTTTGAAGAACTGTTTTGCCCTTATTGCGGTCTGACGAAAGAAAAGAATGAATTTTTATCATCAGATGTAATTGAGCAGGCACAAGCAATCGCTTATAACTATATGGTAGAAGAATTGAACAAGACCTTTAAGAAAATGCAAAGGTCGTTTAATCGTTCTAAAGGCTTTATAAAGATGAAAATGGATTATAAGCCATTGAAAAAGGTTGCAACTAAGGAGTTAAAGGATAAGGATACCACAGAAACAGAGTTTAAATGTTCTTGTTGCGGTCGCAGAGTAAAGGTACTTTATTGTGCAGGAGCATCGAAGGTGTTTTGTCCGTATTGTGGGGTGGATATATGAACAGATTAGAATTAAGAAAACTGAGTTTAGAATTTCGCAGATTATCAAGCAATTTGCTTAATAGCACTAATGACACAGCAGATATAAACCTTTCTCGTTTTCTCAAATTTATAGATGGAAACGAGTTAATATCTGGAATTCTTCAGGATAAAATATCAGGTGTCGATTATGACTTTAAGAAGTGCTATGCAATAGGCTGTTCAGGTTGGGCAGACTATAATCCGCCTGAAGATGAAGCGTGCCATATAAAGGCACAGTATGATTATTTGAATTTTATAAATAACGAGAATACAGTTAATGTCAGAAGTCAGGCTATGAATTATTGTTGGTCTGATAAAAAAATAAATACAATTATACAAAATTTTCTTGATATGGCATTTAAGCCGCTTATAGATTATATTAACGACCAACTTTCGATGGAAATGATTGTTTATGACGAGGAGGAAAAAGCTATGGGCGGAAATACATATATTCAGAATATTGAAACTGTCAATGGCTCTGCAAGTCAGCAGAACAGTGGCGTGATAAATACTTATAACACTACAAATGACACAGGTTCTATGCTTGAGTTAATTGACAAATTACTTGCTTCATTGCCTGAGATACAAGGTGTTGATGCAGAAGAAATTGAGAATGTAAAAGACGATTTGGAGATGGTTCAGGAACAGTTGAAAACCGATAATCCGAAAAAGAACCGTATAGGAAAAGCTCTTGTAGGTATCAAAAAGTTTGCAGGCGATTTTTCTATGAAACTTGCAGTAACACTTGCTGCCGGAGCAGTTACCGGAGCAGATTGGGGTATGTTACTGCAACAGCTTGAAAACTTTATTAGATAAGAGATGGAGAAAGCAAGATGAACAAAACAGCAATAAGAAAATTTGCAGAGTGGGCAAGAGAAACGCTCATTGACGATATTAAATATAAAGCCGGAACAATTGGTATTACAGCGAATGGAATCGCAGAGAAATTACCACAATCAACAAGTGATACGTATTTCTATGATGTTGGTACAAAGGATTATACGAAAATCTCCGGTATTGAAATTAAGCAGAGAGATGCTCTTGTAAAAGCTATTCAGACAAAAGAACGCAGCTATAAGAGTTATCAGGAAGCGTTTGAAAATGTGATTGAAGAAGTAGCATATACTTGGTTCAACCGTTTGATTGCGATTCGTTTTATGGAAGTTAATGATTATTTGCCTTCTGGTGTTCGTGTGCTTTCCTCTGAGAACAAGGCGAAGAAAGAGCCTGATTTAGTAACGACACCGTTTGATACCGATTTGGAATTTACATCTTATGAGCAGGACAGAATTATCCAGTTAAAAGACGATAATAAACTGGATGAATTGTTCCGTATGCTTTTTATTAAGCAGTGCAATAAACTTCACGATATTTTACCAGAGCTGTTTGAAAAGACAGATGATTATTCGGAATTACTTCTTACAATTTCGTTTACAGACCCGGAGGGAATTATTCATCATCTTATCAATGATATTGAAGATGTTGATTTTCGTATTAACGATGAAATGTACACTGATGATGGGAAAATAAAAGCTGATGGTCAGGTTGAGATTATTGGTTGGCTGTATCAGTATTATATTTCAAAGAAACATGACGAGATTGTAAATATCTATAAAGGAACAGTAAAGAAAGCGGATATTCCGGCGGCAACACAGCTGTTTACAACAGATTGGGTTGTTCGTTATATGGTGGACAACTCTTTGGGAAGATATTGGATTGAAAGAAATCCACAGAGTAAGTTGGCTGAAAAACTGGAATTTTTTGTCACTCCTAAAAATGGAGAAATCCAGTATGTCGATGAAAAAATCAGTCCGACTGATTTAACCTTTTTCGACCCATGTATGGGTAGCGGACATATTCTTGTATATGCGTTTGATGTGCTTATGGAAATCTACCGTGAAGTGGGATATTCCGACAGAGATGCAGCATTAAGCATTGTGGAAAATAACCTTTTCGGTATGGATATTGATAAGCGTGCATATCAGTTGGCGTATTTTGCAGTAATGATGAAAGCTCGCAGTTATAATCGTCGTGCATTGACAAAAGGTATATCCAATAACCTTGCAGTTGTTGAGGAAAGTAATTCTATTGATAAATTTACTTGTAATGGTTTAACAACGGATAGTGAACAGAATAAAATTGGCGAATACTTAGTTGAAGTGTATAGGGACGCACAGGAAATCGGTACATTACAGACGATTGAAAAGAAAGATTACAAGGAATTTGTAGAATATTTAAACAATGTCGAGAGTAGTGCAGGACAGATAGACCTTTTTTCAACGGCTTGGCTGAATGATACACTTCCTCAGATGGTACAGCTTGCAAAACAGGCTGAAATTATGAGTAATAAGTATGCAGTTGTTTGTACCAATCCACCATATATGAATAAGCTGGAAGGACAGTTAAAGAAATTTGTTGTTGATAATTATAAGGCATATTCCGGAGATTTGTTCAGTGTATTTATTTACCGCAACTTTGATTATTGCAAAGTAGATGGATACTCTGCTTTTATGACACCGTTTGTTTGGTTGTTTATCAAGACGTATGAAGCTTTGAGAACATATATCATTGATACCAAGGCGATTACTACTTTAGTGCAGATGGAATACTCTGCTTTTGAAGAAGCAACAGTGCCAATATGTTCATTTGTTTTAAAGAATGGTAAAGCAACAGAGAAAGCGTTGTGCTTCAGACTGTCTGATTTTAAAGGCGGAATGGAAGTTCAGAAGCAGAAAGTTTTAGGAGCGATAAAAAATAAAAATTGTGGATATTTTTATGAAGCTGAACAGAGTAATTTTTTCAAAATACCTGGCTGCCCGATTGCCTACTGGGTAAGTGAACAAATGCAAAAAGTATTTGCCACTTCAAAAAAAATGAAAGATATAGCAATTCCGAAAGTTGGATTACAAACAGGAAATAACAATAAATTTACAAGATTATGGTTTGAAGTAGAAATAAATAAATGTAGTTTTTGCGTTAATCAAAACAGTGAAGAATATTATAGACGAAAGTGGTTTCCATATAATAAGGGAGGAGAATATCGAAAATGGTATGGAAACTATGAGTATGTAGTTAATTGGGAAAATGACGGTTTTGAAATTAAAAATTATACGGACGAAAAAGGAAAACTTAAATCTCGCCCTCAAAATATAGAGTATTATTTTCGTCCGTCAATATCGTGGTCATTTATTAGTTCATCATATTTTGGAGTTAGATACTCGCCTAAAAAGGCGATATTTGATGTTGCAGGCTCGTCTGTTTTTCCAGATGAAAAAAATATGATGTATTTGACAGGATTGTTGTGTTCAAAACTAAGCACAGAATTTATGGTTGTACAAAATCCGACACTGAATTTTCAAGTTGGAAATGTCGCAAATATTCCGGTAATAGTCAGCGAAAAAGATAAAATAGAACCGCTTGTAGAAAAAAATATTGACATAGCAAAGTATGATTGGGACGCATTTGAGACATCTTGGGATTTTAAAAAGCATCCGTTGCTTAGCTATACTTCGAATATTATATCTTCTGCATGGGATAGTTGGACAAAAGAATGTAATGACCAATTTGAGGTTTCTAAAAACAATGAAGAAGAGCTTAATCGCATTTTTATTGATATTTACGGATTACAGGACGAATTGACACCAGAAGTAGAAGATAAAGACGTTACTGTTCGTAAAGCTGATTTACAGAGGGATATTAAGAGTTTAATTTCTTATGCAGTTGGCGGTATGTTTGGTCGTTATTCTCTTGATAGAGATGGACTTGTTTATGCCGGTGGAGAATGGGATAACAGTAAATATGATACTTTTATTCCTGATGAGGATAACTGCATTCCTATTACAGACGAAGAATATTTTGAAGATGATATTGTCGGTCTGTTTTGTGCTTGGCTGAAAAAAGTTTATGGAGAGGACACACTTGAAGAAAATCTTGATTTTATTGCGAATGCCCTTGGTAATAAAGGAAAGACAAGCCGTGAAGTAATCAGAAATTATTTCCTGACAGATTTCATCAAAGACCATATTAAGACTTATCAGAAACGCCCGATTTATTGGCTTTTTGATAGTGGTAAGCAGAATGGATTTAAGGCTCTTGTTTATATGCACCGTTGGAACGCAGACACCATTGGTAATGTTCGAGTTGAGTACCTGCATCGTATTCAGCGTGTGTATGAAAAAGAGATTATTCGTATGCAGGAAATCATCGACAATAGCCATGATAACAAGGAAATTTCCAATGCTACAAAGCGTAAGGAAAAACTCCAGAAACAGATTAAGGAAACCAAAGACTATGATGCTAAAATCGCTCACTTGGCTCTTTCACGTATCGACATCGACCTTGATGATGGCGTTAAAGTCAATTACGAAAAAGTACAGGCTGCCGATGGAAAGAAAATGCAGATTTTAGCGAAGATATAGTGAGGTGGATATGATGGGTAAATGTGCATTATGTGGCGAAGATAAAGAACTGCAACTTAGCCATATTATTCCTAAATTTATAGGGAAATATCTGAAAAATACTTCGATAGGCAATATTCGCAGTCACGAAAATCCGAACCGAATTGCTCAGGACATCGAAAAGCATTATATGCTTTGCCACGATTGCGAAGAATTATTTAGTGCGTCTGAAAGATATTTCGCTAATACTGTCTTTTATCCGTATAAGCGAGATAAACACGAAACCTTTAACTATGACGAAAAACTTTTTTATTTCCTTACATCGTTATCTTGGCGAAGCCTTTATTTGGATATTGTAAATTTTGTTCGTGAAAAAAGTCTGAAACTGGATGTAATAGAAAGAATGATTGAAGCCGAGGGGATTATGAGAGATTTTCTCCTTAGCAAAAGAACGGATTTAAGCAATATTGAACATCATATTTTCTTCTTTGAACGAATAATGAATGTGAACGCACCTGATGATAATTTGTTAAAAACAGGACGACCTCATACCACCATTCATCGTTCTTTAACTTCGTATTCCGGCTACTCGGATAATACGATTTATACAATCTCAAATCTTATGGGTATTGTTGTAGTTACTCTATACTCAAAAGACGTGGATGAAATATGGAAAAACACACAAGTATTTAATGAAAAAAATATATTGGTAGCAGCAAACCAAGAAGTACAGAGTAGATTAGGAAATGAATTCGTATTTTGGATGGAACAATGTGAAAAAGATATAAATGTAATCAGCGAAGAAACGGAACAGAAAATATTGAAAAAGGTAATGGATTTAGGCGACGATATAAAAGATTATGCGATTTATCAGGATATTGTTGATGACAATCAGCTTGAAAATTGATTTATAAGGCAGGTCAAATATGGCAGAATTAAACTTAAAACAGATTACAGACAAATTAAATAGTGAGTTTGCAAGTGATGTCCGTAAACTTGTGTTTTGGTATGATGCCAATGCGGAGTTTCAGGAGGATATTGACAGCATTGAACTGGAAAATGCAAAGGTTCTGCATCTTGAGCCGGACAACCAGTTCTACATCAAATACTTCTTGGAACGAGAGGATACGACAACCAATTACCTTGTATATGCTCCGTTTGCGAAACCGAGCATAAGGGACAATCATCTTGCAGATACAATCCGTTATTCCAAAGAATTTTTTGCCGACCGTGCTTCTTTGCTTACGCTTGATTTAGGAATTGATGAACGGTACAAGCCTGTTATTCAGCATTATATTAAATTCTTTGCGAACAAAGACAGAACACAGAAATTCTATGATTTGGAAATAGAGAATTTCAACAGAAGCACGATTGAAGTTGCATTGATGAGTGTGCTTTGCAAGGATAAGACCGCTTCGTTTGAAGAAGTGCTGCGTTCAATTTTAACAGACGATGGCTTGCTGGATAACAAATACCTAACAGAGTTTGAGAAGTATGATTTGCTTTCTGCATTCTGGCAGCAGGCAGATGTGGCATTTGGATATAATGACCCGAAGCCAACACTTGAAAAACTCGTTATCACGATGTTTGTTACATATGCGGCTAAGAGTATTCATACGGATATGCCGCAGGCTTGGAAACCATTTATTTCTTATAAATCCGGTAATATCATTGCATTTATGGATAACCTGATGAACAGTTATCTGTATGGTACACGTTTTGATGAGATTTCAGAGATTATCTATAATGCAATTAACGGTAAAAATTATCTTGAGAAGATGGAAGTGGAAACACTTGTAGCTTGCAATATCTTTGCAGGTGTTGATGAACTTCTGATTAGTTGGATTATCGGCAGACTTGAGAATGAGGATATAGGAGCAAAGCTGAATGGAAAGACGATTCCGGAGCTTTGTGTAGAACGCAGGAAGCAACATTTTGGAAAGAACTTCCGCAATGAGTATTTCATTCTTCAGAATGCCTTTGATATGATTGCTGAAGGTAAGTATCAGCCAGTCAGCGGTATCAAAAACTTGGTTAAGGAATATACGGAGTCAACTTATAAGATTGACCGTTATTATAGATACTTTTATTTTTACTTCGATAAATTGGAAGATACCACACAGTTTGAAAAAATCAGGGAACTGGTTGAGAATATCTATACGAATGAGTATCTGAATCGGATTACAGTGAACTGGAACAATGAGCTTGCAGACGCAGATGGAGAAACAGGACTTACGTTGCAGAGAGATTTCTTTGCAAGGCACATCAATTACTCAAAGGATAGAGTAGTAGTTATTATATCTGATGCACTCCGTTATGAGGTTGCACATACCCTGTTTGAAAAAATGCAGGCAGATGAGAAGTGCAATGCTTCTATCGGAGCAATGCAAGGTGTTCTTCCATCTTATACACCGTTAGGTATGGCTTCCCTGCTTCCGCATAAGACGATTGAATATAGTTCATCTTATGATGTGCTGGTTGACGGAAAAGCGTGCAGTTCCACGGAGCAAAGGGAATCTATTCTGAAAGAGTATAAAGTAAGCAGTAAGTGCATTCAGTTTGATTCAATGAAAACAATGAAACAGGCAGACCTTCGTTCTATCTTTACAGGACAGGACGTTGTGTATATTTATCATAATCAGATAGATGCCCGTGGAGATAAAGCGGCTTCTGAAAATGAAGTCTTTACTGCTTGCGAAGAAGCAATTGAAGAGATTTATACTTTGATAAAGAGAATTGCATCGCAGGCAAATACTTATCATTTTATTGTGACGGCAGACCACGGATTTATTTATAAGAGAGACAAAATTCAGGCAACAGATAAGATTGCCGGAGCTGCTTCAAAATCAAACAGTGTTGGACAGCGTTATTCCATATCTGCCGAAGAAATCAAGGCAGACGGAGTTTGCCATACAACAGTTGGTAAGGTACTTGGTAGTGTCGATGAACTGTCTCTTATACACATCTCCGAGCCCACGAGACACTCGCTAATCTCGT
>OWIW01001508.1_pt1 | contig 12203 bp, 9 predicted proteins | sample 2433821 | NCBI WGS metagenome assembly OWIW01 (sample SAMN05065751, study PRJEB22554) | human gut metagenome | biome: ENVO:2100002; feature: ENVO:00000062; material: ENVO:00002003 | host: Homo sapiens | place: USA | reverse complement strand
GAGATTAGCGAGTGTCTCGTGGGCTCGGAGATGTGTATAAGAGACAGGTCATATTATTCTTTAACGGAATTTCATTAAAACCAGGGGAGTTTTTAGGACATACAAAGCGGAGTATTCCCTGTTTTGAAACGGCTGTGCATTGTTTTGACAGTTCAACGCTTCCTCCGTTTCTGATTATTTCACACAATAGTAAAATTGTTTTTCTTTCGGGAGAAATGTTGCAATTATTCTTTAACAGAATAAACAACATTTCCTTCAGAACGGCAGAATCAAGGCTCAACAGCTTTTTGCAGTCGTAGCCAAAATCACCTTTGCAGTCATGCACGGATTTTTCGGCACATTTCTTAATGAAATCAGCCGACTCTCCGGCATTTTCACTCAAGCCTAAAGCCGTCCGTTCAAAAGAAGGATTCAGCTTTTTAAGACACGGAATAATGTTATGCCTAATGTAATTTCGTGTGTAATCATCGGCAAGATTCGTACTGTCGGTAACATATTCAAGGTTGTTTTCCTCGCAATAGCTTTCAATGTCACCTCTCGAAAGTTCAATCAGCGGTCTGATTATGTTCCCCCGTTTTGGAGGAATTGCCGACAAACCTGCCAAAGACGCACCCCTTGCAATATTGAATATCAGCGTTTCGGCATTGTCGGATGCCGTGTGAGCGGTTGCAATCTTTGCACAAAGTTTTTGCGAAAGCTCTTCAAAGAAAGCGTAGCGGACATTTCTTCCGCAAAGCTCTTCGCTGATTTTCTGCTGTTTGGCAAGCGTGGGAACATCAACGCTTTTTATGAAAAGTTCCGTGTTAAATTTCTTACAAAGAATTTTGCAGAAATTTTCATCACGCTTTGCCTCATCACCACGGATATTGTGGTTGATATGAGCGGCATAAATCGAAAGATTGTATTTTTCTTTCAGAGAAACAAAAACGCTTAACAAAGCCGTGGAATCAGCTCCGCCCGAAAGTGCAACGATTACGCTGTCGCCTTTTTCAAGCAAGCCGTATTTTTCAACGGTTGCTGTAACACGGTTAAGCATCTCGGTTGTCCGTTCCCGTAAAGCGCATGAACTCACCCTGCCAATGCAGTTTTACAATATTAGTTTCACCGTGACGGTTCTTTGCTACGATACACTCACCCGAATTCATATCGGCTGTCGGTGCGGCAGAATCCTCTCCGCCCTCTTTATCATAGTAGCCCTCACGATAAAGGAACAGTACGATATCGGCGTCCTGCTCGATAGAACCCGAATCTCTCAGGTCGGCAATCTGCGGTCTGTGGTCATCACGCTTTTCTGCAGCACGGGAAAGCTGTGACAGAGTGATTACGGGAACATTCATTTCCTTTGCAAGAATTTTCAGATTTCGTGTAATTTCCGAAATTTCATTTACACGGCTGTCAATCTTTCTGCTGCTCGACATAAGCTGAAGATAGTCGATTACAACGAGGTCAAGGTTGTGAAGTCGGCGAAGTCTTGACTTCATCTCAGGAATTGTAATACCCGGAGTATCGTCAAGATAGAGGTCGGTTTTGCTGAGAATATCGCTTGCGGGGATAAGTCTTGACCACTCCTCCTCGGTAAGCTGACCTGTTCTCAGTTTTGTACCGCCTATAAGCGCCTCACTTGAAAGCAGACGGCTTGCAAGCTGTTCCTTTGACATTTCAAGCGAGAAAAATGCAACAGTCTTTTTAGACTTACACGCAACATTTCGTGCAATATTGAGTGCGAAACTCGTTTTACCCATACCCGGTCGGGCGGCAAGAATGATAAGGTCGGAACGGTTAAGTCCCGTAATCATTCGGTCAAGGTCGCCTATGCCCGTTGGGATAGGTTTCATACTGTTGTCGGTTTCGCTGTTGAGTGCGTCAAGTCGGTCGAAAGTCTGTAAAATTACCGAGTTGATACGCTCAAGACCGTGCTTTTCATTGCCCTGTCTGATGTCAAAAATCTTCTGTTCTGCCGAATCAATCAGAACCGAGGGATCATCGTTGCCTGCAGTTGCGTCATCAATAATTTCTCGGGACGCCGTAATAAGTCTGCGAACATTGTACTTTTCCGCAATAATCTTCGCATACTCCTCGGCATTGGAAATTGACGGACAATTGTTGACAAGATCCATAAGATAGGTTTTTCCCGTTGTCTCGTCAAAAGCTTTATTCTGTTTTAATTTTTCAAGCAGAGTGACAAAGTCGATGCTAAGGCCGAGTCCGATCATCTCCTGCATCTGTGCAAAAATCAGCTTGTGCAAAGAAACATAGAAATAATCGGGGCTTTTCAGAGTATCAACAACCTTGTCAAAGGTGTCGCTTTCAAGAATGATTGCACCTAAAACCGCTTGTTCCGCTTCGGGGCTGTACGGCAGATGAAGTCCGTCATAACTGCCCGCAAAATTTAAATCAGCCATTTTTACTCCTGTTTATTATGCCTCGGATACCTGAACATCAATCTTTGCAGAAACGCCTGTAAAGAGCTTTACCTCTGCGTGATATGTACCGAATTCCTTAATGTCGCAGTCAAGAACAACCTTGCGCTTGTCAACATCAATATTGTACTGCTTTTTGATTTCCTCGGCAACCTGCTTTGAAGTTACGCTGCCGAAAAGTCTGCCGCCCTGTCCTGCTTTTGCAGTCATCTTAAAGGTTTTGCCCTCAAGAGTCTTTTTGTCATGTTCTGCCTGAGCCTTTTGGGTTGCAATTTTATAATTTTTGGAATTCTCGGCATTCTTATATTCATTCATAGCCTGAGCGTTTGCCTCTTTTGCAAGCTTTCTCGGAAGGAGAAAGTTTCTTGCATAGCCGTCAGATGCTTCAACAAGCTCGCCTTTTTTGCCGAGTGATTTTACATCCTGCATTAAAATTACTTTCATAACCAATCAACCTTTCTTACGAGTTTTCCTCATCATCAAGTGTGTTGTCAATTTCAGACAGCAACTGTTGATAAGCAAGCTCTTTTGTAGTGTTTTTAAGCTGTGTTGCCGCCATGGTCTGATGACCGCCGCCGCCAAGCTTTTCCATTATAATCTGAACATTAACATTACCGTAGCTTCTTGCTGAAATGTTAATTTGACTGTTGTCTTCAAAAAGAACGAAGGATGCGTCAACGCCTTTGAGATTGAGCATTTCATCAGCCGCCTGAGCCGACGCAAGCCTTATATCGCCGTCACCGCTCGGCGCAATCGAAATTGCACAGCCACGGTAAACATGAGCCTTGCACACAATGTCAACCTTTTCACGGTAGGTTTCGATATTATCGGAAAACATACCCTTTACGGTGAGTGTGTTTGCACCCCTTTTTCTCAGATAAGCCGCCGCCTCAAATGTGCGCACGCCTGTTTTAACGGCAAAATTCTTTGTGTCAAGTGTAATGCCTGCAAGCATTGCGTCAGCCTGAACATATGTGAGCGGAGAATCATCAAGACAGCTGATTATTTCACTGCACATTTCACAGGTTGAAGACGCCGAGGGTTCGTGACAGAACACAAGAGCGTTGTTTATGTAATCAACCGCCTTTCTGTGGTGGTCGATAATGATAACCTTTTTACATTTTTCGTAGAGCTCCGTACTTTCAAGAGAACGCTTTAGGTGCGTATCAACTATAATGAGAAGCGACTTCTGGGTAAGTCCCGAAAGAGCGGCTTCCGGAGAAATGAATATATCGGTGTCGAGTTTTTCATCAGTATATTCAATGAGCTGTTTTGCCATTGAGGTTTCCCGGTTAATGACAACCTTTGAATAACGCTTGAAAGTTTTCTCCATTATGCATTGAAGTCCGATTGCCGCACCTACACAGTCAAGGTCGGAAAACTTGTGTCCCATAATAAAGATCTTGTCGCAGTCGGCAACAACACGGCTGATTGCGTTTGCAATAACTCTCATACGCACCTTGCTTGCCTTTTCCGCTGCGGCAACCTTTCCGCCGAAGAACTCGTATGTATTGTCTTTTTTAATGACAGCAACCTGATCGCCGCCTCTGCCCAGTGCCATTTCAAGGGCTTTCCTTGCGTTGAGCTCGCTCTCTTTGATGTTATTATAACCTCGGCAAAGACCTACCGAGATTGACGCACTGTGGTTGTTTATCGTAATTCCTCGGATAGTTTTAAGAATCGGAAACTTATCGGCTGCCATTTTTTCAACATCGGCATCTCTGAAAATTATCATATAACGGTTGTTGCCGATTTTTTTGTAAAGAGCCGAATACTGCTCAGCCCACTTTTGCAGGCAAACCTCAATATCGAGCATTGCCTCGGAAAACGACTCGTCCGAGTTATCGGAAAAGTCCTCTGCATTATCAAAAACGGCAATCGCAACGCACGGCTTGGAAGCAAGATATTCCCTTGTAATCTGCTTGTAATAGGTGTTTTCGATAAATTCACAGACAGCGCCCTCGCCTGTAGAACGGCAATAAACCGTGTATTCTCTGCCGTCAATGGCAACATCACAGCCCTCACCCTTTTTCAGGCAGTCAATTTCTTTTCCCGAAAGGTAGGCTTTGATATTATCGCCCTCTGCACCCTTTCCGCCGCACATAGCCTTGCGGAATCGTGAATTGCACCATACAATGTCACCCTGTCTGCCTATAACGGCAACAGGACAAATGAATTTTTCAAGGTAATCTTCGTTAATACCCTTTATACTTCCGACTATATTTTTTACCGTACTTTTTACATAGCTTGTAAATCGCAATGAAGTTATAAGCACAACGGCTAAGGAAAGAACAGACACACCGAGTTCGATATAGAACACAACAGGCGAATAGTCATAGCTGACAACAGCCATGGCAAACATTATCACCGAAAAAATTATGAACCACGGTGTAAGCGTCCAATTTCTTTTTCTCATGTCAAACCTCTGTTAATAACAAAATAGCAAAAAATAAATCAGCGAATAAAACTTAAACCTCCTGAAGAATAGGAAGAATCATCGGAGCTCTCCTTGTACGCTGACCGATAAGTTTTGAAACATCATCCTTGATTCTGTTCTTAATAATGCCCCATTCGTGAACATTATTCTCTGCACAATCCTCAAGAATTGCAAGAGCGGTCTGCTTGACCTCTTCAAGAAGTCTTTCGCTCTCACGAACATATACAAATCCTCTTGAAACAATATCGGGGCCGCTGATAACATGACCGTCATAAACATCAAGAGAAGCAACAATAATGATAAGTCCGTCCTGTCCGAGGTGCTTTCTGTCACGAAGAACGATACTTCCGACATCACCAACGCCAAGACCGTCAACGAACACCTTGCCTGCCTGAACAGGCGGAAGCTCTTTCATATAATCCTCGTTGATTTCAAGAACACTTCCGACATCACCGATATAAATGTTCTTGCGTTCCATACCGAGAAACATTGCAAGGTCGGCATGTTTTCTGAGGTGTTTCTGTTCGCCGTGAACAGGGATAAAATACTTTGGCTTTACAAGCTTCTGCATGATTTTGAGTTCCTCCTGACAGGCATGACCTGAAACATGAACTTCATACATTGACTCATAAATTACCTTACAACCCTTTTTAAGAAGTTCGTCAACAACATTGCCGACTGTTTTCTCATTACCGGGAATCGGATTGGCTGAAATTATGATGAAATCACCCTCACCGACCATTACCTTGCGGTGGTCTGAATATGCCATTCTTGAAAGTGCGCTCATCGGCTCGCCCTGACTGCCTGTTGTAACAAGAACAACCTGCTGCGGCATATACTTGTCGAGCATATCAATATCGATAAGAATATTTTCGGGAAGATGAAGATATCCGAGCTTTTGTGCAACATCCATATAGTTGACCATACTTCTGCCCGAAAAAGCAACCTTCCTTCCGTACTTTTCTGCACAGTCAATAATCTGCTGAACACGGTTTACATTTGACGCAAAAGTTGCAATTATAATTCTGTAATTTTCCGCACTCTTGAAAAGATTATCAAGGCTGTCGGATACAGTTCTTTCCGTAGGGGTGTATCCGGGTCTTTCTGCATTTGTACTCTCCGAAAGAAGTGCAAGAACACCTTCGTCGCCCACTCTTGCAAAGCTTGAAAGGTCAATCATATCACCCGTGATAGGTGTGCAGTCAATCTTGAAGTCGCCCGTGTGAACAATAGTACCGCCCGGAGTGTGAATTGCAAAAGCAACAGCATCGGGAATCGAATGGTTTACATGAATGAAGTCAATCTTCATACAACCGAGCTTTATTGACTGACCTGCATTTATTACATTAAGCTGAGATTGATTGTAAAGACTATGCTCCTTGAGCTTGTTGCCTACAAGACCGAGCGTAAGCGGTGTACCGTAAATCGGAACATTCACCTTTGAAAGAAGAAAAGGCAAACCGCCGATGTGATCCTCATGTCCGTGTGTAAGAATAATACCCTTAACTCTGTCGGCATTCTGTTCAATATATGTGAAATCCGGAATTACAAGGTCAACGCCGAGCATATCCCCGTCAGGAAATGCCATACCGCAGTCGATGATGATTATATCGTTTTCACATTCAACAAGGGTGATGTTCTTGCCTATTTCGTTAAGACCGCCGAGAAATGCAATCTTAATTGACGGCTTCTGAGCATTCTTTTTTGGATAACCCTTTGACTTTGACGGATATTTCTTTTTGCTGTAATTTGACTTTCCGTTCGATTTCGGCTGAAATCCGTCATCATTTTTCTTATAGTAAGCGTTGTAGGAATTTTTACCCGAACCGCTCTTTTTTGAAGCATTATTTTTAGAGTATTGCTTCACATTCTTTTTGCCTTTTGAGTACCTTGACTGTTTAAGCATAAAGTTTTCGTTCCTCTTTTCTGTACTCACAAATCTACCTCCGTTTTCTGAAATATGTACTGAATAAAAGAAAAATAAATATATCAAAGACCTCTGAGCGCCCGTGAGGTCTTAATTTATTTATAAAATAAATTCTCCGTTCTGATAACGGTGAACATCTGTATTTATAATAATATCCGCAAAATATACGAATTTTATTCCCGTAATTATGGCAACACATAGCTACCCTATCATAGTTTTTCATTTTATTTTACCGCATATCCTACTGCAATGTCAAGAAATTTTCATAACAAACACAAAATCCAAGGCTTGCAATCCGCATAACAAAGGCAATTTTATGCATAAAAATTTGAAATTTCCGTAAAATAAAACCCGTAAGCGATTTTTTAATAGCAATATTATGTATAAATTTCAAAATTTGTTCAAACACCTACCAAAGTTATCAGAATTATATCAAATAATGGGTTGCAATTGTCGTTTCAGCGTATTATAATCTATAGTGCGGATTTTAATATTTTGAATAATTAGTACACTCTGAATTAAAGGAGAATTATTTTTGAAACAAGTTGAAATTTTTACAGACGGTGCTTGCAGCGGAAATCCCGGCCCCGGCGGTTGGGGTGCTGTTTTAAGATATAACGGTCACGAAAAGGAAATTTCAGGCGGTGAGGCAAACACAACCAACAACCGTATGGAGCTTTCGGCTGTTATCAATGCACTTGCTCTGCTCAAAGAACCGTGCAAGGTAACGCTTTACAGCGACTCGCAGTATGTTTGCAACGCACTAAAGCTCGGTTGGGCTAAAAAGTGGAAAGCAAACAACTGGATGCGTAATAAAAAAGAAAAGGCTTTGAACCCCGAACTTTGGGACAGGCTTCTTACCCTGTATGATACTCACGAGGTTGAAATTGTGTGGGTAAAAGGACACGCAGGTCATCCCGAAAACGAGCGTTGCGACCGACTTGCCGTTGCAGCCGCAAAACAATTTGCATAACAATAAACTTATATAAAGGTGGATATAAAATGAGATATGTTTACGCCGACAACTCGGCTACTACAGCACTTTCGCCGAAGGTGCTTGAAAAAATGATGCCATACCTCACCGAGGTTTACGGAAACCCGTCAAGCATTTATACAATCGGTGCAAAGGCAAGGGCTGCCGTAGAAACTGCAAGAGAAAACATCGCAAAGAATCTCGGTGCGGCTAACCCGAATGAAATTTACTTTACCTCAGGCGGAAGTGAATCCGACAACTGGGCACTCAAGGGTGTTTGTCACGCTCTAAAGGCAAAGGGCAAAAAGCACATCATTACTTCAAAGTTTGAGCATCACGCTATTCTTCACACATGTGAGGCTCTTGAAAAGGAAGGCTTTGAGGTTACTTATCTTGATGTTTACGAAAACGGTATTGTTCATCCCGAGGATGTTGAAAATGCAATTCGTGAGGATACGGCTATAGTTTCGATTATGTATGCAAACAACGAAATCGGTACAATTCAGCCGATTTCCGAAATCGGTGCAATTTGCAGAAAGCACGGTGTTCTTTTCCATACAGACGCAGTTCAGGCGGCAGGTTATGTGAAGATTGATGTTCAGAAAGAAAACATTGACCTTCTTTCAATGACAGCACACAAGCTCCACGGACCGAAGGGTTGCGGTCTTCTCTACATCAGAAAAGGCGTAAGAATTGAAAACCTCATCTGCGGCGGTGCTCAGGAGAGAAACAAGCGTGCCGGTACCGAAAATGTTGCAGGCATCGTAGGTCTTGATGCCGCACTTCAGCTTGCAGTTGACGGTATGGACGAAAGAAACGCAAAGCTTGAAAAGATGCGTGACAGACTTATTGACGGTCTTTTAAAGATTGAGCGTTCAAGAATCAACGGTGACAGAGTTCACAGACTCCCCGGCAATGTCAATATGTGCTTTGAGGGTATTGAGGGTGAAAGCCTTCTTTTAAGACTTGACCTCAAGGGTGTTTCGGCATCATCGGGTTCTGCTTGTACATCGGGCAGTCTTGATCCGAGTCATGTACTTCTTGCAATCGGTCTTCCCCACGAAATTGCTCACGGCAGTATGCGTCTTTCATTCTCTGACGACAATACAGAGGAAGATATTGATTATATTCTTGAAATCGTTCCCGAAATTGTTTCGTACCTCAGAAGTATGTCACCTCTTTGGGAAAAGATTAAAAAGCAGGAAGCTCAGGGTTGATTGACAACCCGTTAAAATTCGTATAGAATTGAATAGATATTCGGCAACAATATATTCAGGAGGATTAAAATGGCTTATTCGGAAAAAGTAATGGATCATTTCGCTAATCCGAGAAATGTAGGCGAAATTGAAAACGCAGACGGCATTGGCGAGGTCGGTAACTCAAAATGCGGCGATATTATGAAAATGTACATTAAGGTTGATAACGATATCATCACAGATGTAAAATTTAAAACATTCGGTTGCGGTGCGGCTATTGCAACAAGCAGTATGGCAACAGAGCTTATCAAGGGCAAGTCAATCAATGACGCTCTCAAGCTCACAAACAAGGCGGTTATGGAGGCTCTTGACGGACTTCCGCCTGTCAAGGTTCACTGCTCTGTTCTTGCAGAACAAGCAATCAAGGCAGCTGTTTCGGACTACTACAAAAGAAGAGGCCTTGATCCCGAGCCAATCGTGGGCAATGTTCCCGAATGTGACAGCTGTGGCTGTGAAGGCTGATTAACTTAAAATCATACATCTGCCCGACTCCGTAAAAGTCGGGCATTTTTTTGCTCCCGATTATACCGTAGAATCAGTTGCACAAAAAAACGATTGAAATCCGAAAGGAAATCAATCGTTTTTTATTTGTGTGATTATTATTTTGCAATATATCAGCCGATTGCGGCATTAAAGATTTTTTCGCTGTTTTTCATCAATCTGTCAACCGCCTGCTGACCGCATTTTTTGGCAATACATTCGATTGCATCGGAATAAAGCTCAGGTGTATTATGATTGAATGAATGTGCGTCCGTACCAATAATGTCGATAAGTCCTGCACTTACAAGCTTTAACATTCTGCGGCGTTTCATCATCGGAGCTTTCTTTGTATAATTTGAAATATTTGTCTGAATAACAACACCGAGCCGTTTTAAATCTTCAATCACATCAGGATTGTCAACAAGAAAGCTGTAACGCTCAACATGAGGAATTACGGGAATAAGTCCCTGTTCGCTCATAAGCCTGTCGAGCATTTCATACGAATTGTCCGAAAATGTTGCATTATACGGAAACTCAGTGAGAATATAGTTTGAATTTCCGTAGTTTATACCTTTGATATTTTCATTGTTGAAAAGATACTTTGTAACATAAACCTCTGTTCCGAGAACGATATTCATACCGTTCGGAATGTGCGGTTTGAATTTTTCAAACTTTTCCGCCCTCTCGGCAATAAAATCTTCAAGGCTGATCTCATTTGTATAAAAATGAGGTGTAAGACAAACATTCGTTACTCCCTGATTTTTAAGACAGGAGAGCAACTCCAGACTGTCCTCAACCGTTTTTGCACCGTCATCTATACCCGGAAGAATATGAGAGTGCATATCGAAAAGCTGCATACCGTTCACCAATTAAAGTGCCTCACAAACACGGTCGCCCATTTCGTCACAGCCAACCTTTGTGAAACCCTCTTCATAGATATCGGGCGTACGGTAGGTTTCAAGAACCTTTGCAACAGCTGCCTCAATTGCGTCTGCCGCCTCGCTCTGATCAAGTGAATAACGGAGCATCATTGCAACAGAAAGAATTGTAGCAAGAGGATTTGCAATATTCTGACCCGCAATGTCAGGAGCAGAACCGTGGATAGGCTCATAAAGACCGAGCTTGCTGCCCGAAAGGCTTGCAGATGCGAGCATACCGATTGAGCCGGCAATCATTGATGCCTCGTCAGAAAGAATATCACCGAAGATATTTGATGTGAGAATAACATCAAACTGACGGGGATTTCTTACAAGCTGCATAGCGCAGTTGTCAACATACATATGGTTAAGCTCAACCTCGGGATAATCCTCGGCAACTCTCTTAACTGTTTCTCTCCAAAGTCTTGAAGACTCAAGAACATTTGCCTTATCAACGCTTGTGAGCTTTTTATTTCTCTTCATGGCAAGGTCAAAAGCAACTCTTGCAATTCTCTCAACCTCACCGATTGTGTACATTTCCGTATCCCAAGCCGCAGGCTGACCGTTAACTTCTTTTCTGCCTCTTTCGCCAAAGTAGATACCGCCTGTAAGCTCACGAACAATCATAACATCGAGGTTGCCGCCGATGATTTCATCCTTGATAGGTGATGCACTCTTGAGCGGTCCGAAAATAACCGACGGACGAAGATTTGCGAAAAGTCCGAGTGCGCCTCTGATACCGAGAAGTCCTGCCTCGGGACGGTTGTTACCCGGCTGTGAATCCCACTTAGGACCGCCTACCGCACCGAGAAGCACGCTGTCAGACGCCTTACACTTTGCAACTGTTTCATCGGGAAGCGGAACGCCTGTTGCGTCAATAGCACAACCGCCGAGAAGTGCCTCGTCATATGTAACACCAAAACCAAATTTTTCAGCGGCACAATCAAGAACCTTTACAGCCTGGTTTACGATTTCAGGACCGATACCGTCGCCCTTTAAAAGAGTAATTTTATAATCTGCCATTTTTATATCTCCTTAATCAATTGTTTATCAATGGATATTATCCCACAATATACGGCAAAAGATTGTAAACTGTGCTACAATTCTGCCAAAGTTTCAAAAAATCAGTCATTCTCCGACGGAAGCGGAATCGTCTGAAAAACTTCACAGACTTTGTCCCTCTGCCAAAGTACGGGAGTAACTCTGAGTGAGTAGCCGAAACCGTTGTCCATTGTCCATTCAAACGGTTTTGCCTGCGGAAGTCCGTAGACTGCAAGCAAGGTCATAATAACACCGCCGTGAGTGACAATTACACTTTCGGTTGTGCCTGTTTTCATAAGTCCCTCAACAATGCTTTCAAACATTTTGCATACTCTGCGTGTAAAATCGGCATTGCTCTCCCCCCTCGGAGGTTTTACGGAAGAATCGCCTGCGAGCCACTTTTTAAAATCGGAATCGTTTTTCAGCTCATCGGCAGTTTTACCCTCCCATTCACCGAAATTACATTCAGAAAGGTTGTCGATAACAAGCGGATTTTGTTCGGGATAAAGAATTTTTGCGGTTTCGGTACAACGCTTTAACGGACTTGTGAACACAACCTGCGTACCCGGATATTTGTACTCATAATCGAGTTTTCTCAAATCCATTCTGCCCCTGTCGGAAAGCGGAGCGTCTGTTGTTCCGATATATTTCCCCGCAAGTGTATCATCAATCGAACCGTGTCTTATAAAATGAATTATGTATGATTTCATAACCTGTCTCTTATACACATCTGACGCTGCCGACGAAGCTAG
>OWIW01001506.1_pt1 | contig 12225 bp, 14 predicted proteins | sample 2433821 | NCBI WGS metagenome assembly OWIW01 (sample SAMN05065751, study PRJEB22554) | human gut metagenome | biome: ENVO:2100002; feature: ENVO:00000062; material: ENVO:00002003 | host: Homo sapiens | place: USA | reverse complement strand
TATAAGTATAAACAGTAATGGTGCTTCTGTGGACAGAACTGCGGAAACTCGAGAAAATTTATCCATTGCAATTTTGATTTGTTTCTGTTATATTCATCTGTTATACAATAGATCCGTATAACAGAAAGGCAGGACGTCTGTTCATGTTTTTATATCAGATAAAGAACGAAGCAATCGCAATACTCGGCTGCAGAAGCTATGACGGCCTGGTCGAGATTCCTGAGACAATAGATGGAAAACTGGTGACAGAGCTGGCGGCATACGCTTTTTCCGAGGGATGGGGACGGCGGGAAATGCTAAAGGCAGCGGGAAAGATTCTGCTGGCCGACGCCGAAGGGAATGCACAAAACGGAATGGAAGCGGAGATGAATGCCTCCAGTCCCGAGGCTGTCGAACTGCCGCCGGTGGCATGCTGCGGGCACTTAAAGGAAATCATTCTTCCGCGGACGATTAAAAAAATCGGCAACTACGCATTCTATAACTGTTTTGAACTGAATACGATCCGGTGCTATAGCACGATTGAAGATGTAGGGTCCGGCCTGTTTACCGGTTGTACCGGCATCAGACATATGGATATTCACATTGTTCCGGACCGCCGTTCCTGTTTTAAGGAACTGATATCAGAATTGAGACAGGAACTTTATGTAAACTATTATATAGAATCGGAATTAACTTCACCACCTGCAAAATCAGCTCTCCAGGCAAAACTGGTATTCCCGGAAATGTTTGAGGAATCCGTGGAAAATACACCCGCCCGCATCATCATGCGGGAAATGCATGGATGCGGCCACATGTACCGCTACTGTTTCGAGCAGACCGAATTCCGTTTTTCCAAATACGATGCGCTGTTTCCCCATATCAAAGTTCAGGAGCCGGAGCGGGTCGTCTGCTCCCTTGTTATGGGGCGGCTTAAGTATCCTTTGGAATTGATGGAACCGCATCGAGGGGCGTATGAGGAGTATCTGAGCGAACACATGGGTGGGGCCGCGGAATGTGCACTGGCAGCGGGAGATACGGAAACTTATTCCTGGCTGGCGGTCCATTATGCGGACCGGAAGGAAACGCTGGATGAGATGATCGAACTGGCCGGCCGGGAAGGTGAGACGGAGGTACTGAGCGGCCTGATGGATCTGCGCCACCGGCGTTTCCCGGCAAAAAAACGGTCATTTTCGCTGTAGACATGTAAAGCAGGAAAATGACAGAAAGAAAACAATAAAAAGAAAGGCAGGTGAAGCCATATGATAGATCCTTTGCGGCAGCAGCAGCTCGACGAGTTAGAAGAGGTAGAAATCTGCCACGATATTCTGACAAATTCCAGAAATGAACTGTATTTAAATTTTCGCTATCTGGACGTGGCCTTAAGCAGTCTTGGATTTCTGGCGGACCGCGCAGGGCGCGGAGTGGCAACGGATGGATTTCTCATCTATTACCAGCCGGAGCATTTGATGAGTATGTATAAACGGGGGAGGGTCCTGATTAACCGGGCTTTTCTTCACATGGTATTCCACTGCCTGCTGGGCCATATGGATACGCGGGGAAAACGGGCGGTCCCGTACTGGAATCTGGCCTGTGACATTGCCATAGAATCCATCATCGATGAATTTTATGTAAAGAACGTTTACCGCCATCAGTCGGTTTACCGGAGAGAAGTATACGCGAAGCTGAAGGAAAAGCTCCGGGTCCTGACGGCAGAGGGCATCTATAAGTTGCTTCAGGATATGGATTTAACGGAAGAGGAATACGAGCGCATGGCGGCAGAGTTTTACGTGGATAACCATGACCATTGGGAGAGGGAAGAAGATCCCAGGATCCGCCAGGAGCGCCAGAATAAGTGGCAGAATAACAGAGAGAAGATGCAGACGGAGATGGAATCCTTCGGCGAGAAGGACGCGGAGGACTCCAGAAGCCTGTTGGAGGTCGTGCGGGTTGAAAACCGGGAACGGTATGATTATAAGCAGTTTCTGCGCAGGTTTTCCGTACTTCGTGAGGAGAACGAGGTGGACCAGGATTCCTTCGACTACGTGTTTTATACGTATGGAATGGAGCTGTACGGCAATATGCCGCTGATTGAACCGCTGGAATCGAAGGAGGTTCACCGCATTGAAGATTTTGTGATCGTGGTGGATACGTCGATGTCCTGCTCCGGGGAGCTGGTGCGGCGGTTCCTGGAGGAGACTTATTCCGTGCTCTGCGAATCCGAGAGCTATTTCCGGAAAATTAATGTCCACATCATACAGTGCGATGAGACGATCCGGTCTGATGAGACGATTACCAGCCAGGACGAAATGAAGGCCTATATGGAGAACTTTACAATATCGGGACTGGGCGGAACTGATTTCCGGCCGGCCTTTGAATACGTGAATGGGCTGATGAATCAGGGGAAATTTAAGAAACTCAAGGGGCTTTTATATTTTACCGACGGAAAGGGAATATACCCTGTCCGAATGCCCGCCTATGACACGGCCTTTGTCTTTGTGGAAGGGCAGTATGAAGATGTATCCGTCCCCGCGTGGGCGATGAAAATTATCCTGACAGAGGAGGAAATCAATCAATTATGAATATAAAACGAGCCAAGGAAGAGATAAAGGATACCATTGAGGCGTATCTGCTGAAGGATGAGTACGGCGCCTATGAAATCCCATCTGTCCGTCAGCGCCCGGTTCTGTTAATCGGACCGCCGGGGGTGGGCAAGACGCAGATTATGGAGCAGATTTCGCGGGAATGCGAAATCGGGCTGGTGGCCTATACCATTACCCATCACACCCGGCAGAGTGCGATTGGACTTCCGTTTATTGTTAAGAAAGAGTATGGCGGTAAGCCCTACAGTGTGACGGAGTACACCATGAGTGAGATCGTGGCATCCATTTACAATAAAATCGAACAGACCGGTCTTTCGGAGGGAATTCTGTTTATCGATGAGATTAACTGCGTTTCGGAGACGCTTGCGCCTGCCATGCTGCAGTTTTTACAGTGTAAGACATTTGGAAACCATCAGATTCCGGAAGGCTGGATCATAGCAGCGGCCGGTAATCCGCCCGAATACAACAAATCCGTACGGGATTTTGACGTGGTGACCCTGGACCGGATTAAAATGATTCACGTGGAGCCGGACTACGAGGTTTGGAAGCAGTATGCGTATGAACAGTCGATCCATCCCGCCATAATCTCCTATCTGAACGCGAGGCCGGAATCATTTTGCCGGATTGAGACAACGGTGGACGGCCGTCTGTTTGCTACTCCGCGAGGCTGGGAAGATTTATCACGATTTATTGAAGTATATGAAAAACTCGGAAAAAAGGCGGATCGGGAGGTGATCGGACAGTATCTCCAGTACCCGAAGATAGCCAAGGATTTCTCCAATTACCTGGAACTCTATTATAAATACCAGGACGATTACCAGATCGATGAAATTTTAACAGGATCGATCCGCGAAAATCTCTGCAATAAGCTAAAGCATGCCCAGTTTGACGAGAAACTGAGCGTAATCGGCCTCCTGCTCTCGAAGCTGAACAGCGGATTTAAGCAGGTGGTAAAAGATGCGGAAAAGCTGGAAATTTTAATGGCGGAGTTAAAAAAGCTGCATGATGGAAGTCTGGACGGAGATATGGAGGAACGTCTCCGCACGGTGCAAAAGGAATTCAAACAGGTCTGGGAAAAGAAGCGGGAAGCCGGACTTTTAAACCGTCAGAGCGATTACCTGCACCGGGATGTGGAACGGATTCTGGAGCAGTATGAAAAAGAGCTTCGTTTCGCAGAGGCACCGGATCCGGAGGCGGCGTGGGAGACGGTAAAGTCTTACTTTGACCGTGAGCGGGAGCAGTATGAGAAACGGTTCGACGAGAGCGGAGCCATGCTGGAGCACGCCTTTGATTTTATGGAAATATCCTTTGGCGACAGTCAGGAGATGGCGGTGTTTATCACCGAACTGAATACGAATTACTACAGCATAAAATTCCTTCAGGAATATGAGTGCCAGAGATATTACCAGTATAACGAGCGCCTTCTGTTTAACCGCCGGGAGGATGAGATAAAGGAACGGATCGACCATCTGGGAAAATGACAGGTGGTGTGGATTGTCTGTTAATTTAGTACAAAGTGTATAAAAACCCAAAAACTTCCCCATAATAAAAAAAGAAAGCCACTTCAATGAGAAAGGAAATCATTTTCTCCTCTGAGAGGCGGCAGTTATCGCACGCAGGCGGGGAAAAACAGCCGCCGGGTGCTCACAACAAGGAGGTAGTGCCATGGGTAACAAAGCATTGGACTATACAGCCCTTACCATCGCCATTATTGGCGCGGTAAACTGGGGTCTGGTAGGCTTCTTCAATTTTAATCTGGTGTCATTCCTTTTCGGCAGCATGTCCTGGATTTCCAGAATCGTGTATGCGCTGGTCGGAATCTGCGGATTATACCTGCTCACCTTTTATGGTCGCTCAGAAGTAAGTACAGAAAGATAGTAACAGGAAAATGGCGGGAGAATCGCCCGGGCCTTTGAGGCTTCGGCGATTCTCCTGCTTTTTTGTGCAGCAGGAAAGTGCTCCTGCTACACAAAAAAGCGTTTCGGTTTTGCCTAAAAAATATTTTGATAGTTAATTAACGATCAAAACACAATTTTGTCAGAAAATGTATATTATACACAAAAATAATTCGATTAGTTGTGAATAAAATATCTATTGTTGCCATTATTTTCCGGAACTGTTATACTGAAGACAGAACAAAAGAGTGCGGCAGGGCCGCGGAGAATGCCCTGCATCAAATTTTTTATTAGAAAGGAGACGTTATATGGAAAATGCAGCAAGAGAGAGCTATAACCTGTACATCAATGGCCAATGGGTCGACGCATCCGATGGCGGTACATTCAAATCTTACTGTCCGGCCAATGGGGAATATCTGTCCACATGCGCGGAAGCTACGAGGGAGGATGTAGACGCCGCGGTAGATGCCGCATGGGCCGCGTGGGAGAGCTGGAAGAAGACGACGCCTGCAGAGAGGGCGGATGCACTGTTAAAGATTGCAGATGTGATTGACCAGAATAAGGAGAGACTGGCTCTTTTGGAGACGCTGGACAATGGAAAACCGATCAGAGAGACCATGACGATCGATATTCCGTATGCATCCGATCATTTCCGTTATTTCGCCGGAGCGGTGAGGACGGAAGAGGGGGAAGCGGCCATGCTGGATGAGAATACGCTGAGCCTGATCTTAAGGGAACCGATCGGCGTCGTGGGCCAGATCGTGCCGTGGAATTTCCCATTTCTGATGGCGGCCTGGAAGCTTGCGCCTGTGCTGGCAGCAGGGTGCTGTACGGTATTTAAGCCTTCCAGCTATACTTCCTTAAGCGTGCTGGAGCTGGCGAAGCTGATCGACGGAATTCTGCCTCCTGGTGTCTTTAATATTGTGACAGGAAGAGGTTCGAAGTCGGGGCAGTATATGTTGGAGCATCCGGGTTTCCGGAAGCTGGCATTTACAGGTTCATCCGAGGTGGGCTGCCAGGTAGGATGCGCGGCTTCGGAGAAACTGATACCGTCCACGCTGGAGCTGGGCGGCAAATCGGCTAATATTTTCTTCCCGGACTGTAAATGGGATATGGCGATGGACGGTCTGCAGCTGGGAATTCTGTTCAATCAGGGGCAGGTATGCTGCGCCGGATCCCGTGTATTTGTGCATGAAGACATTTATGACAGATTCGTGGAAGAGGCTGTGGCGAAGTTTAACAGCGTGAAGGTTGGCCTTCCGTGGGAGGCGGACACGATGATGGGATCTCAGATCTACGAGGCTCATTTGAATAAGATTCTGGACTACATAGAGATTGGAAAGAAGGAGGGAGCAAGGGTAGCCTGCGGCGGTGAACGAATCACGGACGGAGAACTGGCAAAGGGCTGCTTCTTAAAGCCGACGTTGCTTGTAGACGTGACAAATGATATGCGGGTGGCGCAGGAAGAGATCTTCGGACCGGTGGCGGTTGTGATGAAATTCAAGGATGAGGAAGATGTGATCCGTATGGCCAATGAGAGTGAGTACGGTCTGGGCGGCGCTGTGTGGACCCGGGATATCAACCGGGCTGTCCGTGTCTGCCGTGCAATCGAAACAGGCCGTATGTGGGTGAATACGTATAACGCAATTCCGGCCGGAGCGCCGTTTGGCGGCTACAAGAAGTCGGGGATCGGCCGCGAGACCCATAAGGTTATTCTGGAGCACTATACACAGATGAAGAACATTATGATTAATCTGTCTGAAAATCCATCAGGATTCTATTGATTCGATGCATGAACTGAAGCGGAGACGGCGGTGAGGTGAAACTTTGACGCTTGGCGTGTGTAAGTGTATTATAATCTGCGAAAGGTAAAGAACTGCCGGACAGACTGCCGGATACAGGAATGGAGATGAGATTCCTTGTATCCAGCGGGTCTGTCCGGCAGTTTATGCTGTTTAGCCATTCTCTTCCAGTATTCCAACAATTCTTTTCATAGATTCCTGGTATTCCTGATCGGTCGAGTTATAGAATAAAAGAAGATCGTCGTCAGAGCTGTCCGGCCGGTCAATGGCTGAAGGAATCGAAAAATCCACACCACTGATATATTTATCCCAGTTTTCCAGCTTCCATGTGTCCCGGCTGGAGTTGCGGTGTATCATGCGCTGATGGCAGATCTCGGGGGCCGTGACGACCCAGATGATCTCCAGGCGGGCGTTCTTCATTGCCAGCCGCTTCCGGAACTGATCCATATATTCCGGGTTCCGTATTTCGCGGGTAAACGGCGCATTAATCAGGACAATATCGTCATAATCCAACGCCTCCATGGCAATATTAATGATAGCCTCATATTCATAATTGCGAATATTGGATTCAAAAAAGTCGGAACTCCGGTTGCGTTCCTTACCTGCCACATCGAAAATGCGGTTAGACAGGACGATCAGGGTATCTTTGTCCAGATAGACGACGTGCTTCAGGTTTTTTGCCAGTTGTTTCGAGATGTAGGTTTTCCCGCATGCTGGCGGTGAGGTTACCAGTATCATTTTTTTCAAGACAAATTCCTCCTCTTGCGGCCTGTAAATGGCAGACTGTGTTGATTTACGCCTATTATAAATGGTTTGTCTGTAAAAGTTCAAGGCGGTTTTCTGTAAAGATTAATAGCAGAACAGATAAAATATGGTATAATAAAATAAATTTACTTGAGAAGGAGATTCTTTATGTTTTTCGTCTTTGGGATCAGTCAGGGAAAGAAGGCGCTGGAATACGCGAAGACCGTTATCTGCGCTCAGTGCGGAGGTTATGGGAGATATCAGGTTTTTATGACCTACTCTTATTTCAGCCTCTTTTTTATTCCCATCATAAAATGGAACCGGCATTATTACGTTCAGATGTCATGCTGCAGTACCGTCTATGAACTGGATCAGGAGGTGGGAAGGCGTCTGGCGCATGGAGAACAGCCGGATATAACCGAAAAGGATTTAACGCTTGTGCAGGCTGGGCGCAGAGTGTCCGGATGGAACCGGAAACGGTGTGAAAACTGCGGGTATGAGACCGAAGAGGACTTTGAATACTGCCCGAAATGCGGAACGAAGCTTTAATAAGAGTCGGTTGCCAGGCTTTTAATGAAATAGTGTCCCATTTAGTGCCCCAATATAGTAAAAGCTTGTGAGAGGCCTTAAAGCGATATATCTGGGTTTGAAGGAATTGTATTGAGCTTGTAGAATAAAATAAATGAAAATGGGGTAATGCGCATTTGGCAAATATTACGCAGATAAAGGTACGTGAACCATTGTGGATGCAACTGCTTTTTGGAAAGTAATTGGTGAATACAACAGCCAGACTATAACCGTTCAAATCATATTGATGCTGTTTCTTGTACTTGGACTAATACTGTCTTATACAGGTAAAATAAAGTGGAGTGCAAAACTGGTACTTGGTGTCGCTAACTTATACATTGGGATTGTGTTTTTTGGCGTATTTGGAACTGAACCAATTCAATTTTTTTTCGCGCTGCCGCTGTATTTGTGCTGCGGAGGACTGTTATTATTTGAGTGCATTAAAAACAAAGATGATGTTCTGGGAAAACCCAAGAGGTGGCAAAGTATCTTGCTGTTACTGTTCGTTTTGTATCCCGCGATTTCATTTCTTTTAGGCAACACTTTTCCCAAAATGGTAACTTACATAATGCCATGCCCCATAGTAAGTGTCAGCATTGCAGTTTACTCCGGTTATCGTAGAAAGAATAGATTTTTACTTTTGCTGTTGACGTTTTGGGGGCTAACCGGGATAAAATCACTAATATTTAGCGCATATGAAGATATTATTTTATTAGTTGCTGGAATATATGGTGTCTGCCTTATTTTTAATGATTATAAGGGGCGGAGCGCCAATCGGTAATGCGTATTCCTGGTATAACGCGTATACCTTATTTTACCGATAACATGAGTGGCAAGCAGGGCACAACGGTACACACCTTTGTGCTTTTTCTTATTTGGATCCCCATGAATGCCCCCTTGTCGGGGCGGCTGCGCTCCTTACGGAGCTATAAAAACTGGCGGCCTATTGTGGCCTTAGTGCCGGCGTTTAGTCCGTTTGGAATGGAGCGTTTCGCGTGTATCATTTCTACGACTGGAAAGAAAGTTTGTGGTGCCCCAATAAAATAACAGCTTGCGAGAAGCCTTAAAGCGATACATCCAGGTTTGACAGAATTGTATTGAAATCGTAGAATGAAACAAATGGCAACGGGTTAATGCACAATAGGCGAACATGAATCCCCAAAATATACGTATGCTTTGTTAAATGCAATATGAATATGTGCATTAAATTGTTAATATTAGGAGTGAATTCATGACAGATAAAAAGATTGCAATTCAATTTACAGTAGTTACATTCATTATTGCTTATGCAACGGCAGGTGCGCTTATTTTTTTTGGTCAGTTTGGTTATAGAGTCTATAACTTTACAAATACATTTGGACAATTTGCGTCAAACATCCCCTTTGCCATATATATTTTGTCGCCGGGGATTGCATCTTATTTTGTACTAAAGAAAAACAAGCGAATTACCAGCTTCAGAGGATGGCTGAAAAACGTATTTTATGTAAAAGGCAATATCTATCCCTATTTATTTGTAATGTTCGGATTGGTGATATATTTTGGCATACACCTTGCTGTTTCGGGACACGCATTAACAGAGTTTCCGCTGTATATGTTTTTACTTTCTTTGCCTGGCAATCTTATTATCGGCGGTTTAGAGGAATCAGGATGGATGTATATATTGCAGCCAATGCTTGATAAAAAGTACGGGTATCTTCTCTCATCCGTATTTACCGGAATAATTTGGATTTTTTGGCATATCCCTCTTTTTTTCATTCCGGGAACGAATCATGGAGATGGGCTAATTAACTTTGGTATGTTTGCTGTTCAATGTTTGGCTTTCCGTTTTTTCTTTGGAGCAGTCTACAAAGTATCTGGCAAAAGCCGCATATTCATGTGTGTGTTGTTTCATACGATGTTTAATGCGGCATCTGCTGTTTTTGGAACGATAACGATGAACTGGACTGGCACAATCACTGCAAATACAGCGATTATTTTTGCCTCAATAGTAACTGTTCTAATGTATTACAAAAGACATCGGCAACTATTATGAGTGTACACACTTATACTCTTTTCACAATTTATGTACCACTCAAATTGTGAAAATCCGCTTGTTGGATGTGCCCCCCAATCCCTGTATGAACGCCTCTTGGCGGGGCAACTGCGCGCCCGTCGGATGCTGGTCGAGCGGTATTTATACTGCCCTAAATAGTGCCCGACTTGTTCTATTGCCTTGCAAAGAGCTATGAGAAGAAAATTAGCGGATATGCGACAATCTGGGTTTCATGCAGGTTTACGGGGTGTCTTAATAATACGGGGTAAGAACTTTTAAGCCGTTTTTCGGCATCAGGCAATAAAAAATAAAGATAAAGATAAAGAAGGGCTTCCCAGTCAGCGGGAAGTCTTTTTTGTAATTGAAAAGCGCCTCTATCACACAAAAAGCTGCCCGGACTTCCAGTAGATTCCTCTATCTGATTTACCATTTTCAGTGGTATAATACGTTTGAATTTTAATAATGTTTAAAAAGTTTCATGTAGTTGAAACTTTTTTGAATGTTGGTACGTCTAAAGGATAGATATAAGAAAAAGGACAGAAAAAAGACAAGAGGTAACCGAATGAAAAGAGTACATATGAAAATTAAGGCGCTGATGCTGGCGCTTCTGGTGTTTACAGGCACCATCCAGGCTCCGGCGCAGGCGATAATTGCCCGGGCGGAAGAGCCTGTAAAAATAAGCTATCAGGCGTTTAATAACCCTACTGCATGGAGTGATAAGCAGGCAGACGATTCGCTGTATACAGCTCCGGAGGGAACCTACATGACCGGATTTCAGGCTGAATTACTGAATCAGCCGCAGAACGTCACCGGAGGTCTGACATATCAGGTGGAGGTGGGCGTCACCGGCTGGACGGAATGGACGGCGGGAAGTGTCATGGCCGGCCGTACAGAGGGAGATGCTCCGCTTACTGCATTCCGGGCGAGGCTGACCGACGGACTGAGCAGTCTGTATGACGTCTGCTATATGGTCCAGCAGAATGGAGCGTGGACTCCCTGGGTGAGAAACGACGAGGGGACAGCCGGTCAGGAGGGAAGCGGACTTAAAATAACGGGAATACGCATGACGATTGTCACAAAGGGCTCGGCGATACCTGGCGAAAAAGCAGCCGTACAGGGCATTGACCCAAACCGCCCTATGATAGCGCTGACATTCGACGACGGCCCTCACGCACCTGTCACCAACCGGATTCTGGACAGCCTGGAAGCGAACGGAGGACGGGCCACCTTCTTCATGGTGGGAAATCGTGTGACAGGAAAGGCAAATAAGGCGGCGGTAGCGAGGATGGCCGCACTGGGATGTGAAGTAGCCAATCATACGTATGAACATAAAGCAATCACAAAACTGGGAGCAGAGGGAATCAAGTCACAGCTGGCACGAGCCAATGACAGCATACGTCTGGCAGGCGGTGTATCCCCTGTGCTCATGCGGCCGCCGGGCGGAGCGAAGAGCGACGCAGCCATGAAGACCGTCGGTTCCATGGGGATGTCTGCGGTGCTGTGGTCCATCGATACCATGGACTGGAAGACGAAAAATAAGCAGAAGACCATCGATGCGGTCATCGGCCATGTAAAAGACGGCGATATCGTGCTGATGCACGATTTATACGGGACAACCGCGGACGCCGCAGAGGTTATCATTCCAAAGCTGAAGGAAATGGGATTCCAGCTGGTGACAGTGAGCGAGCTGGCCAGCTACAGAGGCGGTATTCAGCCGGGGAAGGTGTACAGCAGATTTCGGCCATAATATCATTGTAGAACCGCCGGAAATACAGTATAATTAATACGCCCGGCTCATCTGCACCGACAACACGCAGCGCCGGTAAATCCCCCAAACTGTTCTGACACAGTTTTGGAATCAAGGAAAGACGGGTATCTGCTATGGCGTTTAAGACAAAGAAAGATTTAATTAAGTACTGTCTGACTTATCCGGATGTTTACGAGGACTATCCGTTTCACGATACGGAATGGGCTGTGATCCGGCACAGGAAGAATAAAAAGGTATTTGCGTGGATCTATACGCGTGAGGAAAAGACCTGTGTGAATGTAAAATGTGATCCCGAATGGACCGAATTCTGGAGAAATGCATTTCCGGGCGTTCTGCCCGGGTACCATCTTAATAAGAAATACTGGAATACGATACTACTGGATGGTACGGTCCCGGATCCGGATATAAAAAGAATGATTGGCGAGAGCTTTGATCTGACAATGGAAAAGCGATGAGGCAGGCAGACCTGAGAACCGATCCGATGCCAGGAATGGTATGCACCAGGGACAGTCTTATTTTGGCTGATACTCTTTGCGAAGCGGATGTGGAATCGGAGGTGAAGTACAGATATAGAAGATTCGGACTTGGAGAATTAAAAAATGAAGCTGTCTAGGAGTTTTCAGGAAGGAAAAAGCCTCTAACCCATAGAAATACTATTGGATTATGAGGCTCTGCTCTTGTATTTGTTACCGGATAGCAGAATATACTATTCCGAAGTTAAACATTTAAGATTAAATGTATCTGGAATGATGTAAAATTCTGAATAGGAATTAGGAGCAAATAGTAATTCTGTCTCTTATACACATCTCCGAGCCCACGAGACACTCGCTAATCTCGT
>OWIW01001502.1_pt1 | contig 12238 bp, 10 predicted proteins | sample 2433821 | NCBI WGS metagenome assembly OWIW01 (sample SAMN05065751, study PRJEB22554) | human gut metagenome | biome: ENVO:2100002; feature: ENVO:00000062; material: ENVO:00002003 | host: Homo sapiens | place: USA | reverse complement strand
GAGATTAGCGAGTGTCTCGTGGGCTCGGAGATGTGTATAAGAGACAGGGGCTGGAAGCTGTCCGGCAGGGCGGCACGGGTCCCCTGCAGCGTCTCCGTCAGGTACAGCAGCCGCTGCATGGAGATGTTTTCGGAGAGGCCCGTCAGTGTCTTGGTATCATACAGCCCGGAGAGCAGGGCGCTGCCCCCCTCCGGCGCGGCTTTGAGAATGGTCATCTCTCGTGCCAGATCGCTGAGCTCCCCCAGCAGGGCAGAGACGTCCTTGCCGCTGCGGTACAGCTGATCCAGCAGCAGCAGGGCATCCGGCGTCCGGCGGTCCAGAATACAGCGCATCATTTGCTGGGTCTGGACGCTGCCGGCAAGGCCCAGCACGTCCAGCACGGCACGGCTGGTGAGCTGACCCTCCGCCACACGGCACTGATCCAGCAGGCTCAGGGCATCCCGCAGGGCGCCCCCCGCCATGCGGGAGAGGATCTCCGCTCCGTCGGCGGTGAGGTCGATCTTCTCGGCCTGAGCGATGTGCAGCAGCTGGCGCTCCATGTCACGGGGCAGGATGCGCTTGAAAGAGAAGCGCTGGCACCGGGAGAGGATGGTGGCCGGGACCTTGTGCAGCTCCGTGGTGGCCAGAATGAACATCAGATGCTCCGGCGGCTCCTCCAGGATCTTCAGCAGAGCGTTGAAGGCCGGGGTGGAGAGCATATGCACCTCGTCGATGATATACACCCGCTTTTTCAGCACGGCAGGGGTATACACCGCCTCATCCCGCAGGGCACGGACCTGATCCACGCCGTTGTTGCTGGCGGCGTCCAGCTCCGTGATATCCAGCGTGGTGCCGGCATCCACGGCCCGGCAGGCCTCGCACCGGCCGCAGGGCTCGCCGTCCACCGGGGACAGGCAGTTCACCGCCTTGGCCAATATCCGGGCACAGGTGGTCTTGCCGGTACCCCGTGTGCCGGTGAAGAGATAGGCGTGGGCGGTATGGCCCTCGGCCACCTGACGGCGGAGGGTATCCGTGATGTGCTCCTGTCCCACGACCTCGGAAAACACCTTGGGCCGCCACTTGCGGTACAGCGCCTGATACATGGATCTCCTCCTCCCGAAAAAAAGAAAAATTCTCCTCCGTTGACAGCTGTGGAGCCGGCGCCCTCACGGCACATGGATGGTCCCTCTTAATGCTGCTCGGTTCCCCGCCTGACATGATTCGTGGGTATCCATTGCGTGAGACCGGCTCCGCAGCTGTCAGCGGAGGAGAGGTCGTGACCACTATTTTACTACAACTTTTCCCGCTTGGCAACAGGAAAATTCAACGGGTGACATAGCTGCCGGAGGAGGCGGACTCCGCCGCCACCTGCACCAGCCGGGTCACGGGGTCAAAGTCTGCCGGGAGCAGCCCTTGCAGGGCCGCTGCGTCCACGGTGTCCGTATCCACATAGATGCGGTCGAAGTGCTCCGTCAGCAGGGCGAGGGTGACGCCGCCGTCGTTGGCATCCGCCGTCACCTGATCCCGCACCAGCACCGACAGGGCGGTGGTTTTGGGCAGGGCCTCCCGCACCCCCTCCACGAACACGCTGAGGGTGTCGGTGAGGTTGGTGACGGAGCCGTAGTCGATGCGGTCCAGACGGCCGTGGACGGGATAGGTGCAGTAGTCCAGCAGAATTTCGTCGAAGCCCAATTCGGCGCACTCCTTACACAGCTGCACGAGATACTCCCGTGCAGCAGCCTTGCCGGGGTCCAGCCAGCAGGCGGCGTCATCGTCGTACCACAGCCAGCCGTCGCCGGTCCGCAGCAGCCCCGCCTGATCGGGCTGGGCGTTGGCAAAGTCCATATCGGCAAAGCAGGCGATGCGGGCCACAGTCCATGTGTCGCCGGAGAGGAGGGTCTTGAGGCTTGTCAGCGTCTCCGGGCCGCCGGTGGTGACGGTGTCCCTGGCGGCGGTCTGCGTGTCATAGGTGACGGTGCCGTCCCGCAGCTTCACCGGGATCACCACCGCCTCCGGGTGCTCCGCCAGCACGGCGGAGGGATCCTCCGTCAGCACGGTGTCCGGCAGCTGGCGGGCGTGAAGCTCCTTCAGCAGAGGGTGCTCCGGCTCATCGATGATGAGATCCACGTCATCCGGCGTGGTGTCCTCCGGCTGCTGGGGCTGCTCCGTCTGTCCCTTTTTCAGGAAGGGCAGCTCCAGATGCCGGTGGCCCTCGTCATCGTAGACCATATACTCCTGCGCCACCAGATATCCCACGGCGGCCAGCAGGATCAGCACCAGCACAATGACCAGCGCCAGTTTCCCGTGGTTTCGGCCACGGTAGCTCTGATAACCTCTGGTTGCCATGACGATACCTCCTCGTATAATAAGTTTAAAGTTAATAAATCAGGTATCAGCAGGCTTTGGGATGCCCGTGATACAATAGCTGTAGGACAGCAGGGTCAAGTTCTAATGCCTCCAGTTGAGCCGCAAGGTTGCTTCAAAAAAAGTCCGTCCCCCTGAGCCGGAAGTTAGCTGCAAACTCATTGGCTGTTTGCCGGAGGCAAGGCCGCCCTTTCAGCAGTAAGGGATATCGCATTGGCCTTCTCCGGAATGATTCTGATACGCGAGGTTGCGGATGCTCCGGTTATCATGGGTATCTCAAAGCCTGCTGGCCTGAAATCTCCATGTGGGGAGGTGAAAATTGTGAATCCACTATTCATTGGCATTGATGTGAGCAGCAAAAACAATGTCGCCTACCTGATGAACCCCGACGGCAGCAAGCACTCCAGTTTTTCTGTGCAGAACAACCTTGGCGGTGCTAAACTGTTGTCAGAGAGAATCGTGTCGGCACTCAGCTCCATGCGACTCAGCGATGTGGTGATTGGCCTGGAGGCCACCTCCATCTACGGGGACAGTTTGGTCTATGCTCTTCGCGAGGATGGCAGCCTGGGCCGATTCCAGAGGAAAATCCATGTGCTCAACCCCAAACAGGTCAGAAAGTTCAAGGAAGCCTATCCAGACCTGCCCAAGAACGACTTTGTGGATGCCTTTGTGATTGCCGACCATCTCCGTTTTGGCAGAATCGCCAAGGAGGTCTATATGGACGACTATCGCTACCAGGCACTCAAGACGCTTACCAGAGCCAGATTTGATGTGATTCAGAACCTGACGCGGGAAAAGCAGCGGTTTGCCAATTACCTATTCCTCAAATGTTCCGGCATGGCCCAGGACAAGGACATTCAGAATACCAGCGCCACCACCATTGCGCTCATGGAACGCTTTGAGACTGTGGACGATTTGGCGAACGCTGATATGGATGAACTGACAGCTTTTATTGCCGAAACAGGCCGCGGCAGATTTGACGACCCGAATGCTGTGGCCAAAGTGATACAAACTGCGGCTAAAGGATCTTACCGTCTGCCCAAGACTGTGAACGACACCGTAAACCAGGCAATGTCTGTTTCTATTGCCTCCATGCGGGCACTGAAGGAACAGGTCAAGGTTCTGGACAAAGCCATTGAACAACAGTTCGAGATTATTCCCAATACCCTGACATCCATCCCAGGCATTGGCAAGGTCTACTCCGCCGGCATTATCGCTGAGATTGGCGATATCCACCGTTTCAGCTCTCAAGCCTCTGTCGCCAAGTTTGCCGGCCTTGTCTGGCACAAAAACCAGTCCGGTGAATTTGAAGCCGAACACTCCCAAATGATTAAATCTGGCAACCGCTATCTCCGTTACTACCTGCTGGAAGCCGCCAACTCTGTGAGAAGATGCGACTCCGAGTTCCGGCGCTACTATGACCTTAAATTCAAAGAGGTCAACAAGTACCAGCACAAACGCGCACTCGCTTTAACTGCCAGAAAACTGGTCCGGTTGGTCTTTCGACTGCTGAAAGACAACCGCCTGTATATCCCGCCGGAGGGCTGAGCGAACCGTTTGCCGCTCTGGTGTTCATGCCCTGTTTCAAATTTTCTCAGGGGCAGGGCTTAGATTGGTGTTGCCTTTTTGCTTCTGACATCCTGCTTTGTGCACTGTTTTACTCAATTTTTTCTTGCATCACCCTCTTGACTTAATACCATTGGACTTTTTCTCAGGTTCAGGGCTGGATGGCATCCAGCTGTGCCACCCGGCGGGCATGGCGTCCGCCCTCAAATTCGGTGTTTAGAAAGACCTCCACCATGCGCTTAGCCAGATTGGGGCCGGTGATGCCGGCGCCCAGCGCCAGCACGTTGGCATCGTTGTGGCGGCGGGTCATCTCGGCGGACAGGGGGTCGGTGCAGTGGGCGCAGCGGATGCCAGCCACCTTATTGGCGGCGATGGAGATGCCGATGCCGGTGGTGCAGATGACGATGCCCTTGTCGCACTGGCCGGAGGCCACCATGCGGCCTACCTTCTCGCCGTACATGGGATAGTCTACGCTCTCGGTAGAGTAGCAGCCCACATCCTCGAAGTCGATGTTGTGCTCCTCCAGCCAGATGAGAATGTCCTGCTTCAGCAGATAGCCGCCGTGATCGCAGCCGATGGCAATTTTCATGGTGTATTCTCCTCTTACAATTCTTTGAACTCCGGCTTTCCGCCGGTAAAGGTGGTGAAGTAGCGGAAGCCGCACTCCCGCAGCAGCTCCTGCCGCTGGCGGATGAAGCAGCCCACGTCCTCCGGGCGGTGGGCGTCGCTGCCCAAGGTGATGATCTCGCCCCCCAGACGGCGGTAGAGCCGCAGGATATCGGCGCCGGGCAGAGACTCGTTTCCACGGTTGGTGTTGCACTCGATGCCCAGCCCCTTGGGGATGATGGTACGGAAGATCTCCTCCACCTGATCCATGTGGTGGGCGAAGGTCATGTGCTCACCGTAGTTTTCGTTAATATACCGCAGGGGCAGGGTCAAGTGGCCCAGCACCTGAAACTCACCCCATCGGGCCAGCGCCAGCACGTCCTCCAGATAGCTGTCGATGATACTATCATAATACGCTTCGTCGGCTTTTTCAATATAATAGAGGTCTTTGTGGTGAAATTTCTTTCCCGCCATGTGGACGGAGCCGATGACAAAGTCCAGCGGAGGGGCATTCTGCATCAAATGCTCCGCCCGCTGAAAGCTCATGGCAGCCTCTCCCAGTTCCGCTCCCAGCCGCAGGGTAATGCGGTGGCCCCACTGCTCCTGCGCCTGACGGAACTGGCGGCGGACGGCGTCCCAGTCGAAGTCCCAGCGGGGCTTCTGCTCCGGGCCCCAGTAGATGGTGTCCACGTGGTCCGTCAGGCACAGTTCATCCATTCCGGCGGCCACGGCGGCCTGTGCCGCCTGTGCCATAGTCTGCCGGCCGTCCTGCGAGCAGGTGGAATGTACGTGATAATCTGCCAGATACATAGGCGTTACCTCTTCTTGAAGAAGCTACGGTGCTTCTCGTAGTTCCCCTCGTTCAAGGTCTCGCTGAATTTCCGCAGGGCATCCTTCTGCTCCCGGTTCAGGTTCCGGGGCGTCTCGATGGTGACGGTGACGTACTGGTCGCCACGGCCCCGGCCGTTGAGGACAGGGATGCCCTTGCCCTTCAGGCGGAACACGGTGCCGGTCTGCGTCCCCTCCGGGATGGTGTACTTCACCTTACCGTCGATGGTGGGGATCTCCAGTTCGGCGCCCAGTACCGCCTGCGTGAAGGTGATGGGGGCCTCGCAGAACACGGCGGTGCCGTCCCGGCGGAACACGTCGTGGGGCTGCACCATCACCGTGACCAGCAGGTCGCCGGCGGGGCCGCCGTTCTTCCCGGCATGGCCCTGTCCCCGCAGGGAGATGGTCTGGCCGTGGTCGATGCCGGCGGGAATGGAGACCTTGATGGTCTTGCGCTTGCGGGTGAAGCCGCCGCCGTGACAGTCGGGGCAGGGCTGGTGGATGATACGGCCCGTGCCGCCGCACTTGCGGCAGGGGTTGCTGGAGGCGAACACCCCCATGGGCGTCTGGCGGCGGGTCTGCACCACGCCGCTGCCGTGGCAGTCGGGGCAGACCTCCGGCGTGGTGCCGGGGGCGCAGCCGCTGCCCTTACAGGTGGCGCACTGCTCCATGCGCTCCACCGTCAGCTCCTTTTCGCAGCCGAAGGCGGCCTCCGTAAAGCTCAGGGATACGCTGACCCGGATGCTCTCGCCCCGCTGAGGGCCGTTGCGGCGCTGCTGCTGGCCGCCGAAGCCGCCGAAGAAGCTGCCGAAGATGTCCCCCAGATCGCCGAAATCGAAACCGCCGCCGAAACCGCCGCCCTGACCGGCGCCGTAATTGGGATCGGTGCCGGCAAAGCCGAACTGGTCATAGCTGGCCTTCTTCTCCGGATCGGACAGGACCTCGTTGGCCTCGTTGATCTCTTTGAACTTCTCCTCGGCCTCCTTGTCGCCGGGGTTCATGTCCGGGTGATATTTGCGGGCCAGCTTTTTATAGGCCCGTTTGATCTCGTCCTCGCTGGCGTTTTTGTCTACGCCAAGGACCTCGTAATAGTCTCGTTTTTCTGCCATACCGGCGTTTCTCCCTTCTCCGGGAATATCCGGCGGCCGGAAAGACGGCCGGATATCATCTGGTTCCAAACGCCACAGGAAGGGACAGGAAGCCCTGCCCCTTTCCGGTGGTCAAGCTGCGCTGCGGGGCGCAGGATGCTTACTTATTCTGGTCGTCATCATCCACGACCTTGTAGTCGGCGTCGTAATACTGGCCGCCCTGTGCGCCGGTGTCGCCGCCGGGCTGCTGGGCAGCAGCGTCGCCCTGAGGCGCCTGCTGCTGGTACAGCTTCTCGCTCATCTTATAGAAGGCCTGCGTCAGCTCCTCGGTGGCGGCCTTGATGGCGTCGGTGTCCTCGCCCTTCAGGGTCTCCTTCAGCTTGTCGATACCGGCCTGAATGGGGGCCTTCTCGCTCTCGGGTACCTTGTCGCCCACTTCGCTGAGGGTCTTTTCCGCCTGATAGACCATCTGATCGGCCTGATTGCGGACCTCCACCTTCTCCTTGATCTTGGCGTCCTCGGCGGCATACTGCTCGGCTTCCTTCACGGCACGCTCGATATCATCCTTGCTCATGTTGGAGGAGGAGGTGATGGTGATGTGCTGGGCGTTGCCGGTACCCAGATCCTTGGCGGAGACGTTGACGATGCCGTTGGCATCGATGTCGAAAGTCACCTCGATCTGAGGCACGCCGCGGCGGGCCGGAGCGATGCCGTCCAGATGGAAGCGGCCCAGGCTCTTGTTGGCGGCAGCCATCTCACGCTCGCCCTGCAGGACGTTGACCTCCACGGAGGTCTGGTTATCGGCGGCGGTGGAGAAGATCTGGCTCTTCTTCACAGGGATGGTGGTATTGCGCTCAATGAGGCGGGTGCAGACGCCGCCCATGGTCTCGATGCCCAGGGACAAGGGGGTGACGTCCAGCAGCAGCAGACCCTTGACATCGCCGGTCAGCACGCCGGCCTGCAGGGCGGCGCCCATGGCCACACACTCATCGGGGTTGATGCCCTTGAAGGGCTCGCTGCCGGTGAATTTCTTCACGGCCTCCACCACGGCGGGGATACGGCTGGAGCCGCCCACCATCAGCACCTTGGACAGGTCGCTGGCCTTCAGGCCGGCGTCGGACATGGCCTGACGCACGGGGCCCATGGTGGCATCCACCAGATGGCCGGTGAGCTCGTTGAACTTGGCACGGGTCAGGGTCACGTCCAGATGCTTGGGGCCGGTGGCGTCGGCGGTGATATAGGGGAGGTTGATGTTGCTGCTGGTGACGCCGGACAGCTCGATCTTAGCCTTTTCGGCAGCCTCCTTCAGGCGCTGCATGGCCACCTTGTCGCCGGACAGGTCGATGCCGTCGGTGCGCTTGAACTCGCTGACCAGATACTTCATGATGCACTGGTCGAAGTCGTCGCCGCCCAGACGGTTGTTGCCGGCGGTGGCCAGCACCTCGATGACGCCGTCGTCGATCTCCAGAATGGAGACATCGAAGGTGCCGCCGCCCAGATCGTAGACCATGATCTTCTGGGTCTGCTCCTTATCCACACCGTAGGCCAGAGCGGCGGCGGTGGGCTCGTTGATGATACGCTTGACGTCGAGACCGGCGATCTTGCCGGCGTCCTTGGTGGCCTGACGCTGGGCGTCGGTGAAGTAGGCGGGGACGGTGATGACAGCTTCGGTGACGGGCTGGCCCAGATAGGCCTCGGCGTCGCTCTTCAGCTTCTGCAGGATCATGGCGCTGATCTCCTGCGGGGTGTAGCTCTTGCCGTCGATATTCACACGGTGGTCAGAGCCCATCTCACGCTTGATGGAAGCGATGGTGCGGTCAGGATTGGTGATGGCCTGGCGCTTTGCCGTCTGGCCCACCATACGCTCGCCGCTCTTGCTGAAGGCCACCACGGACGGGGTGGTGCGGTTGCCCTCTGCGTTGGGGATGACAACAGCCTCGCCGCCTTCCATGACGGCGACGCAGGAATTGGTCGTACCAAGGTCGATACCGATAACTTTAGACATAATGATTGCCTCCTGATAAGATATATATAGATTGATTTTTTACGGATCGTTACTGCTGGTCCGGGTCCACGGGGATCACGATGGAAGCGATGATATAGGCCAGCAGGCCGCTGCCGCCCATGAAGCCCAGCACCACCCAAGCCAGACGCACCAGCGTGGGGTCGATGTTGAAGTAGTCGGCAAGGCCGGAGCACACGCCGCACAGCATTTTATCGTTGACGTTGCGATATAGTCTCTTTCTCTCCATGACGTTTCTCCTTTCAGTTGGCTACCTTGACCATGGCGAACCGGAGGACCTTATCGCCCAGCTGGTAGCCCTGCTGGAGCACCTCCACCACGGTGTTCTCACCGACGTTCTCGTCCTCCACGTGCATCACGGCATCGTGCTTCTGAGGATCGAAGGGCTGGCCCTGCGCCTCAATGCGGGTGACGCCCAGCTTCTCCAGCACTGCCAGAAACTGCCGGCAGATCAGCTCCATGCCCTGCCGATGGGGATCGCCCTCGGCGAACTGGGCAAGGCCACGCTCCAGATTATCCAGCACCCCCAGAAAGTCCTTGACGGTGTCCGCCTTGGCGTCGGCGTAGACGTTTTCCTTTTCCTTGGTGGTGCGCTTGCGGTAGTTATCGTATTCCGCCGCCAGACGCAGATACTTGTCGCTGGCATCGCTGACCATTTTAGCCAGCTGCTCCATCTGCTCCATCTGCTCACGGGTGACGGTAAAGGTCTCCTCCTCGGCGGCCTTTTCCGCAGCCTGCTCCGTTTCCGGGGCGGTGTCGGCCTGCGGCTGCTCCTCCTGAGGGGTGTTCTTCTTTTTTTTCTCGCTCATGACTGTTCCTCCTTGGTAGGCGGCAGCTGCCGCTTTTCAAACATATGACTCAGACTCTCGGCAAAGCAGGTGAGCCGGGCCGCCACGGACGCATAGTCCATGCGGGTGGGGCCCACCACCCCTACCAGCCCACGCATACCGTCACCGATATCGTAGCTGGCGATGACCACGCTGCTCTCCTTCAGGGCGGCATCCACATTCTCCGGTCCGATGAGGATCTGCACCGGGGCGTTGCCCGACGGCACCGGAAGGTTCTGCTTGTTGTCCACCATAAAGGTCATCAGGTCACGGGCCTTGTCGGCGTCCCGATACTCCGGGAATTTCAGCAGCTGGGTGGTGCCGCCCAGATAGACCTCCTGCCCGGCGGCATCCTTCAGCAGCTGTCCGGCGTATTCGCACACCTGATTCAGCAGCAGGAACCACTTGCCGGACACCTGATCCGACAGGCTCATGAGCCGGGCGTTCATCTCCTCCGGCCCAAGGCCGGTAAAGTGCGTGTTCAGCAGGTGGCTCATCTCCGTCAGAGCCTCCCGCTCCACCGGCAGCTGCCAGCGAAGCAGCTGGCTCTTGACCCGGCTGTCCGACAGCATGGCCACGGCGATGAAGCTGTCATCGTCCACGGCAATGAGGTCGAACCGCTGCACCGTCACCGCCTGCGTGTGGTCCGCCACGGCATAGGCGGGGTAGCCCACCATGCTGGAGACCATCTGGCCCGCTTGGGCCATCACCTGATCCACCTGAGACATTTTCCCGGTGAGGGAGCGGCGGATGCTCTCGGCCTCCGCCTCCGGCAGCGCACGGCGCTCCATGAGCTCGTTGACGTAGAGCCGGTAGCCCCTGGCGGAGGGGACCCGCCCGGCGGAGGTGTGGGGCTGCTCCAGATATCCCATCTCCACCAGATCCGCCAGCTCGTTGCGGATGGTGGCAGAACTGATCCTGCCGGGCATCTTCTCAGCAATGGCCTTGGAGCTCACCGGCTCCGCCGTGGCCACATAGCCGTCCACCACGATCTTTAATATTTGCTTTTTTCGGTCTGTCAATTCCATGATAAAACTCCATTTAGCACTCCTATCTCCTGAGTGCTAAATGGAGTTTACCACCGCGGGCAGGTAAAGTCAATACCCGCAATTTTAATTATTTGTAAACACGTCGCTTACCAGCGCAGGCGGCCGCCCGGCAGCTGCTCCGGGAGCCAGCGCTGGCGCTGCATCACCGGCAGCACCGCCTGAAGCAGGAAGCCCAGCAGCAGAATTTGCAGCGGCAGATACAGGGCGTTTTTCACGGCGCTCTGGGTCAGGTAGTAGAGGTAGCCCTTGCTGTACAGGATGGCGCTCCAGAGGGCGCCCAGCAGCACATTCTGGATATTGGTGAGGAGCTTGGCCAGAATGATGCGCCGCCACGTGATCTTGGCCCGGTAGAAAAACAGGGCGTAGATCATACAGCCGGTGATGGTGGTCAGCATATAGCCGGGGAAATAGGGGTAGCCGCCGGAGGACAGGAAGAAGCTGAGGGTATCCTCGGCGGCGCCGAACACGATCACCGCCAGCGGGCCGCAGACCAGTGAACAGAGGGCTCTGGCCAGAAAGGTAACGCTGAGGGACAGGCTCTCGCCCAGCCGGATGGAGCAGTGGCTCAGGACGATGCAGGCGGCGATCATCAGGGCCATGAACACCAGACGGCGCAGATGCTTCAGCTCCCCGGCGGCGCTGCGCCAGTAGCCGGGAGACAGGGGATGGGGATAAAGCGGCATAAAAAAACCTCCTCTGATTTGGCAGACCGGACAGGCCGGACAGCCGCACAGAGGAGCGCCGGGGCTTACTGCCCCGGAGATGACCGCTATGCGGCAGCGGGATGCGAGATCTGCACTGCAAGGCGATGCCATTTCGTCCGGCGGACAACTCCCCGTTCCGCCGGCACTATGCCCCCATGGGGGCGACACGCAGATCCCTACTCTGCCTTTGTATGTGTGATGGGTTTAGTATAGCACATCGGCGGGAAAATGCAAGGATAATCGCCGAAGCGCCGCCGGTGGCGGAAAAAGCGAGGCGATTTCGAGGAAGTGTCCCGGTTTTCACGCCCCAAGGGGGCTGGAAACCGGCTGACACGACGGTGTTCCGAATCGCCGAAGCGCCGCCGGTGGCATACTTTTCCCAGCAGTTCTTTCTTTTTGTCTCCGACGGCATACTTTTTGTCAACAGCGACAAAAAGTATGCAAAAAACGCCGCCAGAAACCGATGGTTTCTGGACTTCCTTTCCTCTCAAGAGCTGCGTTCGTTATGGGCCGTAAAGGGGATCGACTGTGCAACAAACCCGCTGCCGCTCCCTCTCAGGTGAAGGGGCGTGTGGGTCTACCGCTGGGGGAGTACGGATCCCCACGACCAGTCTGCGGACCGGTCTCGGAATGACAGGGGGTGGCAAGGCGGGAAAAGGGCGCTCTCCCCGGTGGGGAGAGCGCCCTTTTGTATGGAAAAATATCAGAGTCTAACTTGCAGCGGTAGGCTTAGCCCTTGACCACGGTGTACCAAACATCGCCGTTGGTCTGAGGCGCAGACACGACCTTGTAGCCATCGGCCACGAAGTTGGTGCCGGCACCCTCGGCCGTGCAGTTGGACGGGTCGAAGTTCACGAAGGTACCGCCGTTGATGATGACCTTAGCTGTACCATTCTTGTAAGCGCTGTCCAAGCAGTTGATCAAGAAGTTGTAACCGTAAGTCGGGCTGCTGTACGGCTCGCAGGCGAAGGTACCGCCGTTGATAATGAGGGTACCCTCCTGAACCTGCACAGCAGTACCGCCGCCGTAATAGTAGCCGCCGTTGATGGTGAGGGTTGCACCATTCCGGACGTTGATGCCATAGCCGCCGTTGACGCCGGTATCAATGCCGCCGTTCTCGCCCGCATTGATGGTGGTATCCGCATCGACGATAAGGGCGCAGAAGTTCGTATTGTTGTTGCCCATGTTATCGGGGGTGATGATC
>OWIW01001495.1_pt1 | contig 12285 bp, 11 predicted proteins | sample 2433821 | NCBI WGS metagenome assembly OWIW01 (sample SAMN05065751, study PRJEB22554) | human gut metagenome | biome: ENVO:2100002; feature: ENVO:00000062; material: ENVO:00002003 | host: Homo sapiens | place: USA | reverse complement strand
AGCTTCGTCGGCAGCGTCAGATGTGTATAAGAGACAGATTCCCTTCTTTAAAAAGATATTTGCAAAATATTCTGACATAAAAGAAAGAGTAAAAGCTGGATTGATTAGGAATCCAGCTTTTTTTTCGAACAGGAAGCGACATAACGATATATTGTGGTAACGGAACAATTTAGTTTTTTTGCCAAGAAAGGAATGGAAGATTTTAATTTAAAAAAATCCTGTTCATACAGTTTTTGTATGACTTTTTCTTTTTCCTGTTTACTCAGGCGATGTAGGGGTAAATTCAGTTCCGACTTGATTTCCTGAAAAATTTTTTCCATTAAGGAGTCAATCGTGTTTACGGACGTATCTGTGATTTTTTCATGTTCTCTGTCCTGAGAGAGAAGATTGTAGGAAACATCGGATAGGAAATTTTGTAAGAAAATATCGGGATGAATAATTCGTAACAACTGATTTGTCAAGTCATTAAATTGGGTATCATCGAAATTGATACAAAGCATACCGACCACTTTTCCGTTATCTTTGATAAATAGAGTCGAGGAACGCAGTTTTTTAGAATTTTTTAAAATAACAATCTCATTTAAGACCAAGTCCTCTTTTTCATACACTTTTTCTTTTAACAAACTCCGTGTTTTTTCAGAAATAGGGCTTCCCATAATCCGATTGCTGATTTCTCCGTTGGCAATGGAAAGCATTTTTATTTCCTCTCCCTTGATTTCGTGCAGAACAATCTCATAACAGGGTCCTAAGACCTTTCCCAAAAAGGATACTAACATTTCATATTGTTGACGTATTTCTTTTTTCATTGCTTCTCCTTGATTTTTTATCTCAGAAAAAAATTTTTTTCCGGATAAAAGACGACAAATTTTATTGATAATATTTTATCATAGTGATAATATATTATCAATAGAAGATTATATACTATTTAAAAACATGCTGTCCGCTAGGCAATCATATTGACGACCGGGGTATCAAAAAAATTCTTAGGAGGTTAAATGTATGAAAGAGTATGTATTGAATGTTCCAACACCGCGTTCCTTTTCTTATGTGAAACGTAATATCCCTGAAGTGACTGTAGAACAACGGGAAAGAGCCTTAAAAGCAACGCATTATAATGAATTTGCGTTTCCGGCAGGAATGTTGACAGTGGATATGCTATCGGATTCGGGAACAACTGCGATGACAGATCAACAATGGTCCGCTATGTTTCTGGGAGATGAAGCCTATGGAAGAAACAAAGGATACTATGTATTACTGGATGCAATGCGTGACTGTTTTGAAAGAGGAGATAAGCAAAAACGAATTATCGACTTGGTCAGAACCGATTGTCAAGACATCGAAAAAATGATGAATGAAATGTATCTATGTGAATACGAGGGAGGTTTGTTTAATGGGGGAGCAGCCCAATTAGAAAGACCGAATGCCTTTTTAATGCCGCAAGGTCGTGCAGCGGAGTCAATTCTGTTTGAAATTGTGAGAAAAATATTAGCAGTCCGTGCACCCGGAAAAGTATTTACAATTCCTTCCAACGGACACTTTGATACGACGGAGGGAAATATCAAACAAATGGGTTCCGTGCCTCGTAATTTATATAATAAAGAATTGTTATATGAAGTTCCGGAAGGAGGAAGATATGAAAAAAATCCTTTCAAAGGGGACATGGATATTAAAAAGTTGCAACAATTGATTGACGCCGTTGGAGTGGAAAATATTCCGATGATTTATACAACCGTTACCAACAATACTATTTGCGGACAAGCCGTTTCTATGAAGAGTATTCGGGAAACAGCGGAAATTGCTCATAAATATGAAATCCCGTTTATGTTGGATGCTGCACGTTGGGCGGAAAATTGCTATTTCATTAAGATGAATGAAGAAGGTTATGCTGATAAGTCCATTCCGGAAATTGCAAAGGAAATGTTCTCTTATTGCGACGGATTCACAGCTTCTTTGAAAAAAGACGGACATGCGAACATGGGTGGAATTTTGGCTTTTCGAGATAAGGGATATTTCTGGAAGAAATTCTCCGACTTTCATGAAGACGGAAGTGTGAAGACAGATGTCGGAATTCTATTAAAAGTAAAACAAATTTCTTCCTATGGAAATGATTCCTATGGAAGCATGTCGGGAAGAGATATTATGGCTCTTGCAGCCGGACTATATGAATGTTGTAACTTCAATTACTTACATGAAAGAGTGGAACAATGCAATTATTTGGCGGAAGGATTTTACAAAGCGGGAGTAAAAGGAGTGGTCATTCCGGCAGGAGGGCATGGAGTATACATCAATATGGACGAGTTTTTCGACGGAAAACGAGGACATGATACCTTCGCAGGGGAAGGATTCAGCTTAGAATTGATTCGACGTTATGGAATTCGAGTTTCCGAATTGGGAGATTATTCTATGGAATATGATTTGAAAACTCCGGAACAACAGGAAGAAGTTGCCAATGTTGTGAGATTTGCAATCAATCGTAGTATGTATTCTCAAGAACATTTGGATTATGTCATTGCGGCAGTCAAAGCTCTCTATGAAGATAGAGAAAGTATCCCCAATATGAGAATCGTATCCGGGCATACCTTGCCAATGCGTCATTTCCACGCATTTTTAGAACCATATCCTAATGAAGAAAAATAATAAAAAAGCAAGCAAATAGAAAAGATTTAGAAATTAATGTTTCATCTGTAATGTACTATCCTCTCGAAATCTCCAGCTATGATTTGAGAGGATAGTTTTTCAATCAGGCTTCATTTACTTTATTTCATGGAGGGACAATATGATGGAGAACAATACTTTAGAAAAGCGTGACGGGTTTCAAACAAAATGGGGGTTCATTTTGGCATGTATTGGTTCGGCAGTCGGAATGGGAAATATTTGGAGATTTCCGGTTTTGGTTTCTGCTTGGGGAGGAATGACTTTTTTAATTCCTTATGTTATCTTTGTCATTTTAATTGGAGCAACAGGAGTGATTGGAGAGTTTGCCTTAGGTCGTGCAGCAGAAGCCGGTCCTGTGGGAGCTTTCGGAATGTGTACTGCACTGAAAGGAAAACGCAAGTTAGGAGAACGTTTAGGAATTATTCCTATTTTAGGCTCTCTTGCCCTAGCTATCGGGTATTCTTGTGTTATGGGATGGATTTTTAAATATACGTGGATGTCGATAGACGGTTCTATGTTTGCTATGCAGGGAGATATGGAAGTCATTGGTTCCACTTTTGGAAAAACTGCCTCTGCAGGGGGAGCTAATATTTGGATTATCATTGCTCTGCTTGTCAGTTTTGCGATTATGTCTATGGGGATTGCGAGTGGAATTGAAAAAGCAAATAAATTTATGATGCCGATTTTGTTTTTCCTATTCGTGTTTTTAGGAATATATATTGCATTTCAACCCGGATCCCACGGTGGATATCAATATATTTTTACGGTGAACCCGCAGGGTCTTGTGGATCCGAAACTTTGGATTTATGCTTTCGGACAAGCATTTTTTTCTCTTTCCGTAGCCGGAAACGGTTCCGTCATCTACGGTTCTTATTTAAGTAAAACGGAAGATATTCCAAGTTCAGCTAGAAATGTAGCTTTTTTTGATACTCTGGCAGCTTTGTTGGCGGCCTTTGTCATTATACCTGCTATGGCTGTGGGAGGAGCGGAACTTTCTTCCGGTGGACCGGGATTGATGTTTATTTATCTTGTGAACATCATGAATACCATGGCGGGCGGAAGGATTATTGAAGTGATTTTCTATGTTTGCGTGTTGTTTGCCGGAGTCAGCTCCATAGTGAACTTATATGAAGCACCGGTGGCATTTTTACAAGAAAAATTCAAGGCGAAACGTGTGGTGGCAACCGCAATTATTCATATTGTCGGAGCGGTAGTTGCCATTTCGATTCAGGCGATTGTCGGAGGTTGGATGGATTTTGTATCCATTTATATTTGTCCGTTGGGAGCTTTACTGGCGGGAGTGATGTTCTTTTGGGTGGCAGGAAAAGACTTCGTGGAAGAAGCGGTAAATATGGGAGCTCAAAACAAGATAGGGGCTTGGTTTTTCCCGACTGCTAAATATGCATATTGTTTCTTGGTATTGCTTGCCTTAGTAGCCGGAGCTTTTTTAGGAGGAATTGGATAGAAAAGGGGAAAATAAAATGGAAGTTTGTGAAAACGTCAAACTTCCATTTTTTCTTTTCTCTATCAGGCTTTTTTAAAGTAAGAATTGCTAAGCAGAATGATGGCAATGTTTACCATAAATCCCGGAAAAATTTCATAGAGTTGATTTCCCAGACCGGAATGTTTCCAAATGACAACGGTAATAGCGGAAACAATCATTCCCATTAGAACACTTTTCCAGTGGATGTTTTTTTTATAGAGAGTGATTAAAATCGCCGGACCAAAGACGGCTCCAAATCCGGCCCAAGCATAAGATACCAAAGAGAGTACCTTGGAGTTCGGGTTCAGAGATAAGATTCCTGCGAGGAAGAAAATAATCAAAATGGAAATTCTCCCTACCCAGATCAGTTCTCTATTGCTTGGCTCATATTTGATATATTTATAGAAATCTTCCGTTAGAGTATTGGCAGATACCAATAATTGAGAGGAGATTGTGGACATAATGGCCGATAAAATGGCTGCAAATAAAATTCCTCCGATCCAAGGGTTAAACAATTTTGAAATCATATAGATAAAGATTTTTTCAGGATCGCCGTTTAATTCCGCAATATTAGGGAAGACGGCAATCCCTGTGATTCCTACCGCAATCGCCCCCACTAAGGAAATGACCACCCAAATCATAGCGATAAGTCTCGATTTCCATAGTTCTTCGACTTTTTCAATGCTCATAAATCGAACCAGAATATGCGGTTGCCCAAAATATCCAAGTCCCCATGCCAAACCGGATAGTATAATAAAAATATCAATCCGTTCCGTTCGGGAAAAAATAGTAAGGGAAATATCTCTTGCTTTCATGGCAAGTTGAATTCCGTCTATTCCTCCTCCATGAAAATAGGCTATGCTCGGAACAATGGTAATGGCAAAAAACATAAGAACTCCCTGAAAGAAATCTGTCCAACAACAGGCCAGATAGCCTCCTAAAAAAATGTAGACAATGATAGTTCCTCCGCCAATAAAAACTCCCCAAGTATAGTCAATTCCTAAAATGGTTTCAAAAAGCTTTCCGGCAGCAACCAAACCGGAGGAAGAGTAAATGGTAAAAAAGAATAAAATCGCAATCGCCGAAAATACTCGGATCATTCCTGTGCGATCCCCCAATCTTTTGGTTAAAAAAGTTGGCAGAGTGAGAGTTTCCGTTTCTTCCGTTTGCACCCTTAACTTTGGAGCTACCCATTTCCAGTTTGCATAGGTTCCCAATGCCAAACCGATGATGACCCAAATTTCACTGAAACCATTTAAAAATACGGCTCCGGGAAGTCCCATAAGCAACCAACCGCTCATATCGCTGGCTTGTGCAGACATCGCTGTCACCCAATATCCAACGCCTCTTCCCCCTAAAACATAGTCTTCATGTGTAGTTGTTTTGGTATAAAAGTACACACCAATTCCCATTAGAAATAATAAGTAGATAATAAAAGTAATAAACGTTTCTATTCCCGCCATTGTCATTCTCCTTTTGTTTTGTGATGTCTTTTCAGTGTTATATAAAATAAAAAAACCATGCAGATACCATTTTGTATCGTCATGGCTTTTGAATGAGATTGGATATCTTTCCTACTTCACTACCTCTTCGATACAAATCCATATTTCCAACGCAAACAGGATTTGTATCTACAGAACATAAATACAAATCCCTTCAGGGAACTATGGGGTACACCGGTAGTAAAATAGATGAATACAGCATATCGTCTCCTTTAAGTTATTTTAATATTTTCATATTATACTCGAAACAGGGAGGAATGTCAATAAAAAATACTTGAAAAGAATTTGAAAATACAGTATGATAAGAATAGACTTTGATGAAAATTTTAAGATAGAGGGGAAAATTATGGATCGATTTATTACGGAATTGGGATACCAGGAAATTGCGTTTAGAGTGATTGCGGCTATTTTTATAGGCGGAATTATCGGCTATGAGCGGGAAAAAAATAACAGACCTGCGGGATTTCGAACTCATATTTTGGTTTGTTTAGGGGCAGCCATTACTTCCATTATCCAAGATAGAATGAGAATTGATGTTCTTCGGCTTGCTACGACACAGCCGGAAGCAATGCAAGCTATTAAATTGGATTTAGGACGTCTGGGAGCTCAGGTTATCAGCGGAATAGGTTTCCTGGGAGCCGGAAGTATTATGAGAGAACGAGGTACCATTGAGGGCTTAACCACTGCAGCAGGAATTTGGGCAACAGGATGTATTGGACTTGCAGTCGGATGGGGATTTTACAGTTTGACTTTAATTGCAACCGTAGCGGTCATTATCACTTTGATTACCTTAAAAAAACTGGAAGTGAGTTGGATTGCGAAACAGTACAATGCCAAAATTGCCGTGCAATATAAAAACTCCATTCAAGGAGAAGATATTTTGGAAATGTCGGATTACTTGAAAAAAATCAATACGAAGGTATTGGGAATTGTAAAAAATGAAGAAGAAAAAACGGTTCTTTTCACAATTCGTTTGAAAAAGAATGCAAAAGTATCCGATATCGTATTAAATCTTGCAAGTCATGATAAGATAGAACAAGTAAGGAAGGAAGATTGAAATGCCGAACTCCCATGCAAGTAGAAGCAAGAAAAATGGATTGCCGCCGGGAAGCATTGTGTATACAGGGGAAAATCCGAATCATGAAGTTTCTATGACCGTTATTTATTATAATGAAGCAGTGTTTATAAAAGAAGTGTATCATTCGATTGAGGACTTTCATTTCAATCGAAATTTTGTCGGAAACACTTGGATAAACATTGACGGAATCAGTGATGTTGAGTATATCAAAAAAATCGGGCAGTATTTTCATTTGGATAATTTGACCCTGGAAGATTTGGTAAATCCTGAGCAACGGGTTAAATTGGAAGAGCGAGAGGAATATTTATTTCTTATCTTAAAAATGCTGACCCTGAACCTGATTACAGAGGAAATTGAATACGAGCAGTTGTCCTTTATTTTAGAGGATAATATTTTAATTACTTTTCAGGAAACTCCAAAAGATGTTTTTGACGGGATTCGTTATCGTTTGGAAGCGGATAAGACCAAAATTCGTTCTCTTTCCACCGGATATTTGGCATATACATTGATTGATGCCATTGTCGATAATTATTTTGTGATTTTGGATGAGGTGGAAAAAGAACTTGATAATCTGGAAGCGAAAGTAATTGATAAGTCTAGAAAAGAGGATTTGGAGAGTATTTTGGAGTTGAAGCAAAGTATCAGCAGCCTAAAAAGATTTATTGCTCCTCTACGAGAGCTGGTAGCGAAACTACAGACCAGAGGAATGCGCGGATACTTTAGTGAGGATATGAGAATTTATTTGAATGATTTGTATGACCATTCCATTATTACCTTTGAAACGGTGGAAATGCTAAATAATCGGGTACATGAATTGGTACAGCTCTATCACTCCACTATCAGCAATGACATGAATCAGATCATGAAAATTCTTGCTGTCATCTCTACCATTTTCATGCCTCTCAGTTTTTTGACAGGATTGTATGGAATGAATTTTAAATATATGCCGGAATTGGAGAGTCCCAGAGGATATTTTATTTTGTTGGGATTCATGGTATTATTGGTGTTCGGGATGCTTTTTTACTTTAAAAAGAAAAAATGGATATAAAGTCTCTTGACAGTTTTGAAAAAATAGTGTATGATACTCAAGTAATCAGAAAAGCCGATGTGTTGGAATTGGTAGACGAGACGGACTCAAAATCCGTTGCCAGCAATGGTGTGTGGGTTCGAGTCCCACCATCGGCACCATATAGAAATAGTAAGCAAGTCGAATGACTTGCTTTTCTTTTGTTCAAGGCAGATAAAAGTCGAAACGAATGAAAGGGAAATAGATAAAAAAATTCGGAAGAGAGAAAGTTGTAGAAAAAGCGATTAGAAAGTAAACATTTTCTATTAAAAAAACACCAATTTTTTTAAAAATGAATTGACAAAATAACAAAAATGAAGTACTCTAAGGTAGAAATGCAATAAGCTTGGTGTAAGGGAGGAGCTTCAAGAGAAATCGAGGAGGTCTTTTTTTGCCTAAAACAAATTAAGGGAGGAAATGAGAATGAAAAAAGGATTCAAATTTTTCTGTGCTATGGGGTTATTGGCCTTAGCTCTAGTAGGATGTGGAGGAAACAAAGACGCTGCTGCACCGGAAGGAGAAAAGAAAGAAGCGAGAGTTATTAAAGTGACTACAAAGTTTGTAGATGATGAACAAACTGCGAAGTCTTTAGTAAAAGTAGTGGAAAAGGTAAATGAAAGAAGCAAGGGAAGTTTGGAATTACAATTATTTACAAGTGGAACCTTACCGATTGGAAAAGACGGTATGGAACAAGTTGCAAACGGTTCCGATTGGATTTTAGTGGATGGAGTAAACTTCTTAGGAGATTATATTCCGGATTATAATGCCGTTACAGGACCTATGCTATATCAAAGTTTTGATGAATATTTAAGAATGGTTCGAACACCTTTGGTGGAAAACTTAAACAAACAAGCAGAAGAAAAAGGAATCAAAGTATTGTCTTTGGATTGGTTATTCGGATTTAGAAATATGATTACGAAAAAACCTGTAAAGACTCCGGAAGATATGAAAGGATTAAAATTGAGAGTTCCTACCAGTCAACTATATACCTTTACGATTGAAGCCATGGGAGGAAATCCGGTTGCAATGCCTTATCCTGATACTTATGCAGCATTACAACAAGGGGTTATTGACGGATTGGAAGGATCTATCTTAAGTTACTATGGAACAAAACAATATGAAAATGTAAAAGAATATTCTTTGACTCGACATTTATTAGGAGTTTCAGCAGTATGCATTTCCAAAGCATGTTGGGATAGCTTAACGGACGAAGAAAGAACAATTATCCAAGAAGAATTTGATGCGGGAGCACAAGACAATTTAACGGAAACTATCAAATTGGAAGATGAATATGCAGAAAAATTAAAAGAAAATGGAGTAACTTTCCATGAAGTGGATGCAGAAGCTTTCAATAAGGCGGCAGCACCTGTTTACGGAATGTTCCCTAAATGGACTCCTGGAATTTATGATGAAATCATGAAAAATTTAAGAGAAATTCGAGAAGAACTTGCAAAAGAAGGAAAATAATAGAGAAGCATTTCACTGGGGGATGTTTTAACATCCCCTGTTCTTATATGGTAGGAGAGAAGAAGCATGAGGGATTTATTAAAAAAATTTGAATTATATTTGGGAAGTATTTTTATCAGTGTAACTGTTGTGGTTGTTATCATGAACGTATTCACCCGTTACTTCTTAAAATTTACTTACTTTTGGGCGGAAGAAGTGGCAGTAGGATGTTTTGTATGGACTATTTTCCTTGGAACAGCGGCGGCATACCGAGAAAGAGCTTTGATAGGGGTCGAAGCTATTGTGGTTCTATTGCCTAAAAAAATTAGAAAAATAGTGGAGTTTATTACCTTTTTATTGTTGGTAATCATTAGCGGAATTATGTTTTATTTCAGTTTGACCTATGTTATGGGTTCCAGTAAAATTACTTCAGCTCTGGAAATTTCGTACTCTTATATCAATAGCGGAATTGTCCTTTCGTTTGCTTTGATGACAATATATTCTGTTATCTTTGCAGCACAATGTTTTAAAGAAATGGTGACAGGACAAGAGTATAAGGAAATAGAAGGATAGGGGGGAATTTCATGGAAGCATTTTTACCGGTAATTGTTTTATTTGTATTATTTTTTCTAAACATCCCTATTGGTTTTGCTCTAATGGGGTCGGCTTTATTTTATTTTATGTTTTTGAATACTACCATGGCAATGAATATGGTAATTCAACAATTCGTGACGGCTGTGGAATCCTTTCCTTATTTGGCGGTACCGTTTTTTATCATGGTAGGATCCGTGATGAATTATTCCGGAATCAGTGAAGAGTTGATGAATATGGCGGAAGTATTGGCGGGGCACATGAAGGGCGGATTGGCTCAAGTAAACTGTCTATTAAGTGCCATGATGGGAGGAATTTCAGGATCCGCCAATGCCGATGCGGCAATGGAATCTAAAATTTTGGTACCTGAAATGATTAAAAAAGGTTTCTCAAAACCTTTTTCAGCAGCGGTTACCGCTGCCTCTTCCGCAGTAAGTCCGGTAATTCCGCCGGGAACAAACTTAATCCTATACGCATTGATTGCGAATGTTCCGGTAGGAGATATGTTCTTAGCCGGATATACTCCGGGAATTTTAATGACTTTGGCAATGATGATTACCGTACATATTATTTCTGTAAAAAGAGGTTATCAGCCTTCCCGAGAACGAATGGCAAGTCCGTCTGAAATTGGGAAACAGGCAGTAAAATCCGTTTGGGCCTTGGCAATTCCGTTTGGAATCATTTTAGGAATGAGAATTGGAATGTTTACTCCGACAGAAGCAGGAGGAGTCGCTGTATTTTTCTGTTTTGTAGTAGGATTTTTTGTCTATAAGAAATTGAAGTTACACCATATTCCCATCATTTTAATGGAAACGGTAAAAAGCACAGGAGCCGTCATGATTATCATCGCCAGTGCGAAAGTATTCGGTTACTATATGACCTTGGAAAGAATTCCTCAAATGATTACCGAAGGATTGATGAATTTTACAAACAGTCCCGTGATCTTGTTGATGGTTATCAACCTATTATTATTGTTTGTAGGAATGTTCATAGAAGGGGGAGCAGCCTTGGTTATCCTGGCTCCTTTATTAGTTCCTGCAGTTAAGGCTTTGGGAGTGGATCCGTTACATTTTGGAGTGATCTTCATTGTAAATATTATGATTGGAGGTTTGACGCCACCGTTCGGTTCTATGATGTTTACAGTATGTTCGATTGTAGATGTGAAATTGGAAGAGTTTATTCGAGAAGTATGGCCGTTTATCCTATCTCTTGCCATTGTATTGCTATTGGTGACTTATTCTTCGACAGTCGCTTTGTTTATTCCGAATTTATTTCGATAGGTCGGGATGAAGTCATGGATAGATTGCAAAAGAAAACATGTTTTCTCTTTGACTTGGACGGAACGATTTATTTGTCGGAACATTTGATTCCGGGGGCCGCCGATCTGTTGGATGAAATTCGAAAACAAGGAAAAAACTTTGCCTTTATGACGAATAATTCTTCTTCCACCAAAAAGCAGTATTTGGATAAATTCAAAGCTTTGGGGATCGATGTGACAGCCAAAGAAGTTTTGACTTCCACGGACGCCACTTTGCGATATTTGAAGCTGCAAAAGATGAAAAACATTGTCTTGCTGGCAACTCCGGAAGTGGAAAAAGAATTTGAAGAAGCAGGTTTTTTTCTTGTCAAAGAGAGAGGTCTGGAAGCGGACTGTGTGGTTTTGACTTTCGATGTCAGTTTGACCTATGAGAAAATTTGGACAGCCTACGACTATTTGGTAAAAGGGACCGCTTATATTGCCAGTCATCCGGATTATTTGTGTCCTTTGAAGGACGGATTCAAACCGGATGTGGGTTCTTTTATTTCCCTGTTTCAAACGGCTTGTCATCGAGAACCTTTGATTATCGGAAAACCGAATCATTATATGGTAGATGAGGCCATGGACAGATTTGGAATTTCCAAAGAGGAAATGGTTATTGTAGGAGATAGACTTTATACGGATATTCGAACGGGACTTCGAAGCGGCGTCACTACAATAGCCGTTTTGAGTGGAGAAACCACGAAAGATATGTTGGAAAATACCCAGGATATACCGGATTATGTATTTCCCAGTGTGAAAGAAATTTTTGAACATATCAAAAAATAGTATGGAAGGAGTTGCTTTTTTCGGATGGAAAAGCAACTCTATTGTTTTCTAAAAAATTAGAAAAATAAAAGAATAAAGTATTGACAAGAATCATGTTCTGTGATAGTATACTATATGTCTTAGTAAGCAAGCGACAGGAAAAACTCTAGTACCATATCGCTTAGCATATGGGAGGATCAACCAGATACCGTTAGGGAGTGGTAACAACTGTTAAAGGAGGCAAAGAGATGAGAGTACAAGTTTTATTGGAATGTACAGAAACAAAATTAAGACATTATTCTACAACAAAGAATAAAAAGAATACTCCGGAAAGATTGGAAATTAAAAAATACCTGTCTCTTATACACATCTCCGAGCCCACGAGACACTCGCTAATCT
>OWIW01001486.1_pt1 | contig 12349 bp, 12 predicted proteins | sample 2433821 | NCBI WGS metagenome assembly OWIW01 (sample SAMN05065751, study PRJEB22554) | human gut metagenome | biome: ENVO:2100002; feature: ENVO:00000062; material: ENVO:00002003 | host: Homo sapiens | place: USA | reverse complement strand
ACGAGATTAGCGAGTGTCTCGTGGGCTCGGAGATGTGTATAAGAGACAGTACCTGGACGATGACCTTGCCGCCACAGGCCTTGACCGCCATGGCGATGGTGCGCATCTCCAGGTTCACCGGCTCGTGTTCGATGGTAATGTTGCCGTCCTCGTCGCCGGTGGTGCCGCGGATAATAGCCACGTCAAACTTGGGAGTGGGATACCACAGCCACTCTTCCCCCTCAAACTCCACCACCTTCACCAGGTCCTCGGTGGTGACAGCATTGATTTTGCCGCCCTCCAATCGGGGGTCCACGAAGGTCTTGAGACCCACCTTGGTCAGTTCGCCGGGGCGCTGCTGGATGGCCGCCCGGAAAATGCCCGCCACCACCCCCAAGGGGTAGTTGTAGGCCTGACACTTGTTTTCCGCCATATATTTGCCCAGTTTGGGTGTCAGGCCGAAGTGGCCGCCAATAATCTTGGCGATCATGCCGTCCTGGGCCAGGTGATCGTAGCCCTGCCCCTCGGCATTGCCTTGGCTGGCGCAGAACACACAAGTCAGGTCCCGGGGGTGGCCCGTCTGCGCATACCGTTCTCCCATGGCGCGAAAGACGGACTCGGGGGTCCCGGCGATCATAAAGCCCGATGTGCCCACCACGGCACCGTCCCGGATCAGGTCCAGCGCGGTGTCCATACTGACGATTTTACTCATATAGTCGCTCCCTTCTTTGATCTGGCGCGGGTAGGAGAGATTATCCCGGACTCTCCCACCGCAGCAACTGTCTGGCATACTGATAAAGGTCCAGATCAAGCGTGTCCAGCTCCACATGCTCCACGCCGGGCACGTGCTGCCGCAGCACTCGTTCCAGAACCTCGTCCACCGTGTAATAGGCCGCGGCACAGCCGGCGCACTGGCCCAGAAGCCGCACATAAACGGTGTCCCCCTGGATCCGGGTGACTTCCACCTCGCCGCAGTGCTCCCGCAGGATCGGCCGGGCGTATTCGTCCAGGGCTTGTTCGATGGCTTCCCGCATCAGAATTGCTCCTTTCGTTGGAAAAAAGCGGAGGAACCGCCCGCTGACGATTCCTCCGCCTCAGTTCCGTTTCGCACCGCTCTGCACGCCGCTTCAGCCGGACCGGGATACCGCCTGAATCCGGCGGAGGATACTGCTGCAGAGCTGTTCAGGAGGGGTGGGCCAGTGATCCACTGTGTCGGGGGAGACCAGGATCACTGGCCCCTGGAAATCAGGACGGCTGGCGCATTCGGCCTGACAGGCGTTGAGAATCAGGAGCACGTCCACGGCGGGGTCTCTGGCATAGTAACCAAAGACCAGCTCGGGCGCCCGCGCCCGCAGCGTTTTGCAGAGTTCCGCCATATCCATGCGGGGCGCGCAGTGCCCGCAGAACTTGACGCCTACCTTCAAGGCGGGGACCTGCTTATTTTGAATATTTGCTGGGGTCTACACCGGCGATCTTCATAGCTGCCTTCTTCTTGCTTTCCAGGCCGGAGAGCTTGGAGTACATGATTTTCTGGGCTTGGGGCGAGCCGGCGCCATGCATGGACTCCACCAGAGCCACGCCGCCGGTCATGACCTCCACCAGGCGGATCATCCGCATACGGTCCTCAGTGGGCACCGAGGCCACGCCCCGCATGTACTTTTCCACGTACTTGCCGACCTCAGGGCTGCGGAAGTCGGCTTCGGAGGGCAGCGTGGCCAGAATACCGCCGCCCACATCCTGGGCCAGGCGGTCGATGTCGTAGATCAGCTTGGTGACGTTGTGCTTACCCACGTTGGCCAGCAGGGGGTCCACATAATAGTTGCCCGCGGCGGTGGGCTTGCCCTCAGCCGAGCAGGCGATGGAGCAGCAGTACAGGGTCTCGGCCAGATGGATCATCTCGTTGAGCTTATCCTTGATGTGGGTGGCCTTGCCATAGCCGCTCATGTCGGCCACGGTGGCGGCGGCGCCGATGACGATGTCGGACACGCCGCCCTTGCAGCCGCCGTAGTTCTGCCGGTGGTAGCAGGCAAAGCGCTCTACCAGCATTCCGGAGAACGGATACTCGCCGCACATAAAGACGTTTTCCCAAGGTACGAACACATCCTCCAGGATGGTCAGACACTCGCCGCCAACCACGCCATAGCGGGCGTTGCCCTGATCAATCTCGCCTTCCAGTTTCCGGTCGTCATTGGTCTGACGGCCGAAGATATGGATGACGCCGGGGGCATCCACGGGCAGCGCGCAGCAGACGGCGTAGTCCTTATCTTCCTCGCCGTAGCCGGAGGTGGGCATGATGAGCATTTCGTGGGAGTTAACCATGCCGGTCATGTGGGCCTTGGCGCCCCGGATGTAAATGCCCTTGTCGTCCTTCTTCACTACGTGGACGAACAGGTCGGGGTCGGCCTGCTGAGAGGGGCGTAGGCTCCGGTCGCCCTTGGGGTCGGTCATGGCGCCGGCCACCATCAGGTCCTCCTCCTGCCAGCGCAGCAGGTACTTTTTCAGGCGCTCGTGGTAGTTGGTGCCCAGCTTCTGGTCCATCTCGTAGGTGACGCTGTAGATGGAGTTGACGGCGTCCAGACCCACGCATCTTTGGTAACATGTACCAGTGTTTAGGGAAATCATGCGCAGCATCTTGACCTTTTTCACCAAATCATCTACACTTTGATGGATGTGTGTGAACCGATTGATCTTTTTCCCGGTCAGATGGGAGGTAGCGGTCATCAGATCCTCAAACTGGGGGTCCTCCGCCAGTTCATAGGTCATGGCGGCAGAGTTGACATGGCCTTTGATGAAGGGGTGGTCGATCACGTCCTTGCTGTCCAGGAGCTGTCCTTTGATGTACACCTTGATGTTGCGGTTGCGCAGGCTGTCTCTATACTCTTGTCCCGTTTTCATGCTGTTACCTCCGTTTAATTTTTTGGAAAGTGGATTTGTCGGCCTGCCCAAGATATAAGCAAATCGTGTGCCAACCGCAAAAAACGGGAACCCCGGCGTCATACCGGAGTTCCCGTTTCTCCCAATTCATTTGTCAGGTTCCCGGGCCGGAGATTGCCTCCTGGTCACGGTATTTTTCCAGCTTGCGATACAGCACCGATTTGTGGAGCCGCAGGCGTCCAGCGGCCTTGGAAACACTGCCGCCGCATGCGTCAAGCGTCTCCAGAACGAGCTGCTTTTCATAGGCCTCCACGGCGGCGCGCAGGGAGACGCCCTCCCGGACCGGAGCGGAGGCCGGGTCTGTACGGTCCTGCGCCTCCAAGGAGGTCTCCGGCCCGGCGCCGCGGAAGGACAGGGTATTGTCCCCGCTCTCGAATTCCAGAATATCGGTGGGCGAGGTAATGAACAGCCGCTCGATCACGTTGCGCAGTTCCCGGACATTGCCGGGCCAGCGGTAGTGCTCCAGCCGCCGGATGGCGGAGTAGGATAGGATTTTTGTTTTGTTGTATTTTTTATTGAGTCTGCTGAGGAAGAACCGGGCCAGCGGCACGATGTCCTCCCGCCGCTCCCGCAGGGGCGGGATTTCCACGGAGAGGATGTTTAGACGGTAGTAGAGGTCGCTGCGGAACAGGCCCTGGGCGCACATCTCCTCCAGGTTCCGGTTGGTGGCCGCCACCAGCCGAAAATCCACCTTTTTGCTGCTCTCCGAGCCCAGACGGGTGACCTCCCCTGTTTCAATGACGCGCAGGAATTTGGCCTGGATCAAAAGGGGCATTTCCCCGATTTCATCCAGGAAGATGGTGCCGCCGTCGGCCAACTCGAACACACCGGCCTTGCCCTCCTTGTTGGCCCCGGTGAAGGCCCCCCTGGCATAGCCGAAAAACTCCGATTCCATCAGGCTCTCCGGGATGGCCGCGCAGTTGACTGGAATAAAGACCCCGCCGCTACGCGAGCTCTGGTTGTGGATGTATTTGGCAAGCACCTCCTTGCCGGCGCCCGTCTCCCCCGTCAGCAGGATGTTGCTGTCTGCGGGGGAGATCCGGGTCAGAAAGGCCAAAATGCCCTTCATAGCCGCGCTCTCTGCAATTACTGTGGCGTTATTGGACATTTTGGAGGACAAGAAGTCCAGCAGTTCTATGGATTTTTGCCTGGATTCCATCATCTCGCGGGCCACCAGTTCAGTGATCTGCTCGTTGAAACTGACGGCCACCACCAGCGCCACCTCGCCGTTTTCGTCCAGGACTGGATTGGACACCGTCAGGATGGGCATCTTCATTTTGCCCCGGACGTATTTGATGCTCAACTGCCGGGTTTCAAAGGCCTGGATACTGGCTGAGTTGAGGATATAGCCCTCCTCCGCCAGACCCATCAGGTTGGCTCCGCTCAAGCGTTCCTCGGGGATGTCCAGGGCGGAGCAGACCACGTCGTTGTAGTAGACCACGTTGCGGTTCCGGTCGCAGATTAGAAGGGTCCCTTTCATGTGGTTCAGGGCCTTCACTAAATTTTCCAAACCGAATTCTTCACGGCGCATGAGAGCCCCTCCTCTTGACGGCAAAATCGTCTCACTTCTGCGACAATTCGCAAAATCACGAAATCAGAACCGTCTCACTTTTGCAACTTTTGGCTCGATTATACACAGATGATCCAGAAAAGTCAACCGTTGTAATTTCACATTTGGCAAAATTACTCATAGTAAATGGCTTGCCCTACGGCGCATGACTTTGCATAGAAGAGGTGGGCCGCGGGTCTTTTTGGGCGCAGGAATGTAGTTTGGCACAGATCTTGCATCTAAAATTCCATGAATGCATGCATCGCACATAGTACCAAAACTGAAATGGAGGAGATCATATGGGTTACCTGCTCAACGAAGACCAGCAAGCCATCGTCAGCTCCGTCAAGGCGTTTATGGAAAAGGAAGTGGCGCCGGTCTGCGCCGAATGCGACCGCTCGGGCGAGCTGCCCATGGCCGCCTATGACAAGGCGCTGGAGATGGGGCTGCACTGCATGGAGATTCCGGAAGAGTTTGGCGGCGGCGGCATCGACTATATGACTGTGGCGGCTGCCTGTGAAGAGATGGGCAAGGTAGACGCGGGGTTCGCCACCACCATGGGGGCCACCGGCCTGGCCATCAAGCCGGTCCTTCTGGCCGGCACTGCCACCCAGAAGCAGATGTACTCCGACATCCTCACACAGAAGAAGTTTGCCGCCTTCTGCCTCACCGAGCCCATGGCCGGCTCTGACGCAGGCGCCTGCACCACCACCGCCATCCGCGATGGAGACGAGTACATCATCAACGGCTCCAAGTGCTTTATCACCAACGGCGGGATCGCCGATGTGTACGTGGTTTTTGCCAACGTGGACCGCTCTAAGGGGCTGAAGGGCCTGACCGCTTTTATTGTCGAGCGCAGCCGCCCCGGCGTGAGCACCGGCAAGGAGGAGGATAAGTTCGGCATCCGCCTGTCCAACACCTGCGATGTGATCTTTGAGGATGTCCGCGTGCCCGCGGCCAATCGGCTGGGCGAAGAGGGCGAGGGCTTTAAGATCGCCATGCGCACCCTGGATCTGTCCCGGCCCTTCATCGGCGCCATCGCTGTGGGCATCTCCCAACGGGCCCTGGACGAGGCTGTGAGCTACTCCAAGACCCGGGTGACCTTTGGAAAACCCATCGCCAAGCAGCAGGCGCTCCAGTTCATGATGGCCGACATGGATATGCAGACCGAGGCCGCCCGGCAGACCGTGATCTACTGCATCAACCGCATCATGATGCACCTGCCCTACTCCCGTGAGGCCGCCATCTGCAAGTGCTTCGCCGGCGACACCGCTGTGAAGTCTGCGCTGGATGCCATCCAGATTCTGGGCGGCTACGGCTACTCCAGGGAGTACCCGGTGGAAAAGCTTCTTCGGGACGCTAAGATTTTCCAGATCTTTGAGGGCACCAACCAGATTCAGCGCGTGGTCATTGCGGGCCAGCTTCTGAAATAATGCCCGCCCCATCCCCCTGCGCGTCAGCAATACGAGATAAGGAGGATGTATCATGAATCAGCCAAAGCCCAACGCCACCCTGTTCATCATCATCAACATCATATTCTTTGCGTTTAACTTTCTGGTCATTCCCATCCTGCCCAACCCCATCCTTTTTGGCTGGCTGAGCCTGCATTATCTGCTGTTTTTCGGCACTGCCCCCATAGGCTCTCTCATCTGGGGCACCTACTTCATCCAGTTTTTTGCCCGCCAGAAAGATATTTGACCCCCTGCACCGTTCCAACGAAACATGGAGGAGGTATAACGCAATATGAATATGTACGCAGTTTTTACGCTGGTGCTCTGCGGAGTTTATGGCGTCTTCATGGTCATTCAGGGCCTGGCCAACTACCGAAAGACCAGCGGCTCGACCGAGACCTTCTACAACGCCGACCGCGGCGTCAACACCTTTATGCTCGTCTGCTCCACTGCCGTATCGGTGTTCAGCGGCCTGGCCTTCTACGGCTGGCCTTCTTCGTCCTATAAGCTGGGCGCCGGCTACATCTCCGGTATGGGCGCCTTCTGCGTTGGCCTGGAGTTCGCGGTGATTGGCTACCGCCTGTGGCTCCTGGGCAAGGAGTATGGCTTTACAACACCGATTGATTTCCTGCGCAGCCGCTATTATTCCGAAAAGTACGGCGTGTTCTGTGCGATTCTCATGGTGGCCATGATCGTACCCTATGTGGCTCTGCAGCTCATCACCATTGGTGATGGTATGAACGTCTCAACCAAGGGCTTCGTGCCCTACTTCCTCGCGGTACTCTTTGCCTGCGCCATCATCTGTTTCCATGTATTCGGAGGCGGCATGAAGGCGGTGGCCTGGATGGATACCTTTAACTTTATCTTGGGTGTGGGTACCCTGTGGGTGCTGGTCGTCGTCCTGGTGGTGCGGAACTTCGACGGCGGTATGGTAGGTGTTTACGAGGCCATCAAGAACGATCCGGCGTCTGTGGCCAACTTAGGGGCGCCGGGTGCCACCGGCTACTTCACCATCCCCGGCATCATCAACCAGGCCCTTACCGCCTCGGTCGCCACGATTGTGTGGCCCCACATCTATTCCCGCTGCTACATTGCAAAGAGCAAGAAGAACTTTGAGGTCATGGCGTGGGGCCTGCCGCTGGGCTACCTGATGACCTTCACCGGCCTGATCCTCATCGGTATTTACATCGGCCCCGGCATCCTGGGCTCCGGCTTTGACAAGGCGGACTCTCTAGTGCCCTATCTGGCCACGAACTTCGCGCCCCCCATCGTCAGTGCCGTCGCCATGCTGTGTCTCTTCGCCTTTGCTATCTCTACCGGCGAGTCAATGCTTCTGTCCGGTACGGCCATGGTGACCAAGGACCTGTTTGTTCGGCATCGTTTCCTGCTAAAAGGACTGCCTGCCGACGACAAAAAGGTAGTGCATTGGACCCGCATCGTGGTAATCATTATGATGATCGGTATGCTCATCATCGTCTGGCTGCGGCCGGCTGCCATCGTGGATTACGCCTACAAGCTCTCCTCCCCCTACTTTGCCATGGTCATGTCCGCCACCATCGGCGGCCTGTTCTGGAAAAAGGGGACCAAGGAGGGTGCCTGGGCGGGTACCATCGTGGGCTGCATCATCGTCACCCTTGGCACGTTCTTCATTAAAAATCTGCCTCTGGGTTTGTCTGCGCTCTCCTGGGGCCTGCTCATCAACGCCGTCCTCTACATCGTGGTCAGTCTGTGCACCAAATGTCCGGAGGAGATTGCAGACAAGTACATTACCCGGGTGGAAAATTACATCAGCGCCGGTACCGATATGGATGCAATTGTGGGCAATACCATCCTAGCCTCCACCTTCCGTCCTGAGCAATTGGCCAGCAAGCGCTGATAGGAGGGATACTATGACCACTCTGACGGAGAAGACCTTGTTTTCCATCTATGGCGTCTCAATCGAGCACCCCAAGGACTGGAAGATCTTTTTCAATCCAAAGCGCACCTTTGACTATACCACGGGTTTTTTCCGTATTGAGGACTACATCCCCAAAAAGGGAGCCCAGGTTTCCCTGAGCATCAATTGGGAGAAGGTCCCCGGCGACAACGAGAGCTTTGCCCGCCAGTACTGCGACAACATTTTGATGCAGTATCAAAGGCAGATGAAAAAAGCACCGTTCCAGGTGGAGACCATGGAGGTCATTGACTTCATGGACGGGAAAGCCGCCTATATCGTGTCGGAATACCGAGCCAGCCCGGGTCTGGTCAAAAAAAAGACCGACGGTTCCGTACGGACCATGCAGTTGGCCTTCTATGACGAGAACTCCGGTCGGGCTGTGGTCAGCTCGGTGATCGGGCTGCCGGACAAGGTGGCTGAGGAAGAGGATTTTCTGCGGGAGCTGGTATTCTCCGTCAGATGTGCATCCCATGAGCCCTGAACCACCAAGGAAGGACCGGGTGGCTGCCCGGTCCTCTCATTTTGGTGCTGCCAATACACAAAAGGGCCCTGGAGAATCATTCTCCAGAGCCCTTTTGTAAGAAAGCGGGCCATAAGCTCTGGAGCCGGTCATTGGAGAAGGCCCGGTTCCATGCACCGGTCGGCGCCCACAGGTCCAGGCTATCTGCGCGGTTCAAAAAGCGGAACAGCCTTCTTTTTTATGGAAGTATGGGCAGTTGTCAACAGGTCCCTTATTTTACCTTATCGCGCCGTACCGGTGATTTACCGTTTACTTCCTTCCCAAGAATGCTCCTAAAGAATGCAGGATTCCCAAAACATAATTGGCCGCCATCTCAATGCTTACACACTGAGATGGCGGCCTTTTTGTGCGCCGAGAGATTTGACGCTCACAAGAAATCCATGTCCTCTTTTTCCGTCGGGCCTTCATGTAGGGAATATACCACAGACGTCTATAAGGCCTCATGGACGTTCTTGGCGGGCTGCTGTTTTTTCCCTATCGTATCCAGGAAATCAGAGAATCGTTTTAGGTCGTAAATAGATATTTTGCCCCAATAGGAAGAGAAGATCTCCCTGGCGATGGAGTTAACTCTTTTTTCCAGAGCATGTCCACTAGGGGTGACGATGATGGTAACCTGTCTCCGATCCTTGATATCTGCGCTGCGCCAGATTAAAGCTTTTTTCTCTAGCTGCTTTAAATAATTGGAGACCGTGGCGCTTGTATAATCGAGCTGCTCTGCGATTCCTTTGGGGGATACCGCATCGTGGTCCCATAAGATTCGCAGGATGTTATACTCCCCGGGCGTAATCCCTACCCCCTGCAACTGATGGGCAAGGAGTTTTTCCATCGTGTGCTGCGAGGTCATCATCGACCGATAGATATGATAGGATAGATGCTGCCGCAGAGAAAAAGTGTCCAGCGTGGCATCTGATGTTGGTCCAGCAGAGGTCTCATACGGCTGCATCATGCCCCCGTAAACTTTGAGGGCCGCTTCTCCAGGAATGCGGTCATGCCCTCTTTTTTATCAGCGGTGGCAAAAGACAGGCCAAACAGATTAGCCTCCAACTTTAGGCCACTGTCCAGATCGGTGTCCGCGCCGGTATTGATGGCCTGCTTGGCAAGAGATATTGCGTAGCTGCCCTTGGAGACGATTTTAACGGCCATTGCCTTGCAGTAATCGAGGAGCTCCTCCTGGGGCACCACGTGGTTGGCCAGGCCGATGCGGTAGGCGTCCTGGGCGTCGATCATATCGCAGGTGAAGATCATCTCCTTGGCGCGGCCCTTGCCCACCAGACGGGCCAGACGCTGGGTGCCGCCGAAGCCGGGCAGGATGCCCAGGCCGCATTCGGGCTGGGCAAACTTGGCGTTTTCAGCGGCCACGCGGATGTCGCAGGCCATGGAGATCTCGCAGCCGCCGCCCAGAGCAAAGCCGTTCACAGCCGCGATGGTTACCTGGGGCATGTTCTCCAGACGGCCGAAAGCCTCCCGGGCCAGCAGGCCCATGGCGCGGCCCTCGGCAGGGGTGGCGTTGACCATCTCGGAGATATCGGCGCCTGCCACAAAGGATTTGCTGCCGGAGCCCGTCAGGATGACCACCTTGATATCCGTGCGGCCCTCGATCTCCGCCAGGCAGGTGTTCAGCTCTGCCAGGGTTTCGCTGTTCAGGGCGTTGAGGGACTTGGGGCGGTTAATCGTTACCACCGCAATCTCGTTTTCGACCTCCATGAGCAGATTGTTCACTTGCTTCACTCCTCTTTTGTTAAAATCAAATCGTATTTTTCCTCTCTAAAAAGGGGCTCTTTAAGTAGACGTGTGAATAGAAAAATCTGAATAATGCCTTGGTACGGTTGGTACACAATAGACCACCTGCAACCAGGTCTACAAGAACGAGGGGTAGTGGCCAGTTCCTGCTTTTGCAAACCGGTGAACGTCGACTGTCCTACGCTGTCGTTCAGCCAGGGCCACTTGTCCAGTTGTAACCCACACATCTGCACGGTGCATCATTTAATAATACTTGCTTGCCTTAAGCTGAATGATTAAGCGCCTATAGAAATTATGCTGAACTTTTGCGCGCGTTTCTTCTGGATACTCAAAGAATCCCTTGCCGGTTTTAATGCCAAGATTTCCGTTCTTAACAAGACTCCGCATAGCATTACTGGTTTGGCTGTCGTTGCAAAGGTTGGGAAACACATTGTCTTCGGTGGCGCACCAAATGTCCAACCCGCCCATATCGGCGACTTCCAACATACCAGTGGTGGCGTTGCGGAAGCATGGACCGTACTTTAGAGCTTTCTCAATGTCCTCGGGAGGTGCAGCACCAACCTCAATAAGGTGGAATACTTCACGAGCGAGGGCATGTAGCAGACGGTTTGCCACCATTCCAGGAATATCCTTCAAAATGCGGATGGGCTGTTTCTCGCTGTTGACGTACATTTGGTAGACATCCTCAAAAGCATCCGTATCCATACCTTCAAAGCAGGAAAGTTCCGCGATAGGCAACAGGTAGGCAGGATTGTACCAGTGAGATACCATGCACCGTTTCTGGCGGTCTGCGGGAAGATCCGCAATCATTTCGCTCAGACGCAGAGAAGAGGTGTTGGTTGCAAAAACAGTATGCTTGGGGCACATGACATCTAACCTTCGGAACAAATCTTTCTTGAGGTCCATTCGCTCGGGAATTGCTTCGATCACATAATCAGCGTTCTTTACGGCCCCTTCCAAATCGGTATATAAAGTGATGTTTTTCAGCGTTTTATCCACATCAGACTGAGGAATATAATCCTCGTCTACCATAAACTGCAACTCTTCTCGCATCTTGATGGGGGCGGCTTTGATGCTGGATTCAAAAGAGTCATACAAGCTGACGCGATAGCCGTGACGAGCAAATACATGAGCGATGCCGTGGCCCATGGTACCGGCACCGATCACGCTGACATTTTTAATCATATTCGCGGCCTCCTAACGAGTCTAAGTGGCGTGATGACTTCTATCACGCGGGGGTGTAGCCCATGAAAATCTGTGGTAGGATGGTGGAAATTGCCGGTATGTAGGTAACTAGCAGCAAAGAAAGAATCATGGCAAATATAAAGGGGACCAACTTCCTGCACAAGACAGGAAACTCAATGTCACCCAAAGAACAGGCAACGAATAGGTTCAGACCAACGGGAGGGGTCAGGAAACCAATAGAGATATTCAGAACCATCATTAGGCCAAAGTTGATTGCGTCAATTCCGTAGGCCTTCGCGATAGGAAGCAGAATGGGTGCGAGGATTAGGATTGCGGGGGTAGAATCCATCACCATGCCAACAAACAAAAGGAATACATTCATAATCAGCAGCAGTACGATGCGACTGCCGGTGATGTTAGCAATGGTGTTTGCTAAGGTGGTTGGAATATTGAGGAGGGTCAACATTCTGGCCATCACAGTAGCTGTACCAACGATAACCATGATGGTGGAAGTAGTAACGGCGGAGGAGCTCAGTGCTGCCATCAGCTTTTTCAAAGTTAACTCCTTATACACGAACTTGCCGACAATCAAGGCGTACACAACTGCAACAGCAGCGGATTCGGTGGGAGTAAAGAAGCCGCCGTAGATACCGCCCAAAATAATCACAGGGACAAGCAATGCCCAAATAGCATCAACAAAGGCCTCGCCGACGTACTTGAAGCTAAACCTACGGCCATTGCCCTGCCAGCCATTTTTGCGGCAGATGATCAAGGCGGAAATAATCAAAAGCAGGGAGCAGAGAATCCCAGGGCCAAAGCCGCCAAGGAACATGGTTGCGATAGAAGTTTGGGTGGCACAGCCAAAAGTGACCATAGGGATAGAGGGAGGAATCAGAACGCCTAAACAGCCAGAAGCGGCAATTAATGCAAAGCAGAAACCTTTTTCATAACCCATCTTTAGCATGGAGGGAACCATGATTGCGCCAATGGTGGCCACGGTAGCTGCGGAAGAGCCGGAGATGGCGCCGAAGAATGCACAGGCCAAGACCTGTCTC
>OWIW01001472.1_pt1 | contig 12430 bp, 10 predicted proteins | sample 2433821 | NCBI WGS metagenome assembly OWIW01 (sample SAMN05065751, study PRJEB22554) | human gut metagenome | biome: ENVO:2100002; feature: ENVO:00000062; material: ENVO:00002003 | host: Homo sapiens | place: USA | reverse complement strand
CGAGATTAGCGAGTGTCTCGTGGGCTCGGAGATGTGTATAAGAGACAGGAAGAACCGCCTCCTGAACGGGACGAACTACCGCCACCTGAATAACTACCGCCACTTGAACGAGAACTGCTACTGCTGGCTGGAGAATAACTTCTAGAAGATGAAGAAGAACGGTTACTATTATAGTTACTACGAGTGCTTTCCCTCGAATAAGTACGTGATGGAGAAGCAGAACTACCTCTATTATATGTCGAACTGGATCTTCTTGAAGAAGGAGAATATGTAGATGAACTACGAGCACTACTTCCGCGGGAACTATTATAAGAACTAGCACGAGTAGAGGTGCGAGTACTTGTCCCACTACTACGAGTACTACTTGGACGGGTATATGTACTTCTTCTTGAGGAGGATACATCTGAACGAGTAGATACTCCAGAACGTATGGATTCACTTCTTGAACCAACTACTCGCCCCGTTGAGACACGACCTCCAGAAGGTACGCTAGTAGTCCTACGTACTTGCGAACGACCATAATCTGAACGACGAGAAGTAGAAGAACTATATCTACTAGGAGCATATGAACGGCGACCCGTATAAGTGTTGCGTGCCCAATGGCTTCCACCACCCCAGCCCCAGCTAGGACCGCCGTGCCAATAGTGATGATGTCCCCAATAGCCACCACCATACCAACCACCCCAGTAGCCACCATACCAGCCGCCCCAGGAACCCGGGTAATATCCCCAAGAGTAGTAAGGACGATTCCAGCCCCAGCCATAATTCCAACCCCAACCGTAAGAACCATAACGCCAATCCCACCAAAGCGGGTTACTGAACGTCGGGAACGCATAAGCATACATGCCGTCGGTATATACGTTCCAGTCCCAGGAATTCGGTCCGTAAACTACGTCCCAATATAACGGGCTGCTAATGCTAATAGCAAAACGCGGATTACGGAAACGGATGATACGTTCTGCGTACTCATAATCTTCCTGTGTACCGTCAAATTCGCCGGTCACCCATTCTCCATCCAAATCCGGATTAGATTTTTCTTTTATATATAAGGTATCATTGTCCATTACGAACTCATTATCACGTGCATCGTAACGGCGATTATATTCATCCACATCCCGTGTTTTTCCCTTACGGTCCTGAACAACTACGGTAGTACCCGGTGAAGTATAGATGTTGGTCACCTGTTGTTTCGTTTCCTTCTTAACCGGAGTTTCTTTCTTCTCCTGTTTATCTTTGGAAGGTACGAAGTAAAGGTCGTCATCAACGCTTTGTGCCAGCAAGCCTATCGGTAGGCACAAGGCAAATAGCAAGAAGTAAACAATCTTTTTCATATCATCTCGGTTTATGTAATTACTTAAACTTATTCACATTACAAAGATAAGGAAGAGATTTTTCGTCCGAAGGAGATTTTCCCCAAAGGATAATAGGGAAATCCCTATTTCTAACTATCTTAGTAGAAGATACATTGCACCTTGGCATAAAATTCAAGTAAACTTGATTTTCTATACTTGGTTTGTAGTATCTTTGCATATTATTTACCAGAAAATAAAACAACTATGAAGTATTTTGAGTTCACGTTCCATACAAGTCCTTGTACCGAAACAGTTAATGACGTACTAACTGCAGTGCTAGGCGAAGTGGGATTCGAGAGTTTTGTTGAATGCGAAGGCGGACTGACCGCATATATCCAACAATCGGTATGTGATGAAAACGCTATCAAAACTGTAATCGCCGAATTTCCTCTATCCGATACGGAAATCACCTACACATTTACCGAAGCAGAAGACAAGGACTGGAACGAGGAATGGGAAAAAAATTTCTTCCAACCGATTATTATTGGAGACCGCTGTGTAATCCACAGTACTTTTCACCAGAATGTACCCAAAGCGGAATATGACATCGTCATCAACCCACAAATGGCCTTCGGTACGGGACATCACGAAACGACAAGCCTCATCATCGAAGAATTACTGGACAACGAACTGAAAGATAAATCCTTGCTCGATATGGGTTGTGGGACTTCTATTTTAGCTATCCTGGCACGTATGCGGGGGGCACACCCCTGTACAGCTATCGACATCGATGAATGGTGTGTACGCAATTCTATCGAGAACATTGAACTGAATCATGTAGACGAAATCGACGTTTCACAAGGAGATGCTTCATCACTTACCGGAAAAGGGCCTTTTGACATTATCATCGCCAATATCAACCGGAATATATTATTGAATGACATGAAGCAGTACATTACCTGCATGCATCCAGGTTCAGAGCTTTATATGAGTGGATTCTATGTAGATGATATTGCTGTTATCCGTGAAGAAGCGGAAAAAAACGGACTGGCTTTTGTACATTACAAAGAGAAGAACCGTTGGGCAGAGGTAAAGTTTATTTATCAAGGCTAATCCCCTCCAACTGATTTTTCCTAAAAAAACAATATCCCCATGTCCGGACATCACATATAACAAAATGGGAATGTCGGACATAGGGATGTCACATATAAAGAAATTTATGCGAACTCCTTCTTTACTTGCTCACACCATTCCTTGATTTTCTTCTTTGCCTGTTCAGACTGATTATCCAAATCAATCACCAATCCGCACCACTGATTACCTCGTAAGGCTCTGGAACGTTCGAAAGTATAACCTTCAGAAGAAGTGAAGCCGACTAATGTAGCCCCGTCTCCTTCAAAAACTTCCGCCAACAAGCCAATACCATCGGCAAAGTTTTCAGGATAGCGTATCTGATCTCCGAGACCGAAAATAGCAACCTTTTTTCCTTTCAGTTCCATTGTTCGAAGCTCCGGTAACAGTTCATCCCAATAAGTAGGCAGCTCACCGTCAAACCACGTGGAAGCTCCAACAATAAAACAATCGTAAGCTGCAAAATCATTCTGCCATGCCTGTTCAATCGCTACTACTTCTATCTTATCTTCTCCAAACTCTTTCTGAATCTTCTCCGCTACCCAGCTTGTTCTTTCAGCCTTAGTAGCATAAAATAAACCTATCTTTTTCATAATCTGTACAATTTAATATTCCAACAAATTCTTGGCAGCTTCGTATATCTTAGCCTCATCCGGCAATATTTCTTTTTCCAGAATCGGATTAAAGCCGACAGGAGTAAATGTAGAACCGACACGTTCTACCGGACCGTCCAAATAGCGGAACATCTCCCCTCCAATCATAGCCGCCAGTTCCGCACCGAAACCGGAGAATACTTTATCTTCGTGAACAACCAATGCTTTACTGGTTTTCTTTACTGATTCAAATATCGCTTCTTTATCCAACGGAATCAAAGAACGAATATCAATGACTTCTACTTTCCAGCCACCTTCTTTCTCCAGCCGTTCGGCAGCGTGTAAACAGAAATGGGTAGTGTTGCCATAGGTGATAATACTCAAATCTGTTCCTTCACGACGGATACGTGCCTTTCCGAAAGGAACTTCAAAATCTTCCGGTACAACGGCTGCTGCCTCCACCGAGTTATACAAAGCTTTCGGTTCGAGAAACAATGTAAAGCCCTTGGAACGCATACTGGTCCGCAATAATCCGGCGGCATCATCAGCAAAGGAAGGACAGACAATTCGTGCTCCGGGCAAAGTTGTCAAAGCTCCCTCTATATTTTGGGAATGGTATAATCCCCCACCAATATAACCACCGGAAGCTAGCCGTAAAGTTATGTTCGGAGCAAACTTTCCATTGCTACGCCAATACTCATGTGTACATTCTACATATTGTTCTACGGCAGGCCAGAAATAGTCAGCAAATTCCGCTCCTTCTATCACGACATGGATTTTAGGGTCAAAGCGGCTCATTCCGTTAGCTGTACCCACAATATAATCTTCCGCAATCGGTGCGCTGAATACACGTGCATCACCAAACTCCTGCTGCATACCTTTAGTCACATTAAACACACCGCCTTTTTCCTTGTTTGCTACATCCTGTCCCCAGATAAACGTATCGGGGTTATGACGGAATTCGGCTTTCAACGTTTCGTTAATGGCGTTCACCATAAAAGTTTTCTCTCCTTCTGCCTGATGGATACCTTCTTTATACTTTTGAGGCTGATAAGGTTCGGGTATCACAAAGTCATAGATACTCTTGGGATCAGGATCGGGAGCAGACAAGGCCTTTCGATTAGCGGCTGATAATTCTTTCTTTGCATCAGTCTCTATTTGCAACAATTCTTCTTCCGTCAAACGTTTATAGCGAAGCAACATCCGGCGGAATTTCATCAACGGGTCAGCTTCTTTTACATATTCCAGTTCGTTTTCATCCCTGTACAAGGTATGTTTATCCGAATTAGAGTGGGAACCGATACGGACGCAATTGGCTTGTACAATTACCGGGTTACGAGTGGTTATGGCATATTCCCGAGCTTCGGTCATAGCGTTCATCGAGTCAAATACATCTTTTCCATTACAATAGATAATTTTCAGGTTCTTGAAACCTGAGAAGTTCTCTGCCACTTTCCGATTGGCCGTCTGTTCGGATTTCGGGACGGAGATACCGTAACCATTATCCTGTATTACGAAAATCACAGGAAGACGCTCGAGACTAGCGCCATTGATGGCTTCATATACAAAGCCTTCGGAAGTAGCCGATTCTCCATGAGAAGTTATGGCAACTCCTTTATGACCATAATACACCATAGCTCTGGCTACACCTGCCGCATGGAGGTCATGTGTCCCCGTAGCAGACGAGATATTTTCGATGTGCCATTCCGGTTTTGCGAAGTGATTAGACATGTGCCGCCCGCCACTACCGGGATCAGTCGCTTTCGATATACCATTCAGGATAATTTCTTCTGCAGTCATTCCGGCAGAAAGCACAGTCAGCATATCCCGGTAATAAGGGAACAAAAAGTCTTCGCCGAGAGTAAAAACCTGCCCAATAGCCAGTTGGATTCCGTCATGTCCTGCATAAGGAGCATGGTAAGACCAACCTAACGATTGCAGCAAATAGGAAGGGGCTTTCTCATCCAGAGCACGTCCCAATGTCATCAGATGATACCACTTCTTCAAGGTTTCAATATCTGTATTTTTTATATCATACTTTTTCATAGTTAATGAACTCTTTATTAATGAAACAATCAGTTGAATCAACCTTTCCAGTTCTCCAGATAATCGGCTATGAAATGCAGGAAGTTACCACCCAGCATACCGTCTACCACCCGATGATCGTAAGACAAGGAAAGATACATCTTATGACGAATAGCAATCGTATCACCTTCCGGTGTCTCCACAACAGCAGGTTTCTTTTCAATGTATCCCACTCCCAGAATAGCTACTTGAGGCTGATTTATAATCGGCGTACCGAATAAGCTCTTGAATGTACCGAAATTAGTAATAGTAAATGTTCCGCCATCAATGTCTTCCGGCATCAATTTGTTATCTCTTGCTTTTAATGCCAATGAATCAATGGCGACTGCCAATCCGTTTAGATTCAAATGGTCGGCATCATGCACCACCGGAACAATCAGATTTCCGTCATTCAAGGAAACAGCGATACCGACATTGATGTGTTTCTTGAAAAGAATATTATATCCGTCTACCGATACATTCAGCTGCGGATAAGTTACCAGCGCTTTCGCTACCGCTTCCGTAATCATAGGCATATAGGTCAGCTTCACTCCTTCGTGACGGAAGAAGACATCCTTATTCTTTTCACGCCAACGGACTAGCTTGGTTACATCCACTTCCAGCACATTCGTAACATGTGGAGATACTTTCTTTGACATAACCATGTGGTCGGCAATAATCCGACGGACACGGTCCATTTCTTTCATCTCTACTCCGGACGTATTGATAGGGGCAGATGATTGGGGTGTAGCAGTGGAAGCCACAGATTGTACAGCAGGTACCGGAGATGACTTTGGACTCGCTGAAGCAGCAGGCATAATAGCCGACGGTGCATTTGCAGTCGAAGTTATGCCTATTGTTGCCGGTTTCGGCTCGCTAACAAGCCCTCTCTTTTTCCTGTCAATATAATCTTTTATATCTTTTTTACTCAATCGTCCTTCATAGCCAGTCCCTTGCAGGGTATCCAGTTCTTCCTTCGGAATCTTAGCGTCCCGTGCCAATTGAATCACCACTGGAGAGTACCAACGTTCTTCGACAGCAACACCCGGTTTCGGTACTTCATTATGGGATTTCTCTTTAGTAGTTTCCTGAGAGGAGTTCGATTCATTGGAAGTTTCCTGTTCACTAGCACTGTCACCGTCCAAATTAATAACAGCAACGACAGTGCCCACCGCTACCGTATCTCCCTCTTTACACAAAATCTCCATTACTTTCCCCGCTACCGGAGAAGGTATTTCCGCACTCACTTTGGCAGTGTTTACTTCAAAAAGCACATCGTCTTCCTGAACCGACTCACCTACCTTTACAGACCAAGAAACAATTGTTCCTTCGGTTATACTCTCGCCCAACTTAGGCATTTTTATTTCGAATCTTGACATAGACAGTAAATTTATTATTCAACCTTGACACATTACAACAATACGTTGAAATAGAAAGTTTTAAGTTAAAGTATTTTTAACCGGACATCAACGGTTACATATCCATTCTTCACGAATGTACTTCTCCGAACGAAGCCGGTTGACAGCTTCCTTCTCCTCTACACTGAAAGAACTGACGGATTGCGATTCACTGAAATATTGAAAAGCATTTTCCTTGAAATCATCCACACTCCCCGCCGGCAAATATCTACCGATATTAGTAACCTCACTCCGAATGGAAGGAACGGCATATACGGAAGACAAAGTGCCGTCATGAGCTATCACATCCGGATTCAATACCTTATTTAATATCGTGAGGTCTGTATCATAAAGCAGTGTGCAATGATATAATACTCTGTCTTTATGTACACACTGTGCACTCCCCGATATTTTCAATCCATTCAGATAGATACCCAGCCGTTCATCTCCTTTAGCTTCTATACCGATGAATGACAGAAAGTCTAACGTTCGCTGAAGATAATGAACAAATTCAGGCAAACGCAAAACTGTTTCTATAAAAGTAAAATTGACATTACCCAAATCGTGATATACTGCCCCTCCTCCCGAGAAGCGACGGGCAATAGCTATCCGGTGCTGTTTCGCCCATTCCTTGTCAACTTCCGACCGAAGACGCTGATGTTTCCCTATCACAACAGAAGGAACGCTCTGCCAAAGCATAAAAACATCCTCCGTTCCCTGCTTCAACAAATACTCTTCTGCCGCTAAATGGAAATAAATATCAGTATAAGGACTGTATATACATCGAATCATAGGTCTCGAAGATAAGGGATTAAAACATTACTTCGTGATAAATCTCTCCAACCGTCGGATGCGGAAATACGGTCTTCTGAAATTCTTCCAGCGTATATCCTCTCTGAATAGCAATGCCTGCTATGACAATCAACTCCGACGCCGGATTTCCCAGCATGTGGCAGCCGATGATTTTGCCTTCTTCATCCTGAATCAATTTACAGAGACCGTTTCCTTGCTCATTCTCCGCAACGAATCGTCCGGAATAAGCCATTGGTAGTTTCGTAACACGATAAGGGAGTCCGAGTTTTATCAGTTCTTCCTCAGTCTTACCTACTCCTGCCATTTCGGGATTCGTATAAACAATTCCCGGCACACAGTCGTAGTTCATCCGATCTTCTACTCCCAATATATGATTGATAGCAACTTCTGCTTCACGAATGGCGGTATGTGCTAATAAAGAATATCCTGTAATATCTCCGCAAGCATATACCCTAGGATGAGTAGTCAGTAAATGTTCATCTACTTTCACTCCATTCCGATGTAGCTCTATATTCAATTGTTCTAATCCTACGTTGGATAAATTTGCCTTACGTCCTACACTAAGCAGTATTTTATCCGTTTCAATCGCAGAAGCCTTGCCTCCCTTTTCAATCACGACCCTATCAGGTTTCACTTCCACTACTTTAGTATCCAGATAGAAAGAAACTCCCCGCTTTGTATATTCCGTACGAAGCATACCACTGGTTTCCTTATCCATGACTCCCAATATTTCAGGCATCATTTCCACGATATGTACCTTCACTCCCATACTGTTAAAGAAAGAAGCAAATTCCATTCCAATTACTCCCCCACCGATAATTACTAACGTTTTAGGTAGTTCTTTTATCTCCAATGCCTCTTTGGAGGTCCAGTAATCAACTTCCGCCAATCCCGGTATCGGAGGAATCACTGTATCGGAGCCGGTACATACCAGCAGATACTTTACAAAATACGCCTCTCCGTCACAAACAATGCGAATCAACCCATTTTCTTCCCCTTCTACAAAAGCTTCTTTCTCCACAATCGTAACCCCGTAAGAATTGACAGTCATTTTCACACCACCCGTCAGCATTTTCACCGTTTTATTTTTGCGGCTCATAATTTTAGATAAATCAAAGGAAGGGGATTCGGCAAACACGCCATACTTGGAAGCATTCTTAATGCTATCCAGAATTTTAGCAGAATATAACAGAGTTTTAGTAGGAATACACCCTTCATTCAAGCACACCCCACCTATTGCTTTTTTCTCGAAAAGAACGGCTTTCAGTCCGTTCGCCCCTGCCCGTTCGGCGGCCGTATATCCGGCAGGGCCACCCCCAATAATAGCTATATCAAAATTCATAATCGTATATCTTTTTAATAATAATACGATTATAACAAATGAAAGAAGAAATTAGTTGTTCAGAAAAATAATGCCCGCTATTTAATTGTCAGTTTTTTGAGGTCCTCCAATGTACCGTTAAATACATTCAGGTCTACATCTTCCTTAATGCCGGGTACATTCCCGACATCAGTGTGTTGCCAGAAACTCCATTTACCCTGATATTTCACCGAATCCACATAATAATGTGCAATCCAATAAGGGTAAGCATTGAAAATGGAATCATCCAGATAACGGGTTTTAAATTTATAAGAAGTATAAAGAATGGGCTTCACCCCATAATGTGATTCTACGCGGTCCAACCAGCGCTTCAAACCTTGTTGCAGTTCTTGTTTTTCCTTTCTTCCGGTCACTTCCACATCAAGCACGGGAGGTAAGTCACCGGTATCCAGTTTTACCGTACGAATAAAAAAGTCAGCTTGTTTCAAAGCATCCGTACCAGGGATATAGAAATGATAAGCCCCACGAATAAAGCCATGATTACGAGCATTGGCAAAATTCACCTCAAATGTAGTATCGTTATGGTCCCCCCCTTCTGTCGCTTTCATAAAGACAAAGTGTAAAGGAGTAGCCGCTTGCTGGTTCCGCTGAAGTCTCTCCCAGTCAATTTTTCCTTGATAATGAGATATATCAATACCATGAATATCATATCCGGAAGGAATACAAACTCCATACTCCTTTAAACCGTTACAAGGTTTCCAACGATAGGCATAAGGACGAATGAAAAAATAGTAGAAAACAGCAGAAAAACAACCGACAATCATCACTGTCAGAATATTACGCAACCAGATAGGCATAGCACGTCCGTACTTCTCCTGTACTTTTTTCGAAGCACGGGGAGATTTGGAAGAAGAAACAGTTCTTTTTTTTCTAGTGGTGGAAGCAGCATTCTTCTTTTGAACGGCAGCTATCGGATTATTACGTGACGGCAAGTGTCTTAGTGATTAAAAATTAGTGATTGGTGACAAATGAAAAAAAAGCGGCGAACAGCAACCATACATTCTGCATGGCATTTACTGTTCACCGCTTCATGTTTATCGTTTACTTACCTTGTTCCAGCTGTAAAGTCTTAGTTGCCTGATCGCAAACTTCAGTAGGACCAAAGTACTGGATTGGTCCCGGATATACATAATCCGTTTCGATAGCCCAACGATCACGTTGTGCAGCGAATGCCTTGAAAGGAGCACCATCCAGTTTCACCAATGCTTTCTGAATAACCGGTTTCATTTCACCGTGACGACGTTCCATATTCATCATCATTGTGATAGGTACACCACCAGCAATCCATTCGGCAGCAGGAGCAGTTGTGTTACGTACAGAAGACATATAACCGGTCTTACCGTTAGCAATCAACATAGAAGCTGTGTAACCCAAAGAGTAGCAGTAGTCAGCGTCGAAGTTTGATGGAGCAGCGCAACGGCCTTCGTAACCGAAGAAGTGGTGCTGAGCAGCAAACTTACCAACATACTTACCTTCTTCTTTCCATGCAGCCAATTTAGTAGCTACCATTTCGGACAACAGTTTTTCAGTTTCAATCAATGATACCTGAACGTTTCCGTGCGGGTCACGATCCAAAGTCAACTGACGTGCAACACCTTCCGGCAGACTTGCATAGATAGCAGAGTTTTCCGGAGAAAGTTTACGAATGATATAATCACGTTGGTGAGATTTCTTAATTTGAGCAAACTCTTCTGCGTTAGCAGCCAGGAAGTCGTTCAATTCAGCAATCAGACGTTTCATAGCCGGGATGAATTCGACCAATCCTTCCGGAATCAATACTGTACCGAAATTATGTCCCTGTGCAGCACGATCTGCTACCACTTTAGCGATATAAGTCACTACATCATCCAAAGACATATCTTTTGCTTCTACTTCTTCAGAAACGATACATACGTTAGGTTGTACCTGCAAAGCACATTCCAGCGCGATGTGAGAAGCCGAACGCCCCATCAATTTGATGAAATGCCAATATTTGCGGGCAGAGTTACAGTCACGTTGAATGTTACCGATTACTTCCGCATAAGTCTTACAAGCAGTATCAAAACCGAAAGAAGTTTCAATCATATCGTTCTTCAAGTCTCCATCGATAGTTTTCGGGCAACCAATTACCTGTACACCGTATTTCTTAGCAGCATAGTATTCAGCCAACACACAAGCATTTGTATTAGAATCATCACCACCAATGATAACCAATGCTTTAATGCCCAGTTCTTTGATAATTTCAAATCCTTTTTCAAATTGGCTTTCAGCTTCCAATTTCGTACGACCTGAACCGATGATATCAAAACCACCTGTATTGCGGTATTCATCGATAATGTCAGCAGTCAATTCCATATAGTTGTGGTCTACCAGACCACCAGGACCTAAAATGAAACCATACAATTTATTATCCGGGTTCAATTTCTTGATACCGTCAAATAAACCGGAGATTACATTGTGCCCACCGGGAGCTTGTCCACCAGAAAGGATGACACCCACGTTCATAGCAGGAAGAGTTACAGCTTCACCAGCTTCGAATGTAATCAACGGCATTCCGTACGTGTTAGGGAACAATGCTTTGATAGCTTCCTGATCGGCTACAGACTGAGTAGCAGCACCTGCTACAGCTTTAACGGCTCCTGATGCCAATGCTTTCGGAAGTTTGGGCTGGTAAGCAGCCCTTGCGATTTGCAATGCACTTTTAGTCATTTTCTTTAATTTTTTATTTAAAGGTGTTAGTAAGTTTCTTCTTAAACTTGAAAAGCGTTGCAAATTTCGCATTTTTCCGTGAATTATAAAAGAGGAAGCACAATTTTATTTACGATTCCTTATTGTTTCCAACCTCCACCAAGCGCTTTATAAAGCTGTACGACGGCTATCAACTCATCACGAATAGCATTACTTAAGCCAATTTGTGCATCAAAGTATCCACGTTGGGCATCCAATACGTCCAGATAGTTAATAACCCCATTAATATATTGGAGCTGTGCCAGATCCATATAGCTTTTAGCCGAACGTTCCAAATTAGCACGAAGTTCGTACACCTCTTTTATCTTGTTAAAATTCACAATTGCGTTACGTGTCTCTTTAAAAGCTGTCAGCACGGATTTCTCATAGTTATGCACCTCACCTTCAAAAGCCGCTTTTTTCGCTTTCAATGCCGCACGGTTCTTTCCCCAACCAAAGATAGGAGTCAACAAAGCCCCTTCCATTACTGCATACGGAGATTTCAACAATTCTGACAATGAAGTACTCTCCGTACCAAAACCACCAGTCAGAGCAAGACGCGGAAACATATTCGTATAGGCTACTCCTACTTTCGCATTAGCAGCGATCAATTTCTGTTCTGCCTGACGGATATCAGGACGACGTTCCAACAAAGTGGAAGGCAAGCCAACCGGAAGTGTTTCCGGAAAATTGAATTCCTGAAGCAAACGGGAACGGGCAATACGGTTAGGATATTCACCTGCAAGAAAAGCAATATCGTTTTCCTTAAGAGAAATCTTACGTTCTAAATCCGGAACTAAAGTAGCCGTACGTGCCAACTCCACTTGTGCCTGACGATAGGAAGTTTCGGAAGTCAATCCTCCGGCAAAACGGATACGTGCCAAACGAACACCTTCTTCACGAGCTTTCAATGTTTGCTTAACTATGTCTAACTCTGTATCCAATGCTACCAATTCATAGTAAGCTTGTGCTACTTCGGCAACAATCGTCATCCGGAGTGCACGCTGTCTCTTATACACATCTCCGAGCCCACGAGACACTCGCTAATCTCGT
>OWIW01001468.1_pt1 | contig 12462 bp, 14 predicted proteins | sample 2433821 | NCBI WGS metagenome assembly OWIW01 (sample SAMN05065751, study PRJEB22554) | human gut metagenome | biome: ENVO:2100002; feature: ENVO:00000062; material: ENVO:00002003 | host: Homo sapiens | place: USA | reverse complement strand
TACACTTCTAGCTTCGTCGGCAGCGTCAGATGTGTATAAGAGACAGAGTATATTCTGTGTCTTGTGACACTCATTTCGTACACAAAGCGTGGCACGATACATCAGACAGTATCAAAAAAATTCAATATCCTATGTTAGCAGACCCTACCGGAAAGTTAGCAAGAGATTTTAAAGTGATGATTGAAGAAGAAGGATTGGCATTAAGAGGAAGTTTCATTGTAAATCCGCAAGGAGAAATTAAAGCTTACGAAGTTCATGACAATGGAATTGGAAGAGAAGCTTCTGAATTATTAAGAAAATTGAGAGCTGCTAAATTTGTAGCGGAACATGGAGAAGTTTGTCCGGCAAAATGGCAACCTGGAAGCGATACCATCAAACCTTCTATTGATTTAGTAGGAAAACTTTAATAAGCACTTAGAGCCATAAGAATAAAAAGGCACCTTTTGGTGCCTTTTTTCAAAATTAAGACCTTAGGAGGAGGAATGAATGGAAAGAATTTATGATGTCATTATTATTGGTGGAGGACCCGCAGGATTGTCTGCCGGAATCTATGCAGGAAGAGCAAAGTTGGACGTATTATTATTAGAAAAGGCAGTTCCGGGAGGGCAAATTCAAATTACAGAGGAAGTTGTAAATTATCCGGGAATTCTTGAAACTACAGGGGCAGGATTTGGAGAAAAGGCAGCAGAACAGGCGAAAAAATTTGGAGTACAATTTGCAACGGAAGAAGTGATCGGAATGGATTTTTCCGGCAAAATTAAAACAATCAAAACAACTTCCGGGGAGTATAAAACTTTAGCAGTGGTTATTGCAACGGGAGCTTCTCCGAGAAAGTTGGGATTCCCGGGAGAATTGGAATATGGAGGAAGAGGAGTTGCTTACTGTGCAACCTGTGATGGAGAATTTTTTACAGGTTTACCGGTTTTCGTTGTTGGAGCAGGGTTTGCAGCAGCGGAAGAAGCAATGTTTTTAACAAAATATGCAAGTAAGGTAACGGTTATTGCAAGAGAACCTGATTTTACCTGTGCAAAATCAATTGGAGATAAGGTAAAGGCCCATCCGAAGATTGAAGTAAAATTCCATACGGAATTGGTCGAAGCGACGGGAGATACCCAACTTCGACATGCAAAATTTAAAAATAATGAAACAGGAGAAATTACAGAATATCATGCGGCAGACGGAGATACTTTCGGAATATTCGTATTCGTGGGTTATGCCCCGGAAACACAACTTTTCAAGGGAGTGATTGATTTGGATCCGGCAGGGTTCATTCCTACCGATGAAGATTTGATGACGAATGTGGAAGGAGTATACGCGGCAGGAGATATTCGACCGAAGAAATTACGACAGGTGGTAACAGCCGTTGCCGACGGAGCGATTGCTGCAACCAATATTGAAAGATATGTCCAAGAATTACGGGAAGAATTGGGAATCGTAAAAGAAGAGAAAGAAGAGGAAAAGAGAACAGAGACAGCTTCCCCTTCTCGTGTGTTGGATGAAGGAATCATGCAACAAATTCAAGGATTGGCAGAAAGATTTGAAAAATCAGTGAAATTGGTTGTTATCCAAGATCCTGAAAAACCTGAAAAATCAGAAGAAATGTTAAGCTTGGTGAAGGAAATTGCCTCCGCTTCGGATAAAATTCAAGTACAACAGTATCAAAAAGGAGAAAATCCGGAAATGGAAGCCAAAATTCAGGCAAATTTCTTGCCGGTCGTTGCCTTTTTGAACGATAAGGGAGAGTACGCAAGAATTAAGTATGCGGTGGTTCCCGGTGGACATGAATTGACATCTTTCCTATTGGCTCTTTACAATGTAGCGGGACCGGGGCAAGCCGTTAATGAGGAAATTACAAAAAAATCCGCTCAAATTGAAAAGGGAGTGAATTTGAAAATTGGAGTTTCCTTGACATGTACGAAATGCCCGGAAACTGTCCAATCGGCTCAAAGAATTGCAGTAGAAAATCCGAATGTGGATATTGAAGTCGTAGACGTCTTCGGTTTCCAAGATTTTAAGAAAAAGTATGACATTATGAGTGTACCGGCTGTGGTCATGAATGATAAAGACTTGTTCTTTGGACAAAAAGATATTCCCGCTTTGTTGGATGATATTTTTGAAAAGTTGGAGAAATAGTTGAATAAAGAAAAGAGACTCTTCGTCAACAAAGTTGATAAAGAGTCTTTTTATTTATGCTTCTCCTAAGGATAAAGAATTTAGTTTTACATAGCTTGTTGCTATGGAAGTCTTATTGAAAATGCCGTGATATCATCCCCCTCTTTCTGTAGTACGTCGCACTACAATAATGTCCCTTTGTCAATAAAAATTTTCATAGGAAACTTTTAAATTATGTCTTATAATTACAAGGAAGAAGAAAATTTCCTAATCTCCACTTTTTTTGAAAAAGAGGAATGGAATAGAAAAAATTATGCTATAATGAGGATAAAGAATAGAATTATAACATGAGGAAAAGAAAATGAGAGCAATAATAGAAAGTTATCGATATCAGGCACAGGAAAAAGATCAGGGAAAACGATTGGATTTGTTTTTAAAGGAGCAATTACCGGAAGCTACGAGGAGTTATTTAGAGAAGTTGATTACAGAGGGCTATGTTAAATGTAATGAAAAAGTTATTACAAAAAATGGAAAAAGATTGAAGGGAAAAGAAGCAATTCAAGTGTTCATTCCTGAAGAAGAGGAAATGAAGCTGGAGGCGGAGAAACTTCCCTTGGATATTGTCTATGAGGATGAGTATTTGTTAGTGATAAATAAGGCGGCAAATATGGTGGTTCATCCCGCTCTGGGAAATTATACGGGAACCTTGGTAAATGCATTGCTGTACTATTGCAAAGAGAGCTTATCCGATGTCAACGGAACGCTTCGACCCGGTATTGTACATCGCTTGGATAAGGATACGACAGGACTTATCGTGGTTGCAAAAAACAATCAAATTCATCATCGCTTAGCTTTAATGTTTCAGGAAAAAACAATTCAGAAAACATATTTGGCCATTGTGAAAGGAAGATTCTCCGAAGAAAAAAAAGAGGGAGATTTAGTAACCTTGATTGCCAGAGATAGGAAAGATAGGAAGAAAATGGCGGTGAGTCAAAGTCATGGAAAAAAAGCCGTCAGTCATTATAAAGTATTGTGGAGCGGGGAGAAACACAGCTTGGTTGAGGTAAATATTAAAACAGGAAGAACACATCAAATTCGAGTCCATATGAAATATTTAAATCATCCTATTTTGGGAGATGCTGTATATGGACAAGAGGATTTACAATGTTCCAGACAAATGCTCCATGCCTATCGTTTGGAATTTGTTCATCCTGTGACAAAAGAAGAAATGTGTTTCGAGGGAAAACTGCCGGAAGATTTTTTAGAGGCGGGAAAGAGGGTTTTTGATGGAAAAGATATTTACACAGTCCTTGTATGAGTTTGACCTTGCAAAAGGGGAAAAAATTATAGGAGTGGACGAAGCGGGAAGAGGACCTTTGGCGGGATCTGTGGTAGCGGCAGCGACTCTTCTGAAAAAATACGATGCTTCGTTGGAAGAGATTCAAGATTCCAAGAAGTTGACGGAGAAAAAAAGAGAAGCCTTGTTTTCTATGATTCCGAACTATTTTTATGTGGGAATTGGGAGGGCAAGTGTGGAGGAGATTGAAGCATATAATATCTTAAATGCGACTTTTTTGGCAATGAGAAGAGCGATTGCTCAGTTAGAGGAACAAATTTCCATAGAGGATGCTATCATTTTAGTAGACGGGAATTTTAAAATACGGGAATGTCAAAGAAAACAGGAAGCCATTGTAAAAGGGGATGCCAAAAGCCTTTCCATAGCAACGGCTTCTATTATGGCAAAGGTAACAAGAGATCATGAATTATTGGAGCTTGCAAAGCAATATCCCGAGTATCATTTTGAAAAACATAAGGGTTATGGGACAAAGATGCATCGGGAGCAAATACTGACATTGGGAGCCATTCCCGGAGTGCATCGAAACAGTTTCCTGGTCAAAATATTGCAGAAGAAATAGAAAGGAAAACGGGGAAAATGCAAAATAATCGCAAAAAGGGAAACGAATATGAAGAGAGAGCGGTTAGTCTTTTGCAGGAGAAGGCATATCATATTTTAGCCAGAAATTTTAGAACTTCTATCGGAGAAATTGATGTTATTGCTGAAAAAGATGATATTTTGGTATTTGTGGAAGTCAAATATCGAAAAAATAGAAAGTTCGGTTATGGAAAAGAAGCTGTCAATTCTCAGAAATTATTGAGAATTTTTCGAGTGGCGGAATACTATAGGAGTCATTGTACAAAACCATATCAAAAAATGAGAATCGATGTGATTCATTTTTTAGGAGATACTTATTTTTGGGATCAAGATGTCGCATGGGGTGATGAAATTGGATGTGAAATGTTCTAAGTGCGGAAGCAAAGCCTATGAAGTCAGAAATGTTATACTACCTGAAAAAAAACAGGGGATGAAATTGGAATTAAATCTTTATTATGTGAAAACTTGCCTGGATTGCGGCTATAGCGAGTTTTATTTAGCAAAGGTTGTGGATAAAGATGAGAAAGCGGTTCCTGTTCCTAAAGCGGAGTATTAGAAACTTATTTTTTGTAGATTCTTGTTGCCTGTGTGAGAAAAGTTTAAGCATGGGAGAGCTTCTTTTTTGTGAGTCTTGTTTTCGAACTTGGAAAGAGAAATCTTTGCTGCGATATTATGAGGGATATTACTATGTTCATCTCTATCAGGAACCGATACGTTCTTGGATACATGAATATAAATTTCGAGGGAGAAGAGATTTTGGAAATGTTTTTGCAAAATGGATGAAAAAAGCTTTTTGGGAATGTTGCCGACAACATGAGATTGAAGTCGTCATTCCGGTTCCTATTCATGAAGAAAGAAGACTGGAGAGAGGATTCAATCAAACGGAAGAAATGTTGGATTATTTAGGAGTTTCTTATTTCAGAATGGAACGAAGAAAGAATACGGAAGCTCTATACCGATATTCCGGTAGGGAAGATAGACAGGAGAAAATGGAAGGAGCTTTCACTTGTCCGTTTTCTCTGGAGGGAAAAAATGTATTACTTTTTGATGATATTGTAACGACGGGAACGACAATGTCGGAGATGAAAAAAGCCATTTGGAAGAAAGGAAAGCCAAATAAAATTGTGATATTTGCATTCAGTTTATCGGAAAGAGTAAAAATAGAGCAAAAGAGTCGTGGAAAATAATCATGGAAATATTTGAAAAAGAAAAATCTCTATGTTATGATAAGGCAATCAAAAGTACATTAGGACAGAATTACTGTTATTATAAAAAATAATAAAAAGGAGGTTGTGTGATAAACGTAAGAAAGGAGTTATCATACAAGAAAAAAATGAGAAGAACTGTGATTGCAGGAAACTGGAAAATGAACAAAACAAATCAAGAAGCTGTGGAAATGCTTCATCAATTAAAAGAAGAAGTAGCAGGAATTTCTGAAGTGGATATTGTGATTGGGGCTCCTTTTACTTGCTTAGCAGCTGCAGTGGAAGAAACGCGGGGAAGTAATATAAAAATTGCTGCAGAAAATGTCTATCCGAAGGATTCCGGGGCCTATACCGGAGAAATTTCTCCCAAGATGTTAAAGGCAATTGGGGTAGAATATGTTATTTTGGGTCATTCGGAAAGAAGAGAATATTTTCAGGAAAGCGATGAGTTCATCAATCAAAAAGTAAAGGCTGTGTTACGAGAGGGAATGCTTCCTATTCTTTGTATCGGAGAAAAATTGGAAGACAGAGAAGAAGGAAAGACAAATATGGTCAATGAGAAACAACTTCGTGGAGCTTTGGCGGGAATTTCTGCAGAAGAGGCGGCGAAGATTATTATTGCCTATGAACCTGTTTGGGCAATTGGAACCGGAAAAACGGCAACTCCTGAATTGGCTCAAGAAACACATGCGGAAATTCGAAATGTTTTAGTATCTCTATTCGGTGAAGTTGGAGAAAGCATGACAATTCAATATGGAGGTTCCATGAAACCTGAAAATGCAAAAGAATTATTAGCACAAAAAGATATTGACGGCGGACTGATAGGGGGAGCTTCCTTAGAGGCAAAATCATTCGCAGCCATTGTAAGAGCAGGAAGATAGAAGGAGATTGGGAAATGAAAAAGCCGGTAATGTTGGTGATTATGGATGGTTGGGGTATCAATGAGAACAAGGAAGAAAAAAATGCAATCCGAGAAGCGAAGCCCCGTAATCTATTAAAATTGGAGGAAAACTATTCTCATGCGAGGCTACAGGCTTCCGGAGAAGCGGTAGGTTTGCCGGAAGGACAAATGGGAAACTCCGAAGTAGGACATTTGAATATCGGAGCGGGACGGGTTGTCTATCAACCTCTGGTAGAAATCAGCGTGGATATTCGAAAGGGAGATTTTTTCAGAAAAGCGGCTCTGGTGGAAGCCTTTGAGTATGCCAAGAAGCATCAGGTAAAAATACATTTTGGGGGCTTGCTTTCTCCGGGAGGGGTGCACTCCCATACAGAGCATTTATATGGACTCTTAGAAATGGCGAAAAAATATAACTTATCGGAAGTATATGTACATGCTTTCTTGGACGGACGGGATACACCGCCTTCTTCCGCAATAAACTATGTCAAAGAGTTGGAAGAAAAAATGAAAGAACTTGGTGTCGGAAAGCTTGCCAGTCTGTCAGGAAGATACTATGCCATGGATCGGGATAAAAACTGGGATAGAGTGGAAATGGCGTATCGAGCCATGGTCTTGGGAGAAGGAAATCACGGAAAGACAGCCGTAGAAGTCTTGGAATCTTCTTACACAGAGGGAAAAATCGATGAATTTGTTCTTCCTACCTTACTGGACGAAAGAGGAAAGATAGGAAAAGGAGAAGTTTTCATCAATTTTAATTTTCGACCGGACCGAGCCAGAGAAATAACAAGAGCCTTGAATGATAAAGAGTTTACAGCCTTTCCAAGAGAACATCTGGATTTAAAATTTTATTGTATGAGGCAATATGATACCGGTATAGAAGCAAAAGTTATTTATGAAGATAAAAATATTCTGAACACCTTTGGAGAAGTTATATCCAAAGCGGGATTAAAACAACTGAGAACGGCAGAAACTGAAAAATATGCTCATGTTACTTTTTTCTTCAATGGAGGGAAAGAAACGCAATATGAGGGAGAAGATAGAATTTTGGTTCCCTCTCCTAAAGTAGCCACCTATGACTTGCAGCCGGAAATGTCCGCTTATGAAGTGACGGAAGGAGTGTTGGAAGCTTTAGATAAAGATATCTATGACGTTATCATTCTAAATTTTGCAAATACAGATATGGTAGGACATACCGGAGTTATGGAAGCTACCATGAAAGCAGTGCAAACAGTTGATGCATGTATAGGGAAAATAGCAGATAAAATTTTGGAAAAAGACGGAGTATTGTTGATTACAGCAGATCATGGAAATGCGGATTTGATGGAAGATCCTCTTACAAGAGTTCCATTTACTGCTCATACGACAAACGAAGTTCCATGTATTTTGGTATCCAATCGTTATCGAAATGTTACTTTAAAAAATGGAGCTCTATGTGATTTAGCTCCTACCTTACTGTATTTTCTAGGGATTGAACAGCCGGCAGAAATGAATGGAAGCTGTTTGATAGAGAAGTAAAAAATCTTGAGATTACAAGCAGTTAGAAAAGTCTAGCTGCTTTTTCTTTCAAGGATTTATAATATATACATATTTTTTATAGAATCATCAATAATCTATATAGTTTATGAAAGAGTAGTAAAAAAGGGACTTTACTGCCAAAAATAAAACAAGGCGATTGACAAAAGAACATAAATATGGTAAAAAGAGAGCATAGTAACATATTTATAGGGAGGGAAAAATTTATGAAAGCGTTTTTGAAATTGAGTCCGGTATTGGTATTGGCGGCTTTGATGGTAGCTGGATATGATGCTTTAATTGCAGCACCTATAGCAACCATATATGCTTGTGTGGTGGCCATGTTAACAGAAAAAACAAAATTCCAATCTGTCATTGATGCGGCAATTGCCAGTGTAAGAGAAATTCAAGTAGCTTTGTTTATCTTGATGATTGCCTATGCCATGGCGGAAGCGTTTATGTCCACAGGAGTAGGAGCTTCCATTATCATCATTGCTTTGAAATTTGGAATTACCGGGAAAACAGTTGCTTTGGTAGGAGCGATCGTTACCGCAGTTCTATCCATTGCAACAGGAACGTCTTGGGGAACTTTCGCAGCCTGTGCACCGGTATTTTTATGGTTAAATCATATTGTAGGAGGAAGCATTACTTTAACCTTAGGAGCTATTGCAGGGGGAGCTTGTTTTGGAGATAATATCGGATTGATTTCCGATACTACCATTGTGTCTTCCGGAATTCAAGGGGTAGAAGTTGTTAGAAGAATTCGACACCAAGGAGTTTGGTCAGGATTGGTCTTATTGTCGGGAGTGATTCTGTTTGGAGTATTTGGAGTGGTAATGAACTTGCCTTCCACGGTTGGAGATGCTGCGGAAGCAATTTCTAAAATTACTCCGGAAGTATGGACTCAATTGGCAGAAAAAAGAGAATCTGCGGTTAAATTATTGGAACAAGTACAAGCAGGAGTACCGTTATATATGGTAATACCTTTGATTGTTGTATTGGTTTTAGCTTTTGCAGGATTTCAAACATTTATCTGTTTATTCTCAGGAGTTATCTTGTCCTATGTCTTCGGATATTTTGCAGGAACGGTAGGAACGATCAATGAATACTTGGATATGTGTATGGAAGGTTTTGCCTCTGCAGGAGGATGGGTTGTTGTTATGATGATGTGGGTAGCCGCTTTCGGTGGAGTCATGAAGATGATGAATGCTTTCCGACCTCTTTCCGATTTATTAGGAAGAATGGCCAGAAATGTAAGACAATTGATGTTCTTCAATGGATGTCTGTCTATTTTCGGAAATGCAGCTCTTGCAGATGAAATGGCACAAATTGTAACGATTGGACCTATTATCAAAGAATTGGTGGAAGAAAATATTGAAGCTTCCGAAGAGGATATGTATATCTTGAAATTGAGAAATGCAACTTTCTCCGATGCGATGGGTGTATTTGGATCCCAATTGATTCCATGGCACGTATATATCGGATATTATTTAGGAATTATCGGAATTGTATATCCAATTTATGAATTCAAACCGATTGATTTGATTCAATATAATTTTATTGCGTATATTGCGGTTATCAGTATGTTGGTATTAACTTTAACAGGATTGGATCGCTTAGTTCCGTTGTTTGCTCTTCCGGCAGAGCCGAAAGTTCGATTGAGAACAAAAGAGGAAAGAGAAGCTTATATGAACGCTAAAAAAGAAAAATAAGAATTGGTATTGAAATATCAAGCTATGGGGTAGGTGCTCCATAGCTTTTTTATTTTCTTTCCTCAGGTTTACAAAAAAGAGCTTTTGTGTTAGAATGTTGAAATACAAGAAAATTATATTGAAATAAAAAGAAAATGAAGTTGTTTTCAAGATAAAGGAGGGATGGAAATGAAATGTATCATTACAGTATTGGGAACAGATAAAGTGGGAATTATTGCAAAAGTCTGTACTTATCTATCTGAAGTAAATATTAATATTTTGGATATTTCTCAAACGATTATCGGGGGATATTTTAACATGATGATGATTGTAGATATAACAGAAGCTACTAAAAAAATGGAAGAAGTGAACGAAGAGCTTCTAAAGATTGGTAAAAAGATGGGAGTTATTATTACGACACAACATGAAGACATTTTTAACTGTATGCATCGAGTGTAATGGAGAGAAAAAACTAGGAGGACAATATGATTTCCAGAGTAGAAATTCAGGAAACAAATCGTATGATAGCAGAAGCAAAATTGGATGTAAGAACGATTACCATGGGAATCAGTCTAATTGACTGTGCAGATCCCGATGTGGAAAAATTTAATGAAAAAATTTATAAAAAAATAACGAGCTATGCGAAAGATTTAGTAAAAGTCGGAGATGATATTGCAAAGCAGTTTGGAATTCCGGTAGTAAACAAAAGAATATCGGTAACCCCCATAGCCATTGCTGCGGCATCTTGCAAGACAGACTCTTATGTAAGTATCGCCGAGACTTTGGATAGAGCTGCAAAAGATTGTGGAGTTAATTTTATAGGAGGCTTTTCAGCCTTAGTTCAAAAAGGATGTACTCCGTCCGATATTCTTCTCATGAAATCTATTCCGGAGGCTATGAATATAACAGAGCATGTATGTTCTTCCGTCAATGTTGGAACTTCTCGAAATGGACTGAATATGGATGCGATCAAAATGATGGGAGAAATTATTAAAGAAACAGCGGAGCTGACTCAAGACAGAGATGGAATTGGTTGTGCGAAGTTAGTTGTCTTCTGTAATGCCGTGGAAGATAATCCGTTTATGGCAGGGGCTTTTCATGGAGTAGGAGAAGCAGATTGTGTCATCAATGTAGGAGTTAGTGGTCCCGGGGTTGTCAAGAGAGCTTTGGAAGAAGTGAGAGAGGGAGATTTTGAAATGCTTTGTGAAACTGTTAAAAAAACGGCATTTAAGATTACCCGTGTGGGACAAATTGTAGCACAGGAAGCTGCGAGAAGATTAAAAGTTCCTTTTGGAATTATTGATCTATCCTTAGCACCTACACCGGCAGTTGGAGACAGTGTCGGGGAAATTTTTCAAGAAATGGGCTTGGAATGTGCCGGAGCTCCGGGAACAACGGCAGCCCTTGCAATTTTAAATGATAATGTAAAAAAAGGAGGAGTTATGGCTTCTTCCTATGTTGGAGGATTAAGTGGAGCTTTTATTCCGGTGAGTGAAGATCACGCTATGATAGAGGCGGTGGAACGAGGTGCTCTCAGTTTGGAAAAATTAGAAGCAATGACTTGTGTATGTTCTGTCGGATTAGATATGATTGCCATTCCGGGAGATACTTCAGCATCCACAATTTCAGGTATTATTGCTGATGAAGCCGCAATAGGAATGGTGAATCATAAAACAACAGCTACGAGATTGATTCCCGTTGTTGGAAAAACAGTGGGAGAGCAGGTTGAATTTGGAGGACTTTTGGGTCGAGCTCCCATCATGAGAGTAAATTCTTTTAGCTGTGAAAAGTTTATTCGTCGAGGGGGACGAGTTCCCGCTCCTATTCACAGTTTTAAAAATTAAGAATTTACTTTAGAAATGAGATATGTTACAATGAAAAGCAATATTAACTTGGGAGGAAAGAAGAATGATAGGAATTGGAATTGTAGGTTTGCCAAATGTCGGGAAATCTACTTTATTTAATGCAATTACAAAAGCGGGAGCGGCGGAAGCGGCAAACTATCCCTTTTGTACGATAGAACCAAATGTCGGAATGGTAACCGTTCCGGATGAAAGGCTGCAAGCTTTGGCGAAGATTATTCAACCGCAGAGAATCGTAGCGGCGACGGTAGAGTTCGTGGATATTGCGGGACTTGTGAAAGGAGCGGCTCAAGGAGAGGGCTTGGGAAATAAATTTCTATCCAATATTCGTTCTACAGCAGCTATTTGTCAAGTAGTAAGGTGTTTTGAAGATGAGAATGTGGTACACGTAGACGGTTCTGTCGATCCGATTCGAGATATTGAGGTTATCAACACGGAATTGATTTTTGCGGATTTGGAAACAGTGGATAAAGCAATCGAAAAACACAAAAAATTGGCTCAGAATAAAATAAAAGAATCTGTGGAATTGATGTCGGTACTTCCTAAGGCGAAGGCACATTTGGAAAATTTTCAATTGTTGAAAACTTTTTCTTTCACGGAAGCGGAGAAGGTTCTTTTGAAAAATTATCAACTTTTAACTTTAAAACCTATGATTTTTGCCGCAAATGTCGCAGAGGATGATTTGGCGGAGGGGAATTCCTATGTGGAAAAGGTAAAGGAGTATGCAGAAAAAATGGGATCGGAAGTGGTCATTGTATCTGCAAAAGTGGAAGCGGAACTGCAAGAAATGGACGAAGAAAGCAGACAGGAATTTTTGGAATCCTTAGGAGTGAAAGAAGCGGGATTAAATCGTCTGATTCGAGCCGGATTTAAACTTTTAGGTCTACAAACTTATTTTACGGCGGGAGTCAAGGAAGTCAGAGCGTGGACCATTCATATTGGAGATACGGCTCCAAAGGCTGCGGGGGAAATTCATACAGATTTTGAAAAAGGATTTATTCGAGCGAAAGTGGTATCTTATCAAGATTTTATTCAATACAAAGGTTGGAAGGGTGCACAGGAAGTTGGAGTTCTTCGATTGGAAGGAAAAGAGTATACGGTACAAGACGGAGATTTGATGGAATTTTTATTCAATGTTTAAAAATATACTTGACAATACATAAAAAACCTTGTAGAATATCTGGGTATAGAATTCAAGAGCTGTCTCTTATACACATCTCCGAGCCCACGAGACACTCGCTAATCT
>OWIW01001464.1_pt1 | contig 12478 bp, 5 predicted proteins | sample 2433821 | NCBI WGS metagenome assembly OWIW01 (sample SAMN05065751, study PRJEB22554) | human gut metagenome | biome: ENVO:2100002; feature: ENVO:00000062; material: ENVO:00002003 | host: Homo sapiens | place: USA | reverse complement strand
CCGGGGCTATTTGATTAATTGTTTAACTCGTCCCATTTTAACGGGACACTAATGCAACGTGGCAACCAAATTTCCTAAAGGTTGTGCCAAAGGTACCAACCAACTACCTATTGGAAGTTCTACATTATCTTCATAGACATCCGTTTCTACATTTACCGGATGAATCCCCTCCCATTCCTTCTCTGCACGATACAGACGGGTTACTTTGTAACGCTCAACTTTTGCTTTTTGTACACGGGTAACTTGCTCAATGTGTACACCCAACGCTCGAAGCTTACATACTGCTTCTGTACAGAGAGCATCGAGCAGATAAGCCTTAGGGCGAGTACGCACCAATTGAGGTGTTACTTGCATGGCATCAAGGGTTGGCAGTTCAGTCTTAAACAGTTCATTGGCCTTATAATCGATAAAAGAGACTACATGACGTACAGTATCCGAAGTGAAAGTAACATATATCGGTTCAGTAGCTTTCAAGGTGCGCTTCCTGGCTTGTTCTATCTTACGTTTAATTGAAGCACGATGTTGCGCAGCAGTAACCAACGTTTGCCGTGCCACCAAGAAACCGCACTCACTACGACGTGCAAAACACTCCGGTCCCAATCCAATACCTCTTATTTCGACAAAAAGCGATACAGCCCCCGTCAATGCTTGAAAAGTAGAACTGGACTGCGGACTTTTGGCACCTTTTACAAGAACAAGGGAACCATCTGCCACACGGGGAGTGAAGTAGAAACCGGAAGTATAACCGGCACTATTTAAAACGACCTCTGCCTCACGACGAAAAAGTTCTTCAGACAGCATACGTAAAGCTAAAGGCGCATTAAGATGTCCGGTAGGTAAAAAAAGTACATCAGCAGCATTTGCTGTCGGCACTCCACGTAATAAGTTAAACTCACGACGTAAAGGTGCATATTCATGAATATCAAGAGCTACGTCCGGATTCCATTGCTGGTAGGACTGCTTCAACAGCAAAGTGACAGCATCCTCTAATTTGCTCTGATCGCGATTCAAATCGTAGCCATCGGCTGAACGACGTTGCTGAATGGCATAACCATCAACATTGGCTATAGGAACCAAAGCCACAGCTATATGATTCAGCAATTCACGTCCTTCTTTTTCACAAAGTAAGTAACGGACAAGCATGCATACAGCCTCAGCACCTGCCGGCTCGTTACCATGCAGTGCCGCTTGAATCCATACCCTTACCTTCTTCTTGTCGGGAGTACCCAAATAAAGTACCGGAATGGTACGTCCTTGTTTGGTTACACCAATATTCTCCATATATGCCAAACCCGGAGAACGTACAACCAATTGTTGTAAATAGTCCTTTATCTCATCAACCGATGCCAATCCGCTACCGTAAGGTTTACTTAGAGTAGGTGTCTCACGGTCAAATTTGGGGTTAGGATAGAAACTTGCAGTTACTCCGGCAGGTTGCTTCGACTGATTTCTATTCCATAACACAAGATTAGCTAATACCACTTCTTGTGCTATCCTCTGTAAATAAAGAGCTGTTTCAGACGGTAGACCTGCATAATAATCGCTGCTAAAAGGCTCACCAAAAAAAATTGCATAAAAGACACAAGCCGCCAGATAACTGCCTGCAGGACTAGGATGGCTGCCATCAGAATTATACAACTGCAAACTTGGACACTCTCTACGTACACGTCTCCATGCCTCACCCACAGGAGCACAATAAGCATCAAGGACATCAGCCATCTCCAAATAGCTTTCCGTAAGTTGCTGCTGCATTCCTTCATAAGTATCATTATTACGCCCCCATGTCATATAACAGACACTTTTCCCTTTTGGGGCATAAAGACGGCGTAAACTATCTAACTGCGCCGCAGGATGGAATACATTCTTCTTTACCCATTCCTTTTCACGAGTAGGTGCCTTGCTCTGTTCCTGCATCACCATATAATCCCATCCTCCTTCACGAATCGCCTCTAATGTTTGCGTATTGGCTGCATGCTGTCTCAAGTACCAACCAGGGTTAGCAACCTGGCGCACTGATATTTTTTTTCCACATGAGGATGCTAACGATTGGACTTGCCATGGCAAACGATTAAAAAAAGTATAGCTATTACCTATAAAAAGTACCCGTAAAGAATCTGTCGTCAATAATGGCACAGCTTGTTTCCCCATAGGGACAGCCTCATGCCCGATGCCGCACTCTTCTATCTTGCGCCAATGACATTCCCAACCACGGGATGCAGCCAACTGGTGAATATAAAGCCAGAAACTACGCCCACGCTCCATACGGTTTCGTCCTTGTCGTTCAGCTTCAGGAGTCTTGCGTAGAAAAGACTCACGTATCGTATCTCCCAAAGCCAGCTGTAGTATGATAGGTTTTGACAAGTATTTTTTTATCTGTTCAGATGAAATATAGGGGATACCAGCCGTACCATAAGGATATGTCTGGGCCAAATCTGGAAAAGTATACCAACCGGGAGAACTTATAATAGCTTTTTCCACATAAGGACTATCGTGAAAAAGCATGAAACGCTGTACGAATTGCCCACCAGCAGAATGACCATAAATCATATATCCTTTGCGCATGCTTCCCGTAAATTGACGCACATATTCAAATAGTTTATCAACCAACACTGGTGTAATTTTTTCGGGAGCATTAGCTACTGTATGGGCAGCATTCATCACCCCCACCTCCTGATAGTCTGCCAAAGGATAAGATTTCAAATCAAAGTGAGGTATAAAAAGCATAAAACCCTTTCTCTCCGCTTCTTCTTTCCAACCGTCCAAAAGATAACGATAACCGCGGTCTCCTCCTTCAAAGACAAATACAATAGGCATTTGTTTAATATCCCCCTGGGAAGGTATATAATAATGTACATCTACCGGGCGATCGGCAAAAGGAGGGTATTGACTATAAGTGAAGAAATGTTCACCTCTTGGCCTTTCCAAAGTCTGTTTCGCTATTGCAGATAAACAAATACAGAGGAATCCAATATAAAATATAATCAGCTTCTTCATAATTCGTACCTTCCCTTCTTTACTATTGTACCATCTTGCATTACAAATTTACCACGGGCAATGACATCTGTAAGCTGCAAATCTTCCGCCAAAAAACACAAGTCTGCATCTGCTCCTTGTGCCACAATACCTTTAGCTCGTAATTTCAGATTACGAGCCGGATTGGATGTTATCAATGTAATCGCTTGTTCCAATGGTACCCCCTCCTCATTGACTAATGCAACTACCTCCTTGAAATTTAAATTCAAAGGAGCAGGACGATAAGATATTTCTCCAGTTTCAGGATTCACTCTGCGTACGCCACCATGGCCATCACTAGAAAAAGTAATGCGATCAAGGGGGACACCAGCTTGCAATGCACGTATCACACAACGATGGGGAGTATCAAACTTTGAGCCACCAGTCGAAAAATCAATCATTCCACCTAATTTACCAAATTCTACAGCCTGCATAAAAAGAGCTTCAGTACGTATCAGATGAGTAGGAGACAGATAAGATATCAGTGTAGGATAGTGACGAGCAATATTGAGTAAGGGCTCAATACCTTCCGGAAGTGCTCCCAAATGAATGTGGAGAATTCCTCCTTTACCAGATGTAAATCCCCCTAAACGTACCTGATGTATAATACGCAATATCTCTTGCTCTGTCGGAAACGGACTACGGTCATCACTCATCGCCAGCTTACAGCCAATAACTTTATCTATGAAGATAAGATCGTCAGCCACACTATTCATCAATGTTTTGGTAGGCAATCCGTAATAATTTGTCAGCATATAAGCCGACAATCCGTCATCGTCAATAGCTTTGGCCTTGGCATAAAGCGTAGTAAGTTCTTTGGCAAATCCATCAGTACCAAGCATACCCAATACAGTAGTAGTACCACATGCCACCAGTTCGCTCATAGTCACCTCGGGGACTAATGAGGCATAACCTTGTTGCCCTCCTCCACCAGTAATATGTACATGCTGGTCTATAAATCCCGGAGTAACAATTTTACCTTGTACATCAATAGTATGGCAAAATGATTCATTCAGTTCAATTGTCTTTGAAATATGCGCAATCTTTTCTCCGCATAGCAAAATGTCTGTTTTACCAAGATAGGCAGGAGCATATAAATTTGCATTCTTTATCAATGTAAACATAGCTATCGATTAATTTTAGAAAGTAATAAGATGATAAAGTATCAAGAAAACAATTCCTCCTATTAAAGGAAATGTATTACGCCTTGCCAACTCCACTGATGACACACCGGCTACCCCGGCAATGGCAACAATGACTCCGGCAATAGGAGATGCGGCACGTCCCATGCTTGCCGCCAACTGCAAAGGAAGTATCAATGAAAAAACCGGCAAACCAAGCTGAGTGGCTATACCCGGCAATAAAGGACCAAATGAAAAAAAGGCTGCATTGCCACTTCCCATCAGCATGGCAGCTCCAAAAATAATGAGAGTAAAGACTGCGGCAATAGCTAATCCCGAAAGTCCGATATGAGAGGAATAACCCACCAATGAATCAATAAATCCCAAACCAATCAGTCCTTTAGAGAAAACTTCTGAAGCTACAATCAATGTTACAACTGAAGTAAACACATTTCCCATGCCTTTCCAAAAACTTGCAAAAGCGTTAAAAGTAGTACGCACACTACGAGTATGAAACAACACAAATACCAATGATAAGAACAGAGAAAAAAGCATAGCAGTAGTGGTACCCAATGTTACAGTAGGCTGAAACAGTCCCACAAAAGGTGAAAAGAAAATGAGAAGAGCCAAAGGTAATACCGGGAGCAGCGCAAAAGCCAATGGAACATCCGGTTTTTCTACTGATGAGGTTGCAGTCACCTTTGACACCTGCAATATGCCATCCTGCTGTTTCTTTGCATCTTTTTTATCAAAATAACGGTTATTGAAATAGAAGAGTACCATTACAACCAAGGAAGTAGGAATTACTAAAGGAAGTTGATGAGTGATGAAATATTCCACATTGGATTGTCCTATCAATTCGGCAGCCATAGCAGTATTTGCCGACCCCGGTCCCTGATCAAATAGAGTAGCAGCGGCAATGACTGACAATGCTGTAAGTTGGCTTACTCCCAAACTAATTAAAACAGGATAAACCGAAGCCACAAGCAACAATCCTAATCCGGCAGCTGAAGGAGTAGTAATAAAAAGTAATTGTCCAATAGGAACAACTATAGTAGCCGCCAAATAAGGATAACGTCGAAAAAGACCTAATGGCTTCATGGAAATATAGACCAATGCATTAGTAGCCTTTATGTTATTCATGAAAGCTACATAACCGCCAATTGTCATTATCATAAACCCTGCACGCGCCAAATTAGAAAGAAAAACTTCCTCTATCATCCTTACCAAATCAAACACCACCATTCCCGTAGCTTCACTAGGTACTACCGAATGCACTTGCATGAAAAAAGCAGCTGTAAGCATTAATAAACCGGAAAGCATCAAAAGACCTTGAGGATTGAGCTTACGATAAAGACCTACCGCTGTAATCCCTACCATAAGAAGACTAAAAATGAAAGCCAATTCGGACATGATGTATCAAGATATTAAGTTTTTGTTTTCTTTTGAATATATGAATCTAAATCAGATATAAACACCGATATATACAAAGCCGTTTATATGCGGTATTTATATCTGACTATTATCTATCAATACCCCGGATTATTTTCCAAAGGATTACCAGTATTGGCATCAATGAATGATTGCGGCAGCGGGAAAAGGACAGGAGTTTCATATTCATCCATACCACGTCCTGCAATACCAGCTATCTCATTGAGTTCACGCATGCGACGTTTGAAATAGTTATTGGTATCACGTTCGTCACCACCATTTTCTTGGCAAACACGTACCAATGTATGACGACGTTCTTCCTCCGTAAGCAGTTCACGGCTGCGTTCATCAAGAATGAAATCCATACCACCGATTCTAAGATCATCTTCAGTAATACTTACAGCATTGGAACGATTACGTACTTTATTTATCCATTTAATGGCCTCGCCTACTTGATTACTCTTGTAAAGAGCCTCTGCATAAAGTAAATATGTATCTGCCAAACGTAAATAAACAATGTCCGCATAGTGTCCATCATTAGCTGCATTAGCCAAAATAGGTGGAGTATAATCCCATTTACGAGTAGTAGGCCAATCATATTTTTTAATGGAAGTAGAAGTTAGCATGGCTGCATTAACCGTAGTATCAATAAGTGCAGTACCACCTAAATCAAATACCTTGGTTACATTGCCGGCAGCATCTACATCATTAATACTCCATACGATAGCATTGGCAGATACACGGTCATCTTGTTCTCCCATTCCTTTATAATTGTACAAACGAAGTGCTCCTCTGGAAGGAACTACACGTCCGGCTCCCTTACCACCATTAGCTTGCCAAAAGACTTGTGCAAATGAACCTTCACCACCGTTATTGATATAGTCCGGATTATGCTGGTTTGTCTTTTTACAATCGCCATCATTAGCATAATAGTTCTTATAAGTTGTAGTCATATAGACATTTGCAGTACCATAGGCACTATTCTCCTCTTCTGTGTTAATGAAAGCCAGTAACACCTCCGTATTTCCATCAGCATACATAGGAGTATAAAATACGTCAATAAAAGGACATCCATCATTGGAAGCATTACTACCAAAGCGTTGATTTATAAGGGAATATTCTCCACTTTCCACTAATGGTTTCAGTACTGAAACTGCTTTTTCAGCATTACCTTCTGCCAAATAAAGTTCACCCAAATAGTGACGTGCCACAGCACCAGAGACTTTACTATTATTAGATGTACGCAAAGGAAGGTTATCGACTGCAAACTGGAAATCTTCTGCCATCACTTCGCGAATACTACTCAAGGAAGCACGGTCCCAATCATCACGATAATTCAATCCTGTAATTTCTTGTGTTGAAAGGGGCACTGCACCAAATGAATAGGTAAGGTGACGGTAAGCCCAAGCACGGAAGAAGCGAGCTTCGGCCAACACCTCATTTTTACGATTTTCAGCATCAGCACCACTTCCCCAGTTAATGCCATCATTGTCAGCTCTTGAGATAACCATATTGGCAGTGTTGATGATACGATATCCCCACTGGAAAATATTATTCCAAATAGCAAGATCAGTGTAAGTTATCTCTTTGGGATTGTAGAGGAACTTCATTTCCGCATGACTATTATTGGCCCATGAATTATCTACCCCTCCACCCCAGGCAGAATGCAGACAGAGCGCAATACTTCCTCCCATTGCATCAGCACGGCGATACTCTGCACGCATAAGACCATAAAGAGGCGTTATCATCGATTTAAACCCATTGTAATCTACAAGTAAATTTTCAGGATAAAGTGCATCACGAGGATCTTCCTTAAGAAACTTATCCTCATTACAGCCGCCCATAGTGAGCAATAATACTGTAAACACTAAGACATTGAAATATGTTATTTTTTTCATATGTGCAATTTCATTTTAGCTTTTTATGATATATTACTCTCATCAAATATCTAACTTTAGTCCAAAAGTGAACGAACGTACTGGAGGAGCAGCCAATTGATCATTGAGAAATTCCGGATCCATACCTGTCCAGCCAGTTATTGTAGCCAAATTCTTAATGTTCATGTAAAGATTGAGCCGTTTGATGAAAGTACGACGCAACCATTGTTGTGGGAAATTATAACCCAATGTAATGTCGGAAATACGTAAGAAATCTGTCTTTTCATAGAAACTGGCTCCCTCTGGATTCACATCACTATTCAAACTATTTTTCGGATAGCTATTCGTAGGATTCTCTGGAGTCCAAAAATCCACCAAAAAACGGTTCTGGCGATATGAATTATGGCTTGTATCATACAAGGCATTCAGATGGGTTTGTCCTAACTGAGCCGTTAAGAACACACTCAGAGTGAAGTTTTTGTACTCAAAAGTGTTCATCAAACTCATATTTACTTTAGGAATAGCCGACCCTATAATAGTCTTATCAGCCGTTGTAATATCGTTACCATCTACATCAAGGTATTTCACATATCCAGGATACGAATTACGATAGTTAGGATCTTGCTGCCCTGTCGGGTTAGACGGATCAGCAATCTGCCATACACCGATAATTTTATAATCATAGTTCACATTGATAGGTTCACCAATAAACCACTTGGAAGCCACATCATCAACCGGCTTTCCATTAGCATCATACAAACCAACATCTACAATCTCCGAACGATAGTGTGAGAGGTTGAAAGAGGTGCTCCAGCTAAAACTCTTATGTGTAATGTTATTAGAAGTTATCTGGAATTCAAAACCACGATTACGGGTCTGTCCACGATTCTCAGTAATAGAGCCAGTACCATTAATGGTAGGAATAGAACGGGAAAGCAGCAAATCTTTGGTTTTAGACCAATAAATATCAAATGAACTCTGAATACGTCCATTCCAAAGTGCAATATCAAAGCCAGTATTAATAGATGTAGTAGTTTCCCAACCTAAACCGGGCGAAGCTAACTTCGACGGATAGAAACCAAACTGTGCAGTATGATCATCATTCAGATAATTGTAAGTTGAAAGATTAGGTAGTGTACTATAAGCACTGATAGCCTCATTGCCATTTTTACCCCATGACAAGCGATATTTCAGATTGCTAATGGTTTCACTTATAGGCTTGTCTTTAAAAAAAGATTCATTGGAAATATTCCATCCAATAGCGGCTGAAGGAAAAACGCCGAATTTAGAACTTTCACCAAAAGCGGAGTAACCATCACGACGAGCAGTAAGAGTCAACAAGTAACGATCATCATAAGTATAATTCAAACGCCCCATTTGTGAAATATGATTTTCTTTATAATAATTGGAATTACCAGACATTGTGGCAGCTTTAGAAATCTGGTAATAATACATCACATCATTGGGAAAATTCTTACCTTCCATTGTATTCTGTTCATATTCCTTGCTTTGAGCAGAATATAATCCTGTGAAAAATATACGATGTTTGCCAAATTCACGTTGATAAGAAATAATATTCTCCAAAATCCATTCTTCTGAATGCCAGTCATCAGTATTCAATACGCCATTAGCACTAGCTCCTTCGTAGGTATCCAAACCTTGATAATTCTTATAGGAGCTGTTTTGGTAAGTGAAGCCTGTATTCAATTTATAGCTCAGCCCTTTAATAAAGGGAAACTTTACCTCAAGCACATTATTAGTGATAACCTTTGCACGAATATCTTTTGTCTTATTATTAAGAGATCCCAACGGATTAATGCTGAAAGCTGAAGAGGAGTCCTCAGTAGCAGAAAGTGTAAGTGAACCATCCTCGTTATAAGCACGTCCCAACGGAACTTGTTTTATAGCCCGCCAAAAAGAAGCACTGCTACCACTACGATCGTAGCGACCTAACTGTGTAGTAGTAGAAAATTTCAACCAACTATTAAACTCCTGATCAAGATTGAAACGTACATTATAACGCTTGAACTCATTGCCTACCGCAGTTCCTTTCACATCCGTATAGTTCAATGAAATGAAATAGCTGGTTTTGTTAGCTCCACCACGGAAAGAAAGGTTATGCTGTTGTTTTATACCGGTCTGTGTTGCCAACTTCATCCAATCAGTACTCTGACCGGCAGCATACATAGCTAATTCAGTAGGAGTAAAGTTATCTAACCAAGGTTCAGGATTCTCTTCTGTAGGAGGAGTAGTATTGGTAGCCTTGAAAGCTTCAGATTTATACTTATAGAATTCTTTGCCATTCATCATACGAGGTAAATTGATAGGCTGGTCAATAGTAACATAAGTATCGTATGATACCGTCAATCTGTCTTTCTTACCGCGCTTAGAAGTAATAAGGATTACACCGTTAGAACCGCGAGCACCATAAATGGCTGCTGAAGAGGCATCCTTCAATACTTCTATACTCTCTACATCATTGGGATTGATTTCCGACCATGGACCATCAAAAGGTATTCCATCAAGAATAACAAGAGGTTTATTATCGGCCGTAATGGAGTTGTTACCACGAATACGTGTAGTAGTAGACGAACCTTCAGCATTACTACCCGTCACACTAATATTCAATCCTGGAACTGCTCCTTGCAAAGATTGAATCAAATTAGCTTGTGGGCGACTTTCAAGTACATCCGAGTTAACTGAAGCAACCGAACCTGTAAGATCACTTTTGCGCTGTACACCATAACCTACTACTACCACCTCATCCAGTGCCTGGTTATCTTCTTTCAGTACAATCTTTAACGATGATGCGTCTTTCACCTGCAATGTCTTGGATATATACCCAATGAAACTTATCTCCATTACCGCCCCCTTAGTCACTGAAGCGAGTTTAAAGTTTCCTTCTACATCGGTAATGGTGCCCGTACCCGTACCTTGTATCACTACATTGGCACCGATTATCGGTTCTCCTTGTTCATCTGTCACATTTCCGTTAATATTCCATGTCTGTGCATGAAGTGAGCTTGAAAGTGACAGCATCCACATAAGACAGACAAGCAAAATACCACTTGCGTCTCTCGATTTTTGTCTGGTTTTCATAAATTACATTTTTAAGTTAATAGGAACTTGTGTGTAAAAAATCTCGAGAGCAAAATTAGACAATGTAACAACCGATTATATTCACAGGTAGAGGATTTGGTAAATTCACAAAGTTATATATCACTGATTATCTTTCAATTACAGACAGACTCAATAGATTTTCAGTAGTGATTTAAATTAAATCGGTAATCAAAAACATGTATATAGATAATTGCCATTCGATAGTATTAAGCTATTGAATGGCAATTATCTATATACATGTGGGTAAAAAATGAGAGAAACGCTCAGTCTTCAAATTACTTTTTACAAACCTCTTTCACAGCTCGAAGAAATTCCTCCTTACTGAGCGAAGATTTATTTAAAGTTATAGAACGATTATTATATACGGTTTGCAGTGAACAGTGCAAAAATTCTGCAATCTTCTCACTATCCGTTACCCCCATTCGTATCAAAGCATGAATACGAAGTTCTGTATTAAGCCGCCCAGACTTCACTTCAATATGTTCTTCGGGACGTAGCAAACTATTGAAGTGCTCTACAAAATCAGGGTATAAATGTAGAATAATGGAATCAAATTTCTCATAAAAATCCTTCATTTCATCGCTCATGGTAGAAGTAGAACTAATCATCTTCTTTAAATCTTCAAGTTGCCCAGCCTTTAATTTACGGTTTAACTTTTTACGATACTCCTCCATACGGCAAATATAGGATGAACAAAGTTTGAATACCTGACCAATATACTCCTCCTTAATATAATTTGTGTCACGTAGAACCAAATTGAGCTTTTGCAGTTCACTATTAAGACTCTTCAATCTACCATTGGCCACATGTAGCTCAACCAAAGCTTTCCTACGTCTTCTTGTTTGCCTTCTCAAAAAGAAAAGAGCTATCAGCAATACAATAGTGAGAAAACTAATAAATAAAAGGAATAGCTTTAGCTGCTTCTGTTGCATATGATCACGTTCAATGTAGCTTTGATGTATCCTTCTCTGCAACTTCTGCTGATGAAGCAGTCGTACACGGCTCTTAAAAGTTATACCGATATCAGAACAATAAGTACTATAACGATAGGCTCGGTCCAACTGACCTTGTTCATATAAATAGGAAGCCAATGCATACAACGAACCAATATCACGATTCACAGCATATACATCAGCAATACCTGAGAGAATCATATTTTCCAGCCACTTGGTATGGTTGTGTTCTTTTTCATAAAGTAGAGCCAAGTTATAAGCTAAAATAGAATAATTACGACTATTAGGTAGAAGACGTTGTTTTTCCTTTTCCAACTCATCCCTAATGGCAATACGTTGTGCACCGGGAACATCTTGATATTTCCACACACGGCTATAAAGGTAGCGTGGCTCGTCAGGAGTGGCCGTCTGCAATACTGAATCTGAATATAACGCATAAAGTTGACCATAATGCTCATGTAATGCATCATCACCTAATGAATAGAGTTGCAACCGCGAGCAGAGAGTACGCATCTGACCATAATAACGCGAACGTAAGTAGCGAGGCATACTGGAAGAACAGAGTGAATGCATTACTTCAGAGGCTTGACTAAGCAAGCCATTAGCCGTATAAACAAAACCAATACCTAATAAAGATTCAATCTCACGATTCTTATCATGATATTGTCGTGCTAAATCAAGGCTTTGTGTAGTATACTTCATAGCCGAATCTGCATCATACACGCGATATTCTTGATAAATAGCCTGATTAAGTTCATACTGTTTCTCAAATGCCTTAGATTGTCTTAGTGAATGCTTCAACGCCTCTATTCGCTCCTCTTTCTGCAAAATAAGTTTATCAGAATTATCTATCAGACTATCTAATTGAGTAAACAATGCCTCATTTGCCTTAGCAGCACTATCTGAGATATGCTGCTGTCTCTTATACACATCTCCGAGCCCACGAGACACTCGCTAATCTCGT
>OWIW01001463.1_pt1 | contig 12479 bp, 9 predicted proteins | sample 2433821 | NCBI WGS metagenome assembly OWIW01 (sample SAMN05065751, study PRJEB22554) | human gut metagenome | biome: ENVO:2100002; feature: ENVO:00000062; material: ENVO:00002003 | host: Homo sapiens | place: USA | reverse complement strand
GCATATTATATAGAAGGAATGGAATTAAAGAAACAGGGAATTTTGCAAAGCGAGGAAAAATGCCGTACGTATGACCGGTGGAAGGAACAGTTTTCCTGTATGGTCCGGGAATATGACCATCTACAGGAGAAGGGAATCCGTTTCGTAACGCCCCTTGACAGGGAATATCCGAAACGGCTTCTGCATATTTATGACTATCCAATGGGACTTTATGTAAAGGGAGAGCTGCCGGATGAGGAATGTCCCACCGCGGCCATCATAGGGGCCAGGAACTGTACGGAGTATGGGAGGCAGGCAGCCGGATTTATGGGAAAGGAGCTGGCAAAGGCAGGCGTGCAGATTGTCAGCGGCCTGGCTCTCGGCATAGACGGGGCCGGGCATGAGGGAGCCCTTAAAGGAAAGGGGAAGACATATGGGGTCCTTGGGTGCGGGGTAAACATATGTTATCCCAGAAGCAATTATTATCTGTATGAGGCAATTCCATCTCAGGGAGGAATTATCTCCGAGTTTGGGCCGGGTGAGGAACCTTTGGCCAGGAATTTTCCTATGCGCAACCGTATCATAAGCGGCCTTTCCGACGTGATTTTGATAATGGAGGCCCGAAAGAAAAGTGGTTCCCTTATAACCGCCAGCCTGGGACTGGAGCAGGGAAAGGAGATATTTGCACTGCCGGGCCGGATTACGGATACCCTGAGCGCAGGGTGCAATGAGCTCATACAGTCAGGCGCGGGGATATTGACCAGCCCTGAGGATGTGCTGGAGTATATGGGCATTTTTCACGAAAAAAAGTGTATTAACCGTGAAAAAGACCAGAAGGGACTTGCCAAGATTGAAAAAATGGTGTATAGTTGCCTAGATTCCGAACCCAGACATCCGGACCAGATTATGGTACAGACAGGACTTTCGGCAGGCCGCTGTATGAGCGCCCTTCTGGAGCTGGAATTGGAAGGACTTGCGGTGAGAACATCAGGACAGAACTACATGAAAACAATCACATAAGTGTCAGGATTTTGGATATCCTCCGGCATTCGCCGGGGTGTGTCTCCATTTTGTGAAAATAAATGAACAGCGAGTAAGGAGTTTTACAATGGCGAATTATCTGGTAATTGTAGAGTCACCAGCAAAAGTGAAAACCATCAAGAAGTTTCTGGGCGCCAACTATGAGGTAGATGCATCGGGAGGCCATGTCAGGGATCTTCCAAAGAGCCAGTTGGGATTTGATGCGGAGCATGACTATGAGCCCAAGTACATTACAATCAGAGGAAAGGGAGACGTTCTGGCTAAGCTGCGCAAGGAAGTGAAGAAGGCAGACAAGATCTATCTTGCAACGGACCCTGACCGCGAGGGAGAGGCCATTTCATGGCATCTGATGAAGGCTCTTAAGCTGGATGAGCTTAAGAGTAAGGATGTTTACCGCATCAGTTTCAATGAAATTACGAAGAACGCGGTTAAGGCATCCTTCAAGACTCCCAGGGAGCTTGACATGAACCTGGTGAATGCCCAGCAGACCAGAAGGATGCTGGATCGAATGGTGGGTTACCGGATTAGTCCGCTTTTGTGGGCAAAGGTCAAGAGAGGATTGAGTGCAGGCCGTGTACAGTCCGTTGCTCTGCGGATGATTTGCGACCGCGAGGACGAAATCAATGCATTCATTCCTGAGGAATACTGGAATCTGGAGGCAGACCTTCTCCTGAAAGGAAATAAGAAGCCTTTGGCGGCAAAATATTATGGGACCAGGGATTCCAAGGGCGGTAAGACAGTTATCCGCAACAAAGAAGAGCTGGATCAGATACTGAGCCAGTTAGAGGGATGCAGATATGAGGTGGAGGAAGTAAAGAGAGGGGAGCGGGTAAAGAAGGCGCCCATCCCGTTTACAACCAGTACTCTGCAGCAGGAAGCCTCCAAGGCGCTTAACTTTTCCACACAAAAAACCATGCGTCTGGCCCAGCAGCTCTATGAAGGCGTGGAGGTGAAGGGACACGGAACAGTCGGTCTTATCACTTACCTGCGTACCGATTCTACCAGAATCGCAGAGGAGGCCGATACGGCGGCGAGGGCGTTTATCGAGGCGCAGTACGGAAGCAAATACGTGGCCAGCGGAGAACAGGCGAAGAAGAGCGGAGCCAAAATCCAGGATGCACACGAGGCGATCCGTCCCACCGATATCAGCCTGACACCGGTAATCGTCAAGGAATCGCTTCAGCGTGATTTATTCCGTCTGTACCAGCTGATCTGGAAACGCTTTGCGGCGAGCCGTATGCAGTCGGCTGTCTATGAGACGACATCCGTCAAGGTTGCGGCAGGAGATTACTACTTTACATTAGCAGCTTCGAAACTGGCTTTCGACGGATTCATGTCTGTTTACATTCAGGAGGACGAGAAGGAAGAGAGCAACGCCCTTCTTGGGAAGCTGGAGAAGGGAAGCGTTTTAACCCTTGAGAAGCTGGACAGCAGCCAGCACTTTACCCAGCCTCCGGCACATTTTACTGAGGCATCTCTGGTAAAGTCCATGGAAGAACAGGGAATCGGCCGTCCAAGTACGTACGCGCCGACGATCACGACGATCATTGCCAGACGCTATGTGGCAAAGGAAAATAAAAACCTTTATGTAACAGAGCTGGGGGAAGTTGTCAACAGCATGATGAAGCAGAGCTTTCCCAGCATTGTCGATATCACCTTTACCGCTAATCTGGAATTCCTTCTGGATAAGGTGGGAGACGGTTCCGTTCCGTGGAAGACCGTGGTGCGCAACTTCTATCCGGATTTAAAGGAAGCGGTTGACAAGGCGGAGGTGGAACTGGAGTCCGTGACCATCGCGGATGAGGTGACAGAGGAAATCTGTGAGATCTGCGGCCGGAACATGGTAATCAAATATGGCCCTCACGGTAAGTTCCTGGCGTGTCCCGGATTCCCGGAATGCAAGAATACAAAGCCGTATCTGGAGAAGATCGGCGTACCGTGTCCCAAGTGCGGAAAGGACGTCGTCATCAAGAAGACGAAGAAGGGCAGAATTTATTACGGATGCGAAGCCAATCCGGAGTGTGATTTCATGTCCTGGCAGAGACCTTCCACAGAGAAATGTCCGAAATGTGGCGCTTATATGGTCGAAAAAGGCAATAAACTGCTCTGTTCCAACGAACAGTGTGGTTACAGTACGAGCAAAAATACAAAATAGAATAATTATTAAGAAAATCGAAAATCTTCAAAAAATGATTGTTATTTTGACGGAATAGTGTTAATATTTAAATATTAAAGGGGTATTTTGAGCTTTCCTACAAATTCTTAAGGAGGTTTTCGGTTATGAGTGTTCAATTGTTGGACAAAACTAGGAAAATTAACAAGTTATTGCATAACAACAACTCGCACAAAGTAGTATTTAACGATATCTGTGAAGTGCTCAGCGAGATATTAAATTCTAATATTCTCGTGATCAGTAAAAAGGGGAAGGTACTGGGTGTTGCGATCAGCTCTGATGTAGAAGAGATACAGGAACTGATTGCAGATCAGGTCGGCGGCTACGTGGACGGTATGCTGAATGAACGTCTGCTCGGTATTCTTTCCACTAAGGAAAATGTGAATCTCGAGACTCTCGGATTTACAGGCGACAATATCCGCAAGTACCAGGCCATTATCACTCCTATCGATATTGCGGGTGAGCGTCTGGGAACGCTGTTCATCTACAAGTCAGATGCTCAGTACGATATTGACGATATCATTCTGAGCGAATACGGAACGACGGTCGTAGGCCTCGAGATGATGCGGTCCGTAAATGAGGAGAACGCAGAGGAGACGAGAAAGGTTCAGATCGTAAAATCCGCGATCAGCACCTTATCCTTTTCAGAGTTGGAGGCAATCACTCATATTTTCGACGAACTTGACGGAAATGAGGGAATCCTGGTAGCCAGCAAGATCGCTGACCGCGTGGGAATTACCCGTTCTGTAATCGTCAACGCTCTTAGAAAGTTCGAGAGTGCAGGCGTTATCGAGTCCCGTTCTTCCGGTATGAAGGGAACCTACATCAAAGTTTTAAATGATGTGGTTTTCGACGAGCTGAAGGCGATCAAGGCCGGCAACGGCAAGTCGATGCAGGGACACAGAGAGATAAAAGAACCGTAAATCAGGACGGCGGCAAAAAGAAGCAGCGAAGAAAAACTGCTTCTTTTTTTTACGAAAGTATGAAAAAAATTGTCATTAAAAGTAAAAAATGACTTGCACAGGCATTAAAGATATGCTATACTAGCTAAGCTTACTAAAAAACACGTTTGCGGATTCTGGAGGAAGGTGCCGAAATATCGGTCTCCTTGGAAGCAAGAGAAGCAGACGGAAGAAAAACCAAATGGAGGTAATAACATGAGCGTTATTTCAATGAAACAGCTGTTGGAGGCTGGTGTACATTTCGGTCACCAGACAAGAAGATGGAACCCTAAGATGGCTCCGTACATCTACACAGAAAGAAACGGCATCTACATCATCGACTTACAGAAGTCTGTTGTAAAAGTAGACGAGGCTTACAAAGCCGTAGCCGACATCGCTGCAGAAGGCGGCAAGATCCTTTTCGTAGGAACCAAGAAGCAGGCTCAGGACGCGATCAGAACAGAAGCAGAGCGCTGCGGTATGTACTTTGTAAATGAGAGATGGCTGGGTGGAATGCTTACAAACTTCAAGACAATCCAGTCCAGAATTGGAAGATTAAAACAGATCGAGACCATGTCCGAAGACGGAACATTTGATGTTCTTCCTAAGAAGGAAGTTATTGCTCTCAAGAAAGAATGGGAGAAACTGGAGAAAAACCTCGGCGGAATTAAAGAAATGAAGAAGATTCCGGATGCTATCTTTGTTGTAGATCCTAAGAAAGAGAGAATCTGCGTTCAGGAAGCTCATACACTGGGAATTCCGTTAATCGGTATTGCTGATACGAACTGTGATCCGGAAGAACTCGATTTCGTGATTCCGGGTAATGACGATGCAATCAGAGCCGTTAAGCTGATCGTATCCAAGATGGCGGACGCAGTAATCGAGGCAAACCAGGGCGAGGCAACAGCTGAAGAAGCAGAAGCAGCTCAGGAAATGGAAGAGGCTGTAGAGGCTTAATTGTTCAGGCAGATGAATGCTTCGACCGGCTGTGATAAGCGGGTTGAAGCATTTTTCGATTTATGGGGCAGCGGGATCCGCGCTGCGGCAGCTACTGCCGCGGGTGAAAAGGAAGAAGTTCCCTATAGACCAGGAAGCTTAAACCTGTATAATATGAATAACGAAAAGAACATGGAGGGAAATCAAATGGCAGCAATTACGGCTGGAATGGTAAAAGAGTTAAGAGAAATGACCGGTGCAGGCATGATGGATTGTAAGAAAGCACTTGCGGCAACCGATGGAGATATGGAAAAGGCTGTAGAGTTTTTAAGAGAAAAAGGACTTGCAGCTGCATCTAAGAAGGCGGGAAGAATCGCAGCAGAAGGCCTTGTTAAGACCCTTGTAAGCGAAGATGGAAAGTCTGCAGCAATCGTTGAAGTAAACAGCGAGACAGACTTCGTAGCAAAGAACGCACAGTTCCAGGGCTATGTTGCCGATGTGGCAGCACAGGTGCTGGCCAGCAGCGCGCAGGATATGGATGCATTCATGGCGGAAGCATGGGCTAAGGATGCTTCCCTGACTGTAGCTCAGGAATTATCCAGCCAGATCGCAGTAATCGGCGAGAACATGAACATCAGAAGATTCGAGAAGATCACCACAGACGGTGTTGTAATCGACTATATCCACGGCGGCGGAAGAATCGGCGTATTACTGGAAGCTTCTGCTGAAGTTGTCAACGATGATGTAAAAGAGGCTTTAAAGAACGTTGCAATGCAGATTGCAGCTTTAACACCAAAGTATGTAAAGAGAGACGAGATTCCTCAGGAATTCGTTGAACATGAAACTGAGATTTTAAAGGTTCAGGCTAAGAACGAGAATCCGGATAAGCCGGACGCTATCATCGAGAAGATGATCGTTGGCCGTCTCAACAAGGAATTAAAAGAATTCTGTCTGTTAGACCAGGCTTACGTGAAGGATGGCGATTTAACTGTTGCTAAATACTTAGAGCAGGTTTCCAAAGAAGTTGGCGGAAAGATCGAACTGAAGAAATTCGTTCGTTTTGAAACCGGCGAAGGTCTTGAGAAAAAAGAAGAAGATTTTGCTGCTGAAGTTGCAAAACAGATGCAGTAATATATTCTGCCGAACGTATGTGAGGAGGACTTTCCAAGGAAAGAGGATTCAGGGGGGAATCCCATGGGCATCCATGGGATTTTTCTATAGAGACAGTGTCCGTTTAGCGTTGACAGATGTTTCCAAATTGGACGGACACTTCGCCCTTTTCCGGGTTCAGAGCAGGAGAGACTATTGATATTTCGCAGAACGCAGGGATGGAAGCCTGGAAGGCTTCCGTCCGGGCTGCGCGAAGGAAACCTTATACCAAAGGAGTTGACACAATGGCTAAATATATTTTTAAACGTATCATCATGGCGATTGTAACAATATTTGCGGTTGCATCTGTTACATTCTTCGTTATGAACATGGTACCCGGCGGCCCTTTCATGTCAGAGAAGGCCATAAGTCCGCAGGCACAGGCCGCATTGAATGAGAAATACGGTCTTGATAAGCCTCTAAGTGAGCAGTATGTTACATATATGAAAGATCTTCTTCACGGAAATCTCGGTTTAAGCGTAAAACAGCGCGGCCGTACCGTGAATATGATCATCGCATCGAAGTTCCCGGTGTCCGCAAGAGTCGGCGGCATCGCAATCTTAACGGCAGTGCTGGTGGGCGTTCCACTGGGGAGTATTGCCGCCTTTAAACGAGGGACGGTGGTGGATGACATCATAATCGTATTCAGTACGTGCGGAATTGCGATTCCCAGTTTCGTAATCTGTACGATCCTGATGTATGTCCTGAGTCTGAAGCTGGGGCTGCTGCCCACGTACGGACTGGCATCGTGGAAAAACTACATCATGCCGGTTATTGCGCTGGCACTGTATCCGTCGTCCTATATCGCACGTCTGATGCGTTCTTCCATGCTGGATGTTATGGGCCAGGACTACATGAGAACAGCACGCGCAAAGGGACTTTCTCAGATAATCAGTATTTTCAAACATGCGCTTCGTAACGCGATTCTTCCGGTTGTTACGTATTTGGGACCGCTTCTTGCCTATACGGTAACGGGAAGCTTCATTGTCGAGAAAATTTTCACAATTCCGGGCCTTGGCTCCGAGTTTATCGGTTCCATCACAGGACGTGACTATCCGCTGATCATGGGAACTACCATATTCCTTGCCTCATTGATGGTTGTTATGAACGTGATCGTAGACGTTGCCTACAAATTCATCGATCCACGTATTAATCTTAAATAGAAAGGAGAAAGAAGATGTCGAATAATAAATTATCATTACAGCTTAACGTAGACGACTTTCTCCCGGCAAGTGACGAGGAAAAAGAGAGTCTTACCGTCCTCCGCAAGAGCGTTGGCTTCTGGCAGGATGGAATACGTCGTTTAAAGAAGAATAAGATTGCCATGGTAAGCCTGGTAGTTATTGTTTTTGTATTCATTTTTTCATTCCTGGTACCACAGTTCTACCCATACAGCTATGAGCAGCAGATTCGTGGAAGCGAGAATCTGGCACCCATGCAGTATTCAGAAAAGGAACTGGAGGCGAAGGCGGCGGGAGAGAGCGTATTCCCACATGTGCTGGGAACGGATAACCTGGGACGTGACTACGCAGTCCGTGTCATGATGGGCAGCCGTGTCTCCCTTACCGTAGGACTTGTGGCCTCCGCTATCATCCTGTTGATTGGTTCCCTTTACGGTTCCGTCGCGGGCTTCTTCGGCGGCTGGGTCGATATGATTATGATGCGTATCGTCGATATGATCTATACGGTCCCCGATATTCTGATCATCGTTCTTTTATCGGTTGCATTTGACCAGCCCCTAAAGGCGTTGGCTCAAAAACCGGGATTTGAATGGATTCAGGTAATCGGTGTCAACCTGATCAGTATTTTCGTCGTGTTCGCCCTTCTTTACTGGGTTGGTATGGCCCGAATCGTTCGAAGCCAGATCCTCATTCTGAAGGAGCAGGAATACGTGACCGCGGCCAGGGCACTGGGGGCTTCCAATGGCCGTATCATTAGGAAGCACTTACTGACAAACTGTATCGGTACTCTGATTGTAACCACAACGCTGCAGATTCCGTCCTCGATCTTTACGGAAAGTTTCTTAAGCTTCTTAGGTCTTGGCGTTGCTGCGCCGATGCCTTCTCTGGGAAGCCTTGCCAGTGCTGCGTTAAATGGTCTGCAGTCTTATCCGCACCGTCTGTTCGCACCTGCGCTTGCGATTTCCGTCATCATTTTAAGCTTTAACTTACTGGGCGACGGTCTGCGTGACGCGTTTGACCCGAAACTCAAGGACTAAGGGAGGAGAGATACGATGAGCGAGTATTTGGTAAATATCAAAAATGAACGCCTTTCTTTCTTTACTCCTGCGGGTGAAGTAAAGGCATTAAATGATGTGTCTCTTCATTTAAAAGAAGGCGAAGTGCTGGGAATTGTCGGCGAATCCGGTTCCGGTAAATCCGTAACCGCATACAGTTTAATGGGAATTACCGCATATCCGGGCCGTCTGATCGGCGGTTCCCTGGAATTCAACGGTCATGAGATTGAAAAGATGTCAGAAAAGGAACTGAGGAAAGTGCGTGGAAATGAGATCTCCATTATTTTCCAGGACCCGATGACCAGCTTGAATCCGGTTTATTCCATCGGAAACCAGATCCGTGAGGTAATTATGCTTCATACGGATAAGAATAAACAGCAGGCGAATGAGAGAGCGAAGGAACTTCTGACTCTCGTTGGAATCAACGAGCCGGAGAAGCGTCTGAAACAGTATCCTCACGAGCTGTCCGGCGGTATGCGCCAGCGTGTGATGATTGCCATCGCCCTTGCCTGCGAACCGAAGCTTTTGATCGCAGATGAGCCGACCACGGCTCTGGATGTTACCATTCAGGCCCAGATTCTCGAGCTTATGATGGACTTAAAGGAAAAACTGGGCATGGCGATTATCATGATCACCCATGACTTGGGCGTTGTTGCCAACATGTGTGACAGAATCGCCGTTATGTATGCAGGCAAGGTTGTAGAATACGGCACGACAGATGATATCTTCTACCGTCCGTCCCACGAGTACACAAAGGGACTGATCCGGAGTATTCCGAAGCTGACGGAAAAAGAGCATAATAAGCTGGTACCTATCGAGGGAAGCCCTGTCGATATGCTGAATCCGCCTGCGGGATGTCCGTTTGCGCCGCGGTGCCGCGCCTGTATGAAGATCTGTTTAAGAGAGATGCCGCCGTATACAGATTTATCCGATATCCATTACAGTGCATGCTGGCTGATGCAGAAGCGAGAGTTTGACAAACAGCAGGATTCCAGGACACAGAAGGGGGATGCATGATGGAAGACAAGTATCTGGTAGAAGTAAAACACTTACAGCAGTATTTCCCGGTTGCAGGAAGTAAGCTTTTTGAAAAGAAGGTTGTAAAAGCGGTCGATAACGTTTCCTTCGGTATCCGAAGGGGAGAGACGCTCGGCCTGGTAGGCGAGTCCGGCTGTGGAAAGACGACAACCGGCCGTACCCTGCTTCGATTATATGAACCGACGGATGGAACGATTCTCTATGACGGCAAGGATATCACGCATGTGAATATGCTTCCTTACCGCCGTAAGATGCAGATCGTATTCCAGGATCCGTACGCGAGCCTTGACCCGCGTATGACGGTCGAGGATATCGTCGGCGAGGCCATCGACATCCATCGTCTGGCTGCCAACAAAAAGGACCGTCACGAGAGAATCTTATCCGTGCTTTCCACCGTTGGCTTAAACTCCGAGCATGCGAACCGTTATCCTCATGAGTTCTCAGGCGGACAGCGTCAGCGTGTCGGCATTGCGCGCGCCCTGGCGGTAAATCCGGAGTTCATTGTGTGTGATGAGCCTGTATCCGCACTGGATGTATCCATCCAGGCCCAGGTTGTTAACATGTTCGAGCAGCTTCAGGAAGAACTGGGACTGACCTATCTTTTCATTGCACATGATTTATCCATTGTAAAACATATATCAAACCGAATCGGAGTTATGTATCTGGGCAAGCTGGTGGAGCTGGCAGACAGCTATGAGCTGACGTTCCACAGTGTACATCCGTATACTAAGAGCCTGATCTCGGCGATTCCGATCGCTGATCCGGAGATCAGCAGAAAATCTAAGAGAATTGTTCTGGAAGGCGACGTGCCGAGCCCGGTTAATCCGCCGAGCGGCTGCCGTTTCCGTACCCGCTGTCCGTATGCAGACGAGCTCTGCGCAGCGGAAGAGCCGCAGTGGAAGGAAGTTTCCACTGGTCATTACGCGGCATGCCACCACTTAGACAAAGTAAATTAATTTCTAAGTTGCTATTCCTGGAGATTTGTGGTATGCTAAAAGACAAATCAGCACAGTAGTCAGGTAAAGTATTGCTGTGCTAATTTGAATAAATTCTTTAGAGGAGGAATTGATATGAAAAAAACAGCACTTGTATTGGCTGCTGTTATGGCATCCGGCATGATTCTTACTGCCTGCGGCGGCAACAAGACCGCTGATGCTCCAACAACAAAAGCTGCCGATACCACAACAACAGCTGCTGCCGCAGAGGGCGAGACTGCTGCACCGGCTGAAAACGGAGGAGCTGGCCTTGATCTTGCAGTTCAGATCGGACCTGATCCTGAGACAGTTGATCCGGCTTTAAACAGCGCGGTAGACGGTGGAAACATGATTCTTCATGCATTTGAGACTCTGTTGACCGTTGACTCTGACAACAAGATTGTACCTGGACAGGCGGAGTCTTTCGACGTTTCTGACGACGGACTTACCTACACCTTCCACCTTCGTGAAGGCTTAAAGTGGAGCGATGGTACACCTCTGACAGCGAATGATTTCGTTTACTCCTGGCAGAGACTGGCAGATCCGAACACCGCAGCACCTTACGCTCAGGATATGTTAGGCTATGTAAAGGGCTTCAAGGAAGCAAGTGACGGCAATTTAGAGGCACTGGGTGTTTCCGCACCTGATGACAATACATTTGTAGTAGAACTGGCTGTTCCATGTGTATACTTCTCCAAGCTGATTACACACGGCTCCATGGTTCCGGTTCAGAAGGCTACGATCGAAGCTAACGGCGATCAGTGGACCTTAACACCAGATACCTATATCTGTAATGGACCTTTAAAGATGATTGAATGGGTACCAGGTTCCCACATCACATTCGCTAAGAATGATAACTACTGGAACGCAGATAAGGTTACGCTTAATACATTAAAGTTCGTTCTTATGGAAGATTCCAATGCTTCTTACAGCGCATACCAGACAGGCGAGGTTTCCATGATCAAGGATGTTCCTACAGAAGAAATCCCTGCCTTAAGAGGCAACGAAGATTTTCATGTAGATCCAATCATGGGTACATACTACATCAGCTTCCAGACAGAGAAAGAACCGTTCAACAATCCTGATGTCCGTATGGCATTAAGCCTTGCAATCGACCGTGATTACGTTGCTAACACCGTTATGCAGGGAACATACTCCCCAGCTACCAACTTCGTTGGACCTGGCCTTTCTGACGCAGAAGACGGTTCCTCTTACGAAGATGTTACCCGCAAGAATAATGGCGGAGATTTCTTCAACATAGCCGATCATGATGCTGACATTGCGAAAGCAAAAGAATTACTTGCTAAAGCCGGATATCCGGACGGAGCTGGATTCCCGACGATTGAATACATGACCAACGATACAGCTTACCACAAACCACTGGCTGAGTACTTACAGAGCTGCTGGAAAGAAGCGCTTGGTATCAACATGGATATTAAGATTGTTGAGTGGTCTACATTTACACCTACCCGTCGTGCCGGCGATTTCCAGGTTGCACGTAACGGCTGGGTATATGACTACGATGATCCTTCCAACATGCTGAACTTAATGATCACCGGTGGCGGAAATAACGACGGTAAGTACAGCAATCCTGAAGTTGACAAGATGTTAAACGATGCCAACTCTACAGCCGATGTTGCTGAGCATTATGCAAAGCTGCATGAGGCAGAGAACATGATCCTTGCAGACGCAGCTATGGCGCCTGTCGCTTACTACAACGATTTCTGGTTACAGGATCCGAAGTTAAAAGGAACATGGCATTCTCCATACGGCTACTGGTTCTTCCAGTATGCGACAATGGATTAATTGTCTGACGTAAAAGAATTGTAACGGTCCCCGGAAGAGGTGAGAACTTCTTCCGGGGACTTTTTATGTAATAGGAAAGTGCTCTACCACCGGACTTTTTGTACTATGCGGGAGGCAATGGATGACAGGGCGTATTTCCTCATAAAAACTTTCTTGAGTTTCCGCAAATTGTAATTGAAAAATGAATATAGTAATCAAAGGTGCCA
>OWIW01001462.1_pt1 | contig 12480 bp, 12 predicted proteins | sample 2433821 | NCBI WGS metagenome assembly OWIW01 (sample SAMN05065751, study PRJEB22554) | human gut metagenome | biome: ENVO:2100002; feature: ENVO:00000062; material: ENVO:00002003 | host: Homo sapiens | place: USA | reverse complement strand
CTTCTAGCTTCGTCGGCAGCGTCAGATGTGTATAAGAGACAGATATAATACCTTATCATCCACCGAAATAGTAACATTAATTTCTTTGCTATTTTCATAAGAGTTACCTACAAATATTAACGCAGTTCTGGATGTAAAACACACACAACACACACATAATATTATTCCTATCGTTATTATTATTTTTTTTCCTTTCATAATTTCATCTATATTATCGCCATTTAAGACCTAAATTATATATATCGACAACAAGATTATTATTTAGATTATTTTGTTGCTGCAACATGATAACTCTTTGGTTGCTATTGCTGTTGTGAACAACTCCTCCCTGCTTCATTATATTAAATGGATTCTGCGAATGTGATAATCCAATTGCATGCCCAAACTCATGAGTAGCTGTAAAAGTTTTATTATAAGACAAATTATTCGACAACCAATTATTATTAGCAAAATCGCTTGAAGCCAAAGTCATAACCTTTCCACCTAACATACTTGTTGCTCCACGCGCTCCTTTACTATCGCTATCTGCTAATACAAATAAATGATCAGAGTTTTCGACATCTTTCATAGAAGTTGCAACTTTAAGATCCATATCAACCTTTAAATTGTAAGTTTTATTATCGCTCCATTCAAATTTTCCTTCATAAGTACTTTTTATATCAGAAACTATATCTTTGGCAGCTCTAGCCATATTTATATTATCACTTGAATTATTAAATATCTTTGCAGTTACATGCATAGTGACAATATCACCATTCCGAGTATACCAAATACTATCTCCATTCACATCAATATTATTCACCGGATTATTTGCACCATATTGATAAGGTGATAAAGAAACATACTTCTCTGAAAATCTATCAGTTTTCATAAATCTCCCTAATGCAGCATCATACATCCTCGCTCCATAATCATACCAGTCCAACCCACCTTTACGATCCAACTCCTTGCCATTATACTTATAAGGCTGAGCATCTCCGGTAGAAGAAAACACACCTCCAAACGGATAATAATGATTCACTTCCTCAACCGTTCCCTCCTCATCTACAACCACACGATTATTACCCTGATGATCTTTCAAATAATAATGATACTTACCGTCAGTAAGGGACACATAACCGACTTCCGTCAATAGAATCTGAGGTACTCCATTTTCATAGACCACATTGCCGCAGTAATCCGTTGTAACACTGTCTCCTTCCAGAAAGTGCACGGTACGGAGTTTCCTACCCGCAGCATCATAAAGATAAGATATACTGTTACCATTCGCAAACATTACACGACTAGGCAAATTTAAACAATTATACTGAATAGCAGTTATATTTTTGTTTAAATCTTTAGTCAGGTTGCCGTTTTCATCATATTCATATTCTGTGGGCAAATCAATGCCGTCCTTGAACTCGAAGCCGTTATTGAAGGCAGGGGTGGTTGAACGGTCTGTCACCTTCTTTAACCGGTTACCGGCATAACTCAAAGAAAGATCATCAATCACATCATAACCCGTCGCTGAAGTCTGCCCGTAGCGCTTCAGACCCAAGATATTACCCATTTTATCATAGCCCGTCACCTGCTCATTAAAACGGTTGGTATTTACAGAAAGGCTCGGCCCTTCACCATATTCCGCATCAGTCAGGCGACCCAGACGGTCATAACTGAATTTATAACCGCGGGGAGTGGCCCCGGCTCCACTTTTCCAAGTCATACTGCTGATATTACCATTATAACAAGGGACTCCCAAACCGTCGGTATAATGCAAAGACTGGCTAAACTTACCGCCTTCAATACCGGTCAGCCAGTTACGGATATTGTAGGCATAGTCTGTTGCATAAATACCGTTATCCAGTTTGTCTGTCTGCAATCGGCCCAACTCGTCATAAGCGTGTTCCAAAAGCAAGACGGAAGGATTGTTATCGTATTGGTGGCTCACTCGTGTCAGGCGTGACGAATGGTCATAAGTATAGGTATAACGTTCCGTCAATGAATACCCGGAACTATCCGTATGGGTGTGAAGGACGGACAGAGGACGTCCTTGAAAGGAGTACTCAGTGGCGTATGTATCCATGCCTCCATTGACACGGCTTGACAGGCTTTTCACTATCCGCTTATTGATGTCATAATAGTCCGCAGAATAAATGAATCCCGAAGAGCCATGCGTACAAAGTATGCTACCCGTAAGATTACCGGTCGCACTCACAGTTCCTTCCGGAAAATTATATGCAGAAAAGCCGTTTCGTGTTCTAAAATCATACGTATCATAGTAGTTCACCACATATACACAAGGATCAACCAGATCAAAAGAGCTCTGATAACCACTGTACGCCAGGCCGGTGTCGCCTTCCATAAGAGTACCTAAAACAACTGTCTCACCGGCAGTCCGAACATGTTTATCGCTGTTGCTACATTCGCCCTCCACAACGACACGCCCATAGACATCATAAACAAAGAATGACCAAAGAGAATCATTACGCTGACAGCCATCCTGAGAGAAAACCAAACGGTGTGCCGCGTCATAAACCAGGTAAGAAGGGGCGCAACCGGGAAGCTTCTTATAAACAAGACGATCCAGATAGTCATAACGATATATGTAAGCATAAAGATCCAGATCCGGATGATCCTGGTAACCCGGAGGAAGCACAAACACCAGATTGCCATACTCATCGTAGACAAAATAAGTATCAAAAAATGTATCACCATCCAGAATGCGTGAAAGGACCAACTGATTTTCACTATTATAAAATTCCCAATGCATGTTGCCATCTTCGTCCTCGCTGCGTATGCCGCGAAGGCTACCGTCTGCATAGGGACTATCGCTCTCTACCAGCTCGCCGCCGTCGGATACCAGATAACGCTTGCAACGTTGGACGGGTATACTCTCAAGATTACAGCTATATTTTTTGGATACGGCTTTACCGGTCCATTCATCACCAACACCAAACTCTTTTAACAGTAAACTACGGTGGGAAGCCTCATACGCGAAACGTGAACAGACGTTGCTGTGCCCGTAATACTCCTGTGCCGACTTTAATATTTGCTTATAGTTCCCGGAAGCCCCTTCCGACAACACAGGAACCGGAAGAGTACGGGACTGTAAATTTCCCAATGAGTTATACTCATAACTTTCAGTCAGGTCTTTGCCCTGCGGGGTTATTCCGACGTGTATCTTCTGAGAAACACCGCCAAAACCATCCCCATAGGACACATCAGTCAGGGAGCGCACACCGTTCGTTTTCAACAGCGAGGCTGCTCCCGTATATTTGTCAAGCGGAGTTACCGTAAGTATGCCATAACGGTCACTCATGTTCACAGTCTTCCTCTGAGCGCAAAGAAGACCGGAGCTTGCACTTATCAATACAAGAACAATGATTCTTTTTATATTCATAATTTTTCCTTTTAACAGTTTCTTATTCATTTCTTATACTCATTATACTCCAGCACAGCGCCGTCCTTATCACGGATTTCCGTCAGTCTCCCGAAGCCGTCATAGCTGTATGTAGTTACATTCCCGTTAGGTTCATTCATATAGACAACTCCCCGTTGCGGAGCATATCTATAAACGGTCACCCGGCAAGGGGCGGGGAAAGCATTACGCAACGGAAGCAATACATTTTCAAGGGCACTGCCGTCAAGGTTTTGAAGAGACTCCACACTCACGCGCAGCCCGGAAACGACTTCCTGATATGACGCCCCTTCCACAATAGCCACCGGACGACTGTAGTTGTATCCCCAGAGCAATGCGACCACAGGAGCATCCGCACGGCGGATCTCACAAACATTGCCATAAGCATCGTGTACAGGATAAGATTCACTCATTGAAAAGAGCCCCTCATGCTTCCAGACGCTCACCTCGTCCAGCAAGGCCGAACCGGAGCCGGGATCCAGAGTATAGTCGAAACTGGTAAAGGAATCATCCATATAGCCTTCAGGACCTTCCACAGATTCTCCTATATGGGCAGGTCTCAATATATCATTGGCAGCCGTCATCGCCCTTCCAACGGCATCATTAACATGATATGGATAAGTATAATCACATTTCTTTTTCTTTCCATCGCTATACTTATAAATCTCCCTCACCGGAAGCCCGGATCGTATATCCCAGTCCGTAGAGCCATAAGTCCGGACAACCGTATCACTGACCAACTTACCAGCATAATAATCCGTATTCACAGTGAGCTGGTTTTCCACACGCGTATTCCCCCTGCCAATGCTATACCTGTACTCACGATAATAAAGGTCATCGTCCGTTTCCACACCGGACTGTTCTGCAACAACCAGATTGGCACGCCGCACTTCACGTCCCGCCACCACAGGAGTATTATTGTTCAAAGATATTTCAGTATATGTATGCTCCTCATCATGCACAGGCTGCTCCGTATCTACATCATAATCCGTTCTCCTGACCAGTTTGCCCTTCTTATAATGGGACACCTCATCATGCACCATACCATTTATTATACTTGGAAAATAGAAATTCGTATTGTATTCATAGTCTTCACGAGATACCGTTTTTCCATAATCATCTTTCTCCACAACACTCACATTAGGATATAGGACAGAGACTCCCGCTGCAGCACCGGCATCGGCCACCGGCAGGGATGAATACAAACGATAACGCATGCTGGTACGAGAGTAGGTACGCAAATAAAGTTTCTCCATCTCATCGACAAAAGTCACTTGAGGAGCATAACCTGTCGGAATACCGTCTTTCTCATACAAGAAACGACGTTCATTCTTCAGCGTACCTTCCACATCACGGCATTGGATAGAATAAATTCGCAAACCACCGGCATAAGATGAAATTGCATTCCCATATTCATCTGTATCGGGATATGTATTGAGCTCATACACTAATTCCTCTCTTGCACCTGTCGGATATTTAATAGACTGCAACGAATAAACCTGGGCGAATAAAATGTCCGGTGTACGGTCCGCACCTCCAATATAAGCATAACATACACCCCGGTCGCCATCGTAAGGCATTCCAAACTCCACCAATTGTCTTTCTACAAGATCGGTATTACCGGTCCGTCCGTTATAATATCCGAATTTATCCACTGCTTTGGTCTGCGTCGGTGAATAGTCATCCACGTAGTCATTATATGACATTGTATAACTACGGCTTTGATTATTGACCAGTTCTGTAAAATTGACCTCAGTAAGCAGGCTGCGTCCCATGAACCGCAGTTGCTTATAATTCAATGTGACACGTTGGATTTCCGCCCCATTTTCATAAATATGCACGGTTTTCAGAAGAGAAGAGGAATAATCAAAAACGACTTTTCCATTAGCGTACGTGATTTCTTTGGGATATTTTGCATCAACCGAATTGTAAGGCCGGTTATCATACTGGCCAACGTTTTCGACCGTAAAATCGGCCCAAAGAGAATCATTATGCAAAGCATACCCGTTCATCCGGAAAAACTTCAGTTTTCCATCCACTCCCTGCCAATATCCGTTACGGTAACTTTCACCCATATCCTCCACTGCATAATAGTCATAACTATCTGCATAAGTGAGCTTCTGTGTGACATACGAAAAAGAAAGCCTGTCCTGTTTCAGACTGGTGACATCCGTTAGTTTCCAGCCTGTAATCTTTCCCGTATTAGAGTATTCGGCTTCCTTAAAACGGTAAATATTACCGGAACCGTCCGTCACCTGAAATCCCGAACGTATGTCTGACGTTTCCACCTTATCAGAAGTCAACGGTAAATAAACCGGTATATGCGAGCCGCTTTCCGAGGATTTCTCAGGACGCCGGAACACGAAATTCCCCTGAGCATCAAATGTACTATAAAAAAACACATCCGGTTGTTCGTGCGCCATACCTTCGGTCATCTTATGCATATAAGAAGTGTCCCAACTGCCAAAGTCCGGGTTATAGATCAAATACCCTTCTTCATCAGGATTTCCTTGAATACTCCGGGTTACGGTGGGACCGAAATCCACGTTCCAGCCCAAGCCTGCCACGCCGTTTCCCGCACTGACCTTGATGCCTCCGCTGTCATATTGCAATCGTAAAGGCAGCGTGAAATCTCTTGTACGTATCTCATATATCGGGATACTAAGTTCAACTTTGCCTGTATTATAATTAACAGGACACATAATATGCTTCATCAACTCCTCCGATACCGGAGACACAGGAACATAATTATATTTGTATTTTCCTTCCGTATCAGCCAAAGCCGGCGAGGTGCCCTGGCTATATACGCTGCCCACACAAGTGAGCAGCGCAATTATTAAAATAATAGTCTTATTATTCATTTTAGATAACAGTCATCTGGTTTTTATAAAAAAATATTAATCCCTCTCATTACAGATTCATCGCATTAGCGCCCAAAACGCCTGCCAAAGCCGAAGCCACTGCGATAACCACCTTCAGGATCATATCCCATACTGATTTCTTCATTGCCATAATTTACCTCCTTTCCGTGTCTTTAAATACTTGTGTTACTCTGTGTTCTTTCAGCCCGTCTTCATGACAGATACCTATCGGGGAGAGTGTACAATCCTCCCTCGTGGCGCTGCAATGCACCACGAACAAATTGACAGTTCGCATAATCAGTGAATAATTTACAGTTCAGTTAAGCACCTGCCGTTCAGCAGAATACTTCGTTTAGTTTAGTCGTTTGAATCTGTGTTGTGCCGGAGAATCACACTGACGGATCCGGTGTCACCCCACCGCCGGAACCGCCGCCTTCGGGCTTGCCACCCTCTCCTTCACCGGAAGCAGAGGTATCGGCACGGTCGAAACGGACACACCGGGCGCCTGTCACTAGCGAACGGGTGGCCATAGTGCCATCCAAATGACGGGTGGAACAGGGAAGAAAGCGAACTGTCAGTGAAGCTTGGGCGGCAGACACGTCGTCCACAGTTTTCACACCTTTACCGTTCGACTTCATCACCAGACGGAAAGTTCCGAAACCGTCAAGCGTCACACTCTCCGAGGATTGAAGATGCTGGCTGACTACCGTCACCAGGTTGTCCAGCGTGTTCTTCACATCACCCGGGGAAAGGGAGGAATAAGCCGCTATCTCTTTAGAGATCTGTGAAGTACTTACATTACCTGTGCGCAACACACGGGGATAGAATAGTTGTTCTCCGTTTTTGTCTTTCAGAACGGACTGAAATGGACCATACAATACTGGCATAATCAAATTTGTTTTTGTGTTAATAAATTTAGTTTAGTCTTGTCTATAAGCTTATCGACACTACAAAGATACAATAGTTACATTTCATATACAAGCGATTTTCAATATGTGTCTTAACTAAATTCTTAACCACCAGTAATGCATTGAATAACAATAAGAAATCGGAGGAATAATTATAAGTCTAAAACAAAAAAATCCGGTATGCATCAAAACAAAAAGTTGATTCATACCGGAAGTCATAATCTAAAGGAATATTTCACAAAACATAAGAAGGATAAAATAAAATAACCATCCGAGAAGTGTCCACTTACAAAGCCCTTTACCACATGTTTGATAACCAAACAATATAAGAGCCAACCCTATAATAAGCAACAATGGAAAAGGGAAAAGAAAGGCTATCGCTTTTACCCACGCAGATAAAGGAAGACGCTGCTTCTCGACCTCTTTCTCCTTTTCCACTTCGATAAGTTTTTCCACCTCTTTCGTATAGTCCTGATACATGGACGGAGTGATATTCCGCCGCTTCAGTTCCTCCTCTGCTGCGATTACAGCTTCAGGCTGATAATCAGCACGCTCCGAAGCCACTATTCGAACTAACGCCATATCAACCTTTTCCGACATTACGACAGAGAATTTGTTTGTTTCCATATTTTCTAGTATTAAACTATTAACATACAACCAATAAAAAACATAATAAACTGCATATCAAAGATATAACAAATGAAAAATTAACCGCCACGACACTCACCTAAAAAAACCGGCCCTATAAGAAATATTGCAAAAATTATTCCCACATTTCTTTTTGTAGAATCTTCTATTTTCGCACATTCTTTAAAAAGATTGGTTTTACATCCTTTTATCAACCAGCCGATAAAAACCGCCAGCCACATAATCAAAGTACCAAAATAATCTATACCTCTCATTTGTTGTCTCTATTCTTATTAATATATATTATACCATCTATTCCATCATTCAAATTCTCAAAAGTTTTCGGATTACGAATCCTTTCATCAAATTTTCTCATTTCCACATCGTAAACTACACGCCTACTCCTTGGGGGAATATGCCGATTGGCATATTTAAACTTATACCATGAACCGGGATGCAATTGTTTCAACAAGTGAACGGCGGGCAATCTTTGAGTGGCCACATCAATGAATCCGCCGGCTCTTTCATCGGGCGTCGCATAAGTTCCTGCCCAAGAACGTCCCGTCAACCATACTTTCGGAGAATTGATAGATGAATAAGCTGACGATACCATATATTTGGCAACTCCGTCGGCAAAATTTGCTGCCGATTCATTCAGGGTAAGCTCCAAATTACTAACAAAATCTGTTACCGGACCTACATTCTCATAACTTCCACTCCTCTGCCATTGCCAAAATTCAGATTCGGAAAGATGCACTTTTCGATCACCATAATCAATATATTCCTGCCGCCCCATAAACGTATTATGAAACCAATTATTATGTGTAGTTTCCTTATAAGTACCATCAGGATTATAGAGCACTTTCATCAGACCATTCGGATCAACATAGTTAACCGGATTATTTCCACAATATCCATAAGGGTTCTCTGAATAATAGTCTTCGCACAGAGGATCCACTCCATTCCACCTTCCCAACACCGGATCATACCGCCGCGCACCATAATCATACCAGTTCACCCCGCACGCTGTCTCCAGTTCTTTTCCGTTATACTTATACGGCTGGACGCTCTGCCGGGAACTTGTCGACATCAATCCGCCGAAAGCATAATAATCGTTCACTTCCTCCGCATTACCATGTTCATCCGCAACGACACGCACATTGCCCTGATGATCTTTGATGAAATAATGATAGCTCGTATCCGACAAAGCTATATACCCAACATCGGTCATCAACCGCACCGGAACCCCGTTTTCATAGATCACATTCCCGCAATAATCCGTCGTCAGCGTATCTCCGTCAGCAACCCACACCGTACGCAGCTTACTACCGTCAGCACTGTAAACATGAGAAATGTTGTCGCCATTTTTAAAGACTATCCGGCTAGGCAAATTTAAAGAATTATATTGAATATCAACAATATTCTTATTTAAATCTTTTGTCAGATTCCCGTTTGCGTCATAAGCATAGGCAGACTCCTGCGCAAACATATTCACTCCGGCGGAGAACAATAAACCCGCCAATATCATTTTCCGTAATAAATACATAATCCAATCCGTTTTTGTGTTAATTAATCGAGTTTAGTCTTGTCTGTAAGCTTATCGACAACACAAAGATAAGACAGTTACATTTCATATACAAGTGATTTTCAATATGTGTCTTAAGCAAATTCTCAACCAATATAAATAATTGAATATCAATAATTATCAATTTCCAACCTCCTATTTACAACACTTAAAAGATAACGTCCGGGAAGTTTTATCTTGCCCCCGCTGCCACGCAACGTAGCAATCCCCTGCCAGATTGCACCGCCGATAGCCCCGAAATTACTTTTCAGGATAATTGCATACTGTTCTGAAGGCGGGATACCGTAGCTACGGAGATTATCGAGCAGCCCCGCATAGTTGCGTGATGTCCCGTCAGCCGGCGGAAGAAGGCCGTCGATAGTCTCCTGCGTCCACTTTTTCCGTTTCCCGGAACAGGGAGCATCCCGCCCGTAGGAACTTCCGGAAGAAATCTCCTCCTTCCCAATCTTCTTCCCCTCCGCCTTCTCCCCTGCCGTTTCCAGGGGAGAATTGAAGTGGGGTTGTTCTTTGCTTTGCTGTGCTACGCTATGCTGTGCTGTGCTATGTGTACCTGATGTTACATTTTCAGGGATAAATGTTACATTATCACCCCTCGTAATGCCTTCTCCATGCCCCTGTTTTTCACTTTTCACAGCCGGCGTTCCTTTTGCATCATCCTTATTATCAGCCGGTTCATCATCTGCAAGCAGGCAATACCCGACTTCCAGATGTGAAATGCTGCGGCGACGGGTACTGAAAAGATACTGCCGTTGTATTTCGACGGAAGTCAGGATGCAGCTACGCTCAAAAAGAACCGCGTCGAACAGTCCGTATTCCACCGCCAGACGGACGATACGTTCCACGTCATCAGCGCTCTTCTCGTACAGACCCGCCGAGAGGTCTTCGTAAAACAAACGGTCCGCACGGACATAATACCCCTCGCCCGCATAGATATACGACAGGATTTCCACCAGAATGCCAAGCGCGGAGTCACCCTCACGCTTCATCAGGCGGCGGACGGCACGGTCGTGAATAAAATCCGTATTCAGCGGGAAATAATCCAATCCCTTTTTCTTTATTCTTGCCATAATAATTCTGTTTTTTGATAAATACTCAATATAAAAAACCCGCTTTTACAGCAAGGCTTCTTCCTGCATTCCCGCCTTTTTGCGTTCCATGCTAAGCCTCACTACCTCAAGGGCGTGCAGAATAAGCCGGAGACGTGTTTCCCGGTCCTCAGTCTGTGTTATGACCGGATAGGAAACTCGTCCACCGGACAAAGAGCAATGGGGAAGTTTCTTACCACTGCCGTATTGCCTTCGGCTCAGAGATTTGCGACACTCCTTGCAATATTTATCCGGAGACTGCGTTTTTTTGTTCATATAGAAGGACTCCAACGGAAGCTCACGTTTACAACTCTTGCAAATACTGCTGGATGTAGATTGTTTTGTCGATAAAGATAATGTTGTTTTCATAATGATAATTTTGATTTAAATTCTGAGAAAAAAGTTGTTTATTTGCCGGAGATGTATGTCCGACATGGTGGACATATATGCTTACCATGGTGAATCTATATATTCATCACAGTGTATATATATAGCTACCGGAGCAGTGATACAAAGGGGATGCAAGGCCGGGGGACGAACTTTTCTGCAACCTTTCGGAAACTTTTCTGCGTTTTTCATGGCTATTCTGTTTTTAATTTATATTTTTGAAACATATTTGTAATTTCACCGCTACAAAGATAAATAAGTTTTCATAAAGAAAACATACGGTTTTAGAAATTAATTCTTAAAAAACAGATAACGGATTATTAATGAGCAACTAATACGTTTATGATTTTTTACATCAAAATTAAATGCTAACAAAATGGATACAAATCTGGATGTACCCGGCATCATCAAACGTGCCAAGCAGGCATTAAACCTGAAGAGGGACAGCGAACTGGCTGAATTCCTGGGAGTTTCAAGAGCGACAGTCACCAACTGGGCTGCACGGAACAGTATAGATTTCCGCCTGCTGCTCGACAAATTAGGAAATACGGTAGACTACAACTGGCTATTGTTGGGAAAAGGCAACCCGAAACACCAGTCGAGATTTTGCGAAAGCGAACTGGCACAAGGGGAGGTGCAGATAATTCACAATCCCAAAACTGCCGAACCGGTTGACGACCGCAGCGTGACACTATACGACATCACGGCGGCGGCAAACCTGAAGACGCTGTTCACCAACAAGCACCAGTATGCCTTGGGGAAAATACGGATTCCGAACATATCCGCCTGCGACGGGGCGGTCTACGTCAACGGGGACAGTATGTACCCCATACTGAAATCGGGGGACATCATCGGATATAAGGAGATAAACAGCTTCGAGAGCGTTATTTACGGGGAAATATACCTGGTTTCGTTCATGATCGACGGAGACGAGTATCTGGCGGTGAAGTATGCCAACCGGTCCGAAAAGGAAGGATGCATCAAACTGGTGAGCTACAACACCCACCATGAGCCAATGGATATACCGTTTGCGGCGATCAATGCAATGGCAATAGTGAAGTTCTCTATACGCAGGCATATGATGATGTAAGTTTTCGTCAGGATGAAAAAGTATTTTAAGTGAAATAATCTGTGTTAATCCATGTAATCCATGGTGAAAAGTCATTATCTTTGCACATTGCAAAGCAGAAAACAATAAAATCACGCTATATAATGGAAAAGAAATTCAAAAGAACCACCGTCACATCGGCCCTGCCGTATGCGAACGGACCTGTCCACATCGGTCATTTGGCCGGTGTATACGTACCGGCAGATATCTATGTGCGCTATCTGCGGTTAAAGAAAGAAGATGTATTATTTATCGGCGGTTCGGACGAACACGGAGTGCCTATCACGATCCGCGCCAAAAAAGAAGGAATCACTCCGCAGGATGTGGTAGACCGTTACCATACGCTGATAAAGAAATCATTCGAAGAATTCGGCATCTCCTTCGATGTGTATAGCCGTACCACTTCACCGACGCACCACCAACTGGCTTCGGATTTCTTCAAAACATTATACAACAAGGGCGAGTTTATCGAAAAAACATCCGAACAATATTACGACGAGGAAGCAAAAACATTCCTTGCCG